>Ga0209279_10001558_pt1 | contig 11866 bp, 5 predicted proteins | sample CoawatmetaG00DNA_3_FD_187508 | JGI IMG/M metagenome (GOLD analysis project Ga0209279, IMG submission 187508) | Marine microbial communities from the West Antarctic Peninsula - Coastal water metaG006-DNA (SPAdes) (version 2) | ecosystem: Environmental > Aquatic > Marine > Coastal ... | reverse complement strand
GGCTATTTGTTTAATTCGAATAATTCTCAAATTAATATATCTACTGCAGTTGGCACAAATACCAAAAATCCGTTAGATTTTAAAAACACACAATTTTTTGTGAATTGGGTAAATTTCTTTTAGAGAAAAACTCTTTACTTTTTTTTTCTTGTAGTAACTGATTAAATAAAATAACAATTAAACCTAATTAAACCACTGTAAAACATGTTTATCAACACTTATATCATTTTTATAGCATTACTAATTTATGTTAAATTAGTGAATTATACACAATTAAATGGTCAATAAAAGTCAATTATTTGTATATTATTTAATAATAAACAAGTTAATAAAAAAAATATACTATTTAAAAGCTGTTATTTAACAAAATATTTAGATATTTGATGCAATTAATTTAAATCAAATAAACAATGAAAACAAAGTTTAAAGGAATTTTAACGCTGCTATTGGCGTTTGTTGTGCAAATAACCTTTGCACAAGAGAAAACAGTTTCCGGAACAGTATCAGACTCATCTGGCACTCTACCTGGGGTAAGTGTACTTGTAAAAGGCACCGCAACAGGAACACAAACTGATTTTGATGGTAAGTACTCAATTAAAACTAAAGAAGGAAGTATTCTTAGTTTTAGTTATGTTGGATACAAAACTATAGAGAAAACTATTGGCTCTTCTAATAACGTTAATGTTACTATGGAAGAAGATGCAAATCTTTTGGAAGAGATAGTAATTACAGCGTACGGAGTAAAAAGAGAAAAAAAATCTCTTGGTTTCTCTCAACAAACTGTTTCAGGACCTGCATTAACACAAGCAAAAGAAACTGATTTATCGAATGCATTAGCGGGTAAAGTTTCTGGAGTACAAATTGTTGGTAACTCAAGTTCTACTTTTGGAAATTCTACAATTAGATTAAGGGGTAGTGATAATGTATTGTATGTAGTGGACGGTATTAGAGTATACTCTACTAGTGATATTAACACAGAGAACGTTGCAAGTATGTCTGTTCTTAAAGGGGCAGCTGCAACCGCAGTTTATGGACCCGATGGAAGAAATGGTGTAATTGTAATTACATCTAAAGTTGCCGAAAAAGGACAAACAACTTTCGAATTAGATTTTAATACATCTATAAATAGTGTTGCTACTTTACCAGATTACCAAAATGAATATGGTGGTGGTTATAGCCAAGAATGGGATACTTTTTCTTTTGATCCTGCCCAAGACCCTGCTAGTTGGTCTTCTTTTGATGGTCAAAAAATGCCATTATACCAAGCAGATGAGAGCTGGGGTCCTAGATTAGACGGTACTTTAGTGCGTCACTGGGATAGTTGGGTAGAAAATACACCAGAATTTGGTGAGTTAAGAGAATGGTCTCCGCAAGCAGACAATGTAAGAGAGTTTTACGACAACGCAGTAACTAACTTTGTAACATTGGCTTTTTCGAAAGCTGGCGATGATTACAATATTAGAACTACTTTATCAGATTTAAGAGCAAACGGTATTATACCGAACTCTAATAGAAAATCTTCTAAATTCTCTATCAATCTTTCTTATGACATGTCAGATAAGTTTAAGATATACACAAACATAAACTACGAGGACAGACACACATTAAACAATCCAGATCAAGGATATGCTAATATTGCATCTAACATGAACCAATGGTGGCAACGTCAGTTAGACATGAGTCGTTTAAGAAATTACGAACGTAACGGTGCACTTACTTCTTGGAACATAAACGGACCAAGAGATGCGAAGCCTTTATATTGGGATTCTCCTTTTTTACATTCTTATGAAAATTTTAAAAATCAATATAAGAATTCTACGTTTGGTAAAATAGGTGGTAGTTATACTATTAACGATAAATTTAATGTTACTGGTGAAATCAGAAGAACTTTTCACTCTTACAGAAATAATGATAGAGGAACTACAAAAAGTTTGTTAGATCAATCTTTTTATTCTGAATCATTCTCTAAGAATGAAAGAGTAGAATACTTTGGTATGCTTAACTATGCTGACAAGTATTTAGATGGTGATTTAGATTTAAACGCAAGTTTAGGTGGAGAAATCATTAAAACTGAATTCAACTCTTTAAGCTCAAATACTGTTGGTGGTTTAACAATTCCTGGTTTCTACAACTTAAGTGGTGGTAAAGATGCAGCTAATACATCTAACTACACATATGCAGACGAAAGACAAGGTATGTTTATTAAAGGTTCATTAGGGTATAAAAGTACGTTATACTTTGACGCATCGTATAGATTTGACTGGTCTTCTACTGCAAAAGCAGATGACAACAGAGTTGAAACCTTTGGTGGATCTTTAAGTTTCTTAGCGAATAAAATTATTCCTAAAAATGATGTGTTAACATTCTCTAAATTAAGAGTTGGTTATGCACAAGCGCCTTATTTTCCTAACCCGTATAATGTTGGTAGTACTTACAACGTAGGTGATTTATACAACGGTAACGGTACACTTTCTGTTAACGGTAGACAACAAAATGAAAATTTAGTTGGTGGTACTAGAACAGAAACTGAAATTGGTACAGAATTACAATTCTATAACAATAGATTCTCTCTAGACTTTACTTATTTCAATAGAGTTGATAGTGACATCCCAGTAACCGTGCCTTTAGATGGTGCAACAGGATATTCTTCAATCGTAGTAAACTCTGGACAACAAACTTCTAAAGGTCTTGAATTAGGGGTTTTTGGAGATGTTGTTAGATCTGAGAACTTTACATGGAATGTAGGACTTAACTTCGCAACTTTGTCAAGATTTGTTGATGCTTTATATGAAGGTATTGAATCTAGAAACTTAAGTACGTATACTTCTAACATGAAGTTACAAGAAAGAGTAGGTGAAGAATGGGGATTATTTTATGGTAGAGGATATGCTACTCACACAGATGGTTCTAAAATTTTTACATCGGGTGATAGCTTTGCTAGAGAGACAAACAAAAATTTAGGTAGCTTATTACCAGATTTTACAGGTGGATTTACCTCTAACATGAATTATAAAAACTTTGGTTTAAACCTTGGTTTTGACTTTCAAAAAGGTGGTCAATACTACTCCAGAACAGAGAGATATTATGATCATTCTGGTTTATCTGCTCAAACGGCTGGCTTAAATGATAAAGGATTCCCACTAAGAGATGCAGTAGCAGACGGTGGTGGTGTTCATATTGTTGGTGTATTACAAACTGGTACAGATGCTAACGGAACTCCAATTTCTGATGGTACTGTTGTAGATAAGTATGTAGATGCTCAAGACCATTTTTTCTTAGGAAACCTTGGTAATATTTATGAAAATAATGTGCATGATGCTACTTATATTAAGTTAAGAACTGTAAGATTAAATTACACATTTGATAAAGCAGTTACTGATAAATTAAACATAAAGAATGCAACTCTTGGTTTGTATGCAAATAATGTTTGGTTAATTTATTCTGATTTACCTTGGATTGATCCTTCTGAAATTGAAAAAAGAAGTGGTTATAACTGGGCAGAAGCAGGTCAATTACCAAATACAAGAACCATCGGATTAAACTTAAACTTAAGATTTTAAAAATAGAATAAAATGAAAAAAACAATAAAAAACATAGCATTATTGATATGTGTTTCTATATTCTATAGTTCATGTAACTCTATAGATTTTGGAGATATCAATGATAATCCAAACGGGCCTACAGTAGCTGTAACATCTCAGTTATTGTCTCAGGCTCAAAAAACAGTAGGTGAATCAGTTATAACAAGTATGAAAGGAATTTTGTACACGCAACAGTTAGCCGAAGGACAATACCCTGGTGCCTCTAGATATGAAGTTTTAACAAGTAATTATAACTTTTGGTATACAGGTCCAATTCAGAATTTAAACGAAATTGTTAAAATTAATAACGATGAAGATTTAAAAGCTGGTGCTCAAGCATTTGGTGGTAATAACAATCAAATAGCTGTTGCTAAGATCATGAGATCTTATTACTTACAGTATATCACAGACCGCTGGGGTGCATTACCTTGGTCAGAAGCATTTCAAGGAATTACATTTCCGCAACCAAAGTTTGATTCTCAAGAAGAATTATATAACTATATGTTTGCAGAAGTTGATGAAGCTCTAAGCTTGATTAACGCTGAAGCCGGACCTCTTGGTGACATTATTTTTAATGGTAACATGGGAAGATGGAAAATGTTTGCAAATACCTTAAAAATGACAATGGCATTAAGAATATCTGATGCAAATGCATCATTAGCAAAAACAAAGTTTGAAGAAGCTGTTTCTGGTGGTGTTGTTACAAGTAACTCAGATAATATCTTATTTACATTCGGTACAGATGACGGAAGTGACAACCCTTGGGAAGATAGATTTGAATCTAGAGTAGATTACATATTATCTAACACAATGGCTGAATCTTTAAGATCTAACCTAGACCCTAGGTTATTCAAATACGTAGAGCCTTCTAGAGATGGATCTACTACTGCTACAAACTTTCCTGGTGATATTGACTCACAGTATGTTGGAGCTGCGCATGGAGCTGTAAACGGAAACGTTCAAGATTATTCTTTACCTAGTAAAACTGTAACAGGTGTTCAAGATTACCAATCTCCTATTTATACTTCTGCACAAGTGAAGTTTGCTTTAGCAGAGGCAAAGTTAAAAGGATGGAATGTTGGAAGCGGAACCACAAGTAGCTTATTTAAAGAGGGAATTGAAGACTCTATGAGTTTTTGGGGTGTAGAACAAGCAGACATAGATGCTTATACTGCAGCACACACAACTTCAACTTTAAGTGAAATTGCTTATGAGAAGTGGGTAGCATTATATTTAAACGGACCAGAAGCTTGGGCTGAATGGAGAAGATTAGATATGCCAGCTTTAACCCCATCTGCTAGCGCACAGGACCAAAGAATTCCAGTTCGTGACGCATATGACTCTTCTGTAGAAGACAACAACCCTGCAAATTACGCAGCAGTTGTTGCAGCTCAAGGAGCAGATGATCTGCACACAAAGTTATGGTGGGATAAAAACTAATTTTACCTAAACCTATTATTATATAAAAAGACTGTCTGAAAAGGCAGTCTTTTTTTTGTTTTTAAACTAAAAAACTATATTATAAACTGAAACCTAAAATACTCGTTCTATCGAAAAAGTAATTGAATAAAAGTAAAAAACAAACTACCTACAACTTTCAGAGTAAAAATTAATTTATAATAAATAATTAACTGTTTATACTTACTTAAAAATTGTTAAACATTTAACCAAATTAATATAAAAAAATTAAATTTACAACTGATAAAAATTTTCCACTTCACAATTATAGTCAACCGTAGAGGACTATTCCTATTATTACGTAACGGACATATTCTAAGTATAGTGACGAAATTCAAATTACATTATTAACAAATAAAATCCTGTTTTCATAAATTATTTTAATGAAATCATAAATATTTATTGTTAAATAATAGTTTTATTAAGATAAATTTAAGACTTTTGACATAATTAATTCAAATAAATATAAAAATGAAAACAAAGTTTAAAGGAATTTTAACGCTGTTTCTGGCGTTGGTAGTGCAAATTTCATTTGCACAACAGATAACTATCTCGGGAAAAGTAACTGATGGAACGGGTCCATTACCAGGAGTTAGTGTAGTCATAAAAGGAACTACAAATGGTACAGAGACAGATTTTGATGGAAAATACTCAATTACAGCTAGTTCAGGGGATGTTTTAATATTTAGATATCTTGGTTACTTATCAATTAATAAGACAATAAAATCATCTAATTTAATAGACGTATCTATGAAAGAAGATGCAAACATATTAGACGAAATAGTTATTGTTGGTTATGGTACAACTACAAAAAAATCTTTTACTGGTACTGCAAGTGTTGTAAATAGCGAAAACATCGATGCAAAGGCTGTATCCAACGTTGCACAAGCGTTAATCGGAGAAGTTTCTGGAGTTTCTGTTACAAGAACTAATGGTAGACCTGGTTCAAGTGCTACCATACGAATTAGAGGTTTTAGCTCTATACAAGGTAATAGTGCACCTTTATATGTGGTTGATGGAGTTCCTTTTTCTGGAGATATAAATGCAATCAACCCTAATGATATAGAATCAACAACAATCTTAAAAGATGCATCTGCAACAGCAATTTATGGTGCTAGAGGGGCTAATGGTGTGGTATTATTAACAACAAGAAAAGGTACTGTTGGTAAAAATACTGTTGAATTTGATTTTCAATCTTCTGTTTCCAGCAGAACATTGCCACGTTACGATCTTGTAGATGGTGAAGAAGACTATATGGAGTTAGTATACGCTGGTCTTAAAAACACTGCTGAATTTGCAGGAAATAATGACCCTTCGCAATTCGCTTTAAATAATTTATTTTCTGACAGAGGTGTTGCACCTTTATACAATATGTGGAATGTAGCTGACGGTAATGGACTTATAGATCCATCTACGGGTAAAGTGATAAGCGGTGTTACAAGAAAATACACTCCAACAGATTGGGCAGATGCCGGATATAGAGATGGTGTTAGAAATGAGATGAATTTTAAAACTTCTGGTGGTACTGATAAAACAAAACACTATTTCTCTTTAGGTTATTTATCTGATGAAGGTTTTATTGCAGAATCACAATATGACAGGTATTCTACTAGATTAAATGTAACCTCTAATCCTGTTGATAGAGTAAAAATTTCGACTAATTTAGATTATTCTTACAGTGAATATAATGATGCTACTGGTTATGGTGGTGGTAATGTAACATATATGTTAGATTTCACTCCAACTATCTACCCTTTATATCTTAGAGATACTGATGGTAATGTAGTAACGAACCCGAACACAAATGAACCTTTTTATGATTTTGGAGACAATACAGCTGGTAACGCTAGAGATTTCTCTGCTACATATAATGGAGTTGGTGAAGCTATTTATAACATTAATAGAACTAAAAGACATTCTGTAAATGGAAATATTAACGCTGCAGTTGAGATTATGAAAGGTTTAACTTTTGAAACTACATATGGTATGAATTTCTACAGTAGTAATTTAGATCAAACTAGAAATTCTATTCAAGGTAGTGCAGGTGTTGCTTTAGGTGGTACTCTATACAAGGCTAATACAACTTATGTTTCTCAAAATTTTAATCAAATTTTAAGATATAAGACTAAATTTGGTGAAGATCATAATTTTAATATGTTAGTTGCTCACGAATCTTTTGCTGATAGAAATGAATACTTTGACATGAATAGAAAAGGTATTGTGAATTTAAATCCAAATGCTGCAGGTGCGCCAGATAATTACTTAGATCAAAATGGTGTGTCTACTGGTAATATTGTAGAAACTTCAATAGAAGGTTACTTTACACAGGCCAACTATAACTATTTAAAAAAGTATTACCTACAAGGTACACTCAGAAGAGATGGTTCATCAAGATTTTATAAAAATAAATGGGGAACATTTTGGTCAGCAGGTGCTGGTTGGATTGTTAGTGAAGAAAATTTCTTAAGCTCATCAAACGTTATTAATTTCTTAAAGCTTAAAGCTAGTTATGGTGTTCTAGGTGATCAAGGAAACGCTGCTTATGCAGGTCAACTTGGATTTAATATAGAAAACCTTCTAGGACAACCTTCTTTAGCTCCAAGAGCTGTTGTTGATCCAAATATTACATGGGAATCTAGTGAACAAATGCAAGTAGGTGTCGAAGTTGAGTTATTTAATGGTGCAATTCAAGCAGATTTAGATTACTATGTTAAGACCACCAATAACTTATATGTAAATAAAAGATTACCTCCTTCCACAGGTGATGCTGTTATTTTGACTAACGACGGTGCATTAGAGAATCGCGGTTTTGAATTTAATGTAACTGGTAATATTGTAAGAAATAAAGATTTCAACCTATCATTAACACTAAATGGTGAAATGTTTGGTAACACAATAACTCAAATGCCAATAGAAAACTCTACTGGTCTACCAAAGGTTATTAATGTTGATGGTCGATTTGGTCAATCAGAAGGACGTAGTATTTATGACTATTACATTAGAGAATGGGCTGGTGTTGACCCTGCTAATGGTAACCCAATGTGGATAGAAAACTGGTCGGATGAAAATAGTAATGGACAATATGACAGTGGAGAAGGTATTCCAGATATGTTAATTTATACAGCAGCTAATCCAGATGCAGTTATTAAAGAAAGAATAACAAATACCTACAGTAACGCTACTAGAAAGTACTCTGATAAATCTGTAATACCTACTGTTAGAGGTGCTTTTAGGCTAAATAGCTCATACAAAGGTTTCTCTTTAAGTACACAGTTTGCATATAGCTTAGGAGGTTATGGTTATGACGCTCAATATGCAAATCTTATGACTAATGGTAAAGTTGGAGGTTCATCTTATCATAGTGATATGCAAGATCGATGGATGCAACCTGGAGATATCAATGCTGTTCCTAGACTATATTCAAACGAAAATGTTCAAGTCGTTTCAACTTCTACAAGATTTCTTCAGAGCTCTGACTATTTATCTTTAAACAATGTTAGATTAGGTTATACAGTACCTTCACAATTCTTAGGAAAAACAGGATTCTCTTCGGTTAATTTATGGGTATCAGGGGATAATTTATTTCTATTAAGTTCTAGAGAAGGATATAATCCTACAACATCATTAATTGGCGAATCTGGTAGATATACCTACAATCCAATATCTAATTACACATTAGGTGTTAGAGTTAAATTTTAATAAAACTTATAATTATGAAAAAAATAAATTATATAATAGTAATCATTGCAAGTCTTATGTTTACGTCTTGTGGTGAAGATTTTTTAGAAAATAGACCTACGAGTTTCATTTCAAATGATGATTTAGGTGAAACAGCCTTAATTAACCCTAGTATTGTAGAGGGAAATTTAAGAGGAATTTATAATCAAATGGTAACTGCCTATATAGGTGGTACCAGTAGCCAAGAAGATTTTGGTCACAAATCTTTTGATTTAATGAGTGATTTATTATCTAGTGATTTAGCACAAGTTGGTGCTAGTTACAATAGATTTGTAAACTTAGCAAATTATGTTTGGACACAAGACAATACTATAAGTCTTCCAAACTATACTGCCTGGAGGTTTTACTACAGAATAATTAATAGTGCTAATTTAATTATTGCCGCTAATGGTGGTAATGATTTTACTCCTGAATCTGACGCTGTAAAAGGTGTAATTGGTCAAGCAAAAACAATTAGAGCATTTGCTTATTTTTACTTAACTCAGTATTTCGCTATTAAATATGATGCAAGTGCAGAAATTCTGCCTCTTTATATTAACCCGGGTGAGCCAGGTAAAGCTAAATCAACAATGGGTGATGTATACACTCAAATAATAGCTGATCTAAATTCTGCAATCAGTTTTATGGACGGTTATGCTAGACCAAACAAAGCGTCATTAAACCAAAATGTTGCAAAAGGGTTTCTTGCATATGTTTATGCATCAATGGGCCAAAGCGATAAGAATATATTAGCTAAGAATTTAGCTGATGAAGTTATTAATTCTGGAGAGTTTACAATGATGAATGCTGCTGAAGTTACTGGTGGTTTCACATTATTAGGAACCCCAGGATGGATGTGGGGATTTGATATTACTACAGCTAATGACTTAGGCTTAGTTTCTTGGCATGGATTTATGGATTACTATAGCTATTCTTATCAAGCAGTTGGTAATTTCAGAGGTATTGATGATGCTCTTTATGCTAAAATAAACGCAAATGACATTAGAAAACAACAATTTGGTAATCCAGCTGGAGGTTCTTTCACTGCAGGAGAATCTCCCTTAATACCAGCTAATAAATTTTACAATTTAAACAGAGTACATTTTGGACAAGCTCCAATAACAGATGACTATGTTTATATGAGAGTTGCAGAAATGTACTTATTATCTGCTGAGATGAGCGCTGTAGAAGGTGATGATGCTGCCGCTAAGACGAGGTTAAAAGAAGTCTTGGCTAAAAGATTCAGTAATCCTGCGGACTATGCATATGTAGATGCATTATCAGGTCAAGCACTTGTAGATGAAGTAGTTTTTAATACAAAAATTGAATTTATTGGTGAAGGTAAAAGTTATCTTTTAATGAAGAGAAGAAAATTGAACACTACTAGAGGTACTAATCACCTAAATAGAAATGGTGAAACTATTTCTTATGATGATCCGATGGTAACTTTTTCTATACATCAAAGAGAAATTACAGACAATCCATTAATTACTGAAGGTAATAAATAGTAATTATATTATATTAAAAACAATGCATTTTTAGCAAACTAAGTAAATTTAAAAATCACTGCGTACCTTTTTAGTACCTGGTATGCAGTGGCTTTCTTAATTCCATTCAAATTATGAAAAACAAGATATTTTATTTTTTAACATTAATTCTTCTAACAACCCTAACCAGTTGTGAGGAAAACGTAGAGCCTACTGACATAGAATTTGTGACATTTTCAGAAACGTCTAAAACACTTAATATAAATCTAGGTACAACCTTAGATACTGAATTTAAGATATACACAGCAAATAAAGTTGCATCTGCAACTAATGTAAATATCACCGTAACTGGTTCGATAGCTGCAGCAAATTATTCAATACCTGGATCTGTTACTATTCCAGCAAATTCAAATGAAGCTACAATTATTATTTCAATTACTGAAAATAACCTAGATCAATTAAATGGAGAAACTTTATCGCTTGCTATTGAAGGTCCTAATGGGTTTTTAATTGGTGAATCTTTGGATCTTAAAATCAATGTGTTTTGTCCATTTGATATATCAGACTTCTATGGAACTTATGATGTATTAGAAGATGATACATATAGTTACGAAGTTGTTGCATCTCAAGGACCAGTTGCTGGTACTCTTTCTTTATTCAATTTATATGAGACTGGTGGTACTACAATAATAGGCCTTGACACCTCTGATTCTTCAGTTATACTAAGAAGTGTGGAATTTGATGCTGCTTTATATGTTAGTGCTACTTATGGAAATGTTTGGGCAAATGCTTTTGCTGATACAACGCCATCTTCATTTAATGTATGTTCGAAAGATATGAGTATCTATTTTAGAAGAACTGTAAGTGTTGGTAGTTTTGCCGGTGAGACTAAATGTGTATTGACAAAAAAGTAAATAGATTTTAAAATTATATAAAACCATTAAAATTAATTTTTTGATGGTTTTTTTATGCTTAAAATTTAATATACATTTGCAGAATGATAAACCAAACAACTAATATTTTTGGAATAAGAGCCATAATTGAAGCAATTGACAGTGGCTCAACAATGAACAAAATATACCTTCAAAAAGACTTGAGAGGTAGCCTATACTATGAATTAGATAAATTGATAAAGGAGAAGAAGATAGCTACAAGTCTTGTGCCCATAGAGAAGTTAAACCGTTTGTCTAAAAACGGCAACCATCAAGGGGCCGTTGCACAAATATCGCCAGTAGAATTTCATGATTTAGAGGAGCTTATTGAAAAAACTTTAGAAAGTGCGAAAGTGCCACTATTTCTTTTATTGGATCAACTTTCTGATGTTCGTAATTTCGGAGCCATTATAAGAACTGCGGAATGCACCGGTGTTAATGGTATAATTGTTCAAAAAGATGGAAGTGCTCCTGTAAATGCAGAAACTATAAAAACTTCTGCGGGTGCCGCTTTTAAAATACCTATTTGTAAAGTAGACCATATAAAAGATGCATTATATATTTTACAAGCTGCCGAAATTAAAACTGTTGCCGCTACAGAAAAAACGGAAGACTCTATTTATGATATAAACATGAACCAACCAATTGCAATTGTAATGGGTTCTGAACAACGCGGTGTAAACCCTTCAAT
>Ga0209279_10001553_pt1 | contig 11879 bp, 17 predicted proteins | sample CoawatmetaG00DNA_3_FD_187508 | JGI IMG/M metagenome (GOLD analysis project Ga0209279, IMG submission 187508) | Marine microbial communities from the West Antarctic Peninsula - Coastal water metaG006-DNA (SPAdes) (version 2) | ecosystem: Environmental > Aquatic > Marine > Coastal ... | reverse complement strand
ACCCTAGGTAAAATACCAATTGATCAGCTTGACCAGCATGACATTAAATCTGTGTTGTCTCCTATTTGGCACATTAAGTATGCAACGGCTTCGAAAGCCATCTCTAGGCTAAAGATAGTTTTTAAGCATGCTGCTGCAATGGATTTTGATGTTGATCTTCAAGCTATTGAGAAAGCTAAGCTATTGTTGGGCGAGTCCAGCCACGTTGAAGAACATATAAAATTCCTTCCTTGGACTGAAGTTCCAGCTTTTTACCAATCGCTATCTGAAAGCAGTGTATCCCACCTAGCGCTTAAACTGCTGATATTAACAGGGGTGCGTTCCGCTTCAATTAGACAGATGCAAACGTCTCAAATACAGGATGGCACTTGGGTTATTAGTGGCTCATCAATGAAGGGACTCAAGGGTAAAACGCCAGACTTCAGAGTGCCGTTGTCAGGTGAGGCTACAAGAATAATTAACCTAGCGTTGCCATTTGAACGAGATGGCTACATTTTCACAGGTACTCAAGGTTTGCCCATAAGTGATGCTACCATGGCTCGAATTATGCAACGCATGGACATGGATGAGAGGCCTCATGGATTTCGTACAAGTCTACGGACATGGTTGTCAGAGGCAGAAGTCTGTTCGTACGAAGTGGCAGAGACGATATTGGCTCATTCGGTAGGGAACAAAGTCACAAAGGCCTATAACAGAACAGACTACCTATTCTTGCGAGGGCAGGCCTTAGCAAAATGGTCAGAATACTTGTCTGGAGCGCGTCAGGATGAGTGATGATAAAAGTACAAACGTGGGGTTTACAGGAGATAACCTGTCAACAGGTGGGTTGCTGTCTGGATCAGTTGAGTTGACTGCTCAAGCCAAGAAAGAAATCTACCTGAGTGTGTGCGCAGTATTTCAGGCAGAGTATTCTGAAGATGATTCTTTACTTTTTGAGTTACTGGACATAGGTATCGTAAATGAATACATGGCTGAGTATCTTAAAAAAAGATTATCTGGAGCAAAACAAGGATCGATACTTAACCCCATAGCTCGTGGGAGAAAACGGAATCACAAACCAAACAAGGGTCATTTTTCATGGTATTTGATGGTTAGGCACGCTGAGCTAATTAATGAAATACCCAAAACCAGAGCCTTGAAGCAAGTCACAGACACACAACTAAAAACCATAAGTCCCGAAACAATCAAATCTTCCATTAAAAGAATCAAGAAAAAGGTTATAGCAGTGTTTGGTGAAGAGCCTAATCTGGATTTAGTCACACTCTGGTGCAAGAATACCAACACTATTATTGCACCCAAAAACGAGAAATAATCGTGATAATTTGTTGTCTCACACCACAGCACGAGACATCAAATGAAGCTATTATCATTCAAGGAAGTTCAAGTCATATTAGGTGGACGCTCACGGTCAAGTATCTATCGTGATGTTGCATCTAAAACTATCCCCCAACCCTACAAACTGGCTGGAAGAGTGTTTTGGCGAGATGACGAAATATTTGATTTCATCAAATCTCTGAACCATACATCTGCTGATTCGCTTGGGGTTAAGCATGTGCAATCATAACGTAGCAGAGCGTTGCTTTGCTCTTTCAAAGCCATACGTACCAGAGAACTGCTTTTATAACGCTCGTCGTGCTGGTTACAATGCCTAGTCCACCATCAGTTAAAGACCTATTGACCCGAGGTGATGAGCTAGAAATAGTCGATGGTCGCCTTAACATCATCGCTGAAAGTGGACTTCCTGTTCCTGCAGAATGGTTAAAGCTGCACGAAGATAAGCTGGTTTATGAGCTGGTTAGTCAGATGGCTATTGATGTCCTAGTTTATGAAAGCTACAGCACTGGGCGGTATGGAGCGGAGCGCAACAGCGGTGTTAATCTGCAATTCTTAAATCTATTAACTGATGATAGTCGGTATGCAGTTTTTAATGTCGGTTTAGATCGCGTTAAAGCCACTAAAAAAGGCCCTGTTGGCTCACCCCTGCCTAACGGCCAATTTCGTGTGGCAAAGCGCAGCAGATTCTACAGGTTCTGGTTAAATGCAAACCAACCACTACCTCCAAGGTTATCGTCTTTCCATGACTATATGGGAAACCTTAAAGGTACGTTATTTACAGGTATTGTTGGTAGGGATGAGAGACTTGATAAGCAGTCAATTAAGTTGCTTAACGTTACTTATGTGGAAATCCTTGCTGCTTTTATTCAGCGTAGTTTGCCGGACAATCCACATACACCATCCATACACAGTCCAGACAAATACCACACAACAATGCCATACAATGAAAGCATGGAGCGCCTTATGCAGCGGGACTTAGAGCCAATTCAAACTACGTGTAATTGCAACTACGGTACAAGGTCCTCAGGCAGTAAGGTAGTAAGGGGGAGAAGTATGGTGTCTACAACCGATAAGATACCACAAGATCAAAGCCTTGAAGAATGGTTAGAAGATTATGATTTATAGATGCTCATGCTTGGCCAAAGTGCGAGGTAAAAGCGACTGCGGTTCCGGTACTAATAACTGTTCCGATAGTGGGTAAGATTGAAATTGGCTTAGCGCTTCAATGACTGCACTTAATAATCCGTATAATCACTTTTAATGAGCAACGGTTCAACATCTCCTGCCCTTTACCAATTTTAGGCAGAAGTCATAGCCGCGGCGATAGTGAAACAGCGATTACTATTGGTAAATACTAGGGTACGGAAAAATGTGCAATGCTAACAATTAATAGGTATAGTTCAGATTAATCTAATGGAGGATCATATGACTATATTTAGAATGACCGCTTTGGTTATTTTATTATCACTGGGGTTATCAGCTTGCGCTGGGATTGCAGAAAGACGAGCAGAAAGGCGAGCAGATAGAGCTTTAGCAGACCGTTCTGAATGTTTAGCTATGGGTTTTGAGGCTGGGACTGATACGTTCCTACTGTGCTTAGATAATAGAAATATCATGAGAGCAGCGAAAAAGGCAAAGCGGGCGGCTAATGAGGCAAAGCGGGCAGCAGACGATGCGGCTTGGGAGGCAAGGCAAGCAAAAACGAAAGCACTGACTGACGCCCTTTTAAAAGACATATAAAAAAGAAAGACACGAAGCGACTAATATGAAGCTGTCATTGATGCAGAAAAATGTTTGATTTTTAGCCTTGCAGCAGCTTCTAAGCAAAGCTAATGAGTATTTATAGCAATGTACTTCTGTATGAACGAACGTAGCTTACGGTATGGCTGTAAGGTGCTTAATCGATGTAGGAAGAAGTGCGATATGGAGGTTGGGTGATAGCTACAGCGGCAAGCACTCTACAGATGCTCATACTTGGCCAAGGTACGAGGTAAGGGCTATGGCAGTTTGGGTGCTAATAATTACTCTGGCAGTCGAGTAAGGTTGAAAAGCAGACTTAGTGGTTAGGCTTTAAGGCTAGTGCTAGTAATAGTTTGTTTAAACGCATTATAACCTCAAATCCTCTGGCTTAAACTTAACTGTAAACTGACGGAAGTTTGCGTCAAACAACTCCGAGTCTAGCTGACTTAACTTATCAAACCGTCTAACTTTCTTCACAGCCTTCACTACCGATGCCACAAATGCATCCGTAGCACTGGCACTACGATAACTTACTTCCACATTAACAACTTCACCCGTAGGAACAAGGTATATAATAAGCTCAACAACCATGCCATTACGAGCATTAGCTGGTCGAACCCAATTGTCTCCAATTTCATCTTTTACATAGTTTACTGCAGAGGCAATATCTACACTTTTTGGACTATAAGTGGAAGTTCCTTCGTCAGCAATCATGCTCTCTATTATCTGTATCACTTCAGCTAACTGTTCAGCTCCAGCTAACTTCTCTGCCTCTTTCTCAGTTACTCCGCAATACTTATAGTCGCTCTCCAAGCAACGGCGGGACATATCTTGTGCCTTATCAATTTGAGCATGGGACATTTTCTTAGCAAGAGCATCCATCTTGTTACGAGCCAGCCCACTGCCATTATAACTGCTTAGATTGAACCACATATAAGCGCGTTTATAATCTATAAGAACACCTTCTCCCACATCATGCATAATTCCAAGAGAATATTGGGCCTCTGCATCTCCCTGCTCAGCCAAAGGAGTCCACTCTGCTAAAGCAGTTTTAAAGTCACCTGATTGATACGCGCTCAAACCTTTATTAAAATCAGCAGCAACCGCCACTCCACTGCCTAACAGCAATGAAAGTATTAATCCTGTAATTATCTTTTTAATGTTCATTACAGTCCCTTAGCTAAAATACATTATATTTACACATTACCATTAAATGGCTAAGAATATTTCCTATTATTGCCACGCAAAAAGGCTAGATTCAGCCTTACAGCATTTTCTAAGCAGCGCTAGTAAGCATTGGTAGCAATCTAGTGCTGTATGAGCGAACTGAGCTTACAGTATGGCTGTAAGGTTCTTAATCGATGTTAGAGCGGGTGTGGCGATGAGCCTTTGTGACAGCTATAGCACCATGTTTTGTTGTTTTTATACCGTCTTCTCTATTCATGAGTTACTCGCCTTTTTCTTTGTCCTTAGACCTAAAGCCTAAAATGAATATGCCTATAAGTGCAGCTCCTATGCCTGTCAAAGGGGGAGAACCGATTAGCAAAGTAGACAAAAACCCCCAAACACCAGCAGCAACAATAGCCATAAGTAAGGTTACGATAAAGTGCATGAATTCTCCAATGTAAATAATTCAGAAGTATGGTTGTGATACTACATTCATAAGTTCATTATTTATATAGAGCGAATTCAAGGTTTTGAATTGATTATTAATCACTTATGGGATGGTCTGGTCTTGCGTAAAACACTCACTATATTAGCCACCTTGGGCCTAATTGGCAGCTACTTTATCATTGCGATATACTTGAATTTGCAAACTGAACGTAACGACGTTTCAATATCCTTAATTGACTCTGAAGTTAGACCAACATCACTAACAATAGGTGTAATAGGTGACGTTCATTTGTCAGAGGGAGTTGATCAGTTGGACAAGTTTCGTGCTTTGCTTCTAGAAGTCAAAGCCGCTAAACCAGACTTGGTAGTGTTTGTGGGAGACTATACGGCTAATCCGAGGGGTATAGACAATATGCCCGTCCATCGTGTGAATATTATAAATGCGCTAAAGTTAGTGGATCCTATTCCACGTGCCGTTGTTCTTGGTAACTATGCAAGCTGGTCTGATGCTGATGAATGGCTAGATGAGTTTACCCGCCTTGGTGTTGATGCCATGGAGAATGAAACGCGCATACTTAAAACAGCAAAAGGGGCTATTTGCATCCGTGGGTTTGGAGAGAATTATACTGCTAGGTATCGTTATGTTGACTACCCTAGAGAGTGTGATGGTGTGCCAAGACTATCGATAACTCATGATCCATCAGGGGCGTTTTACAGCAGTGTAAAGGGTCTGATAATCGCTGGTCATACACACTGCGGTCAGGTTAGTTTCCCCTTCATAGGGCCTTTGTGGGTGCCTTCAGACGCACCGTCATCCGCACATTGTGGTTTGTATAAGGATAGCGAAAGAACGGTTTTTGTGACGTCAGGTGTGGGGACTAGCATCTTACCGTTGCGATATGGTGCGCAGTCGCAGTGGGATTTGATTGATTTAGCTATCATTAAAGAGGAATAACCAGTTAATTGCCAGTATTTCCATTTAAGGTGCGAGCGTACCTAGGGCCTTTAGTCTAATTAACTAGCCTTACAGCAGTTTTTAAGCAGAGCTAATAAGCATTGGTAGCATTGTGCTGGATGGGCGAACGCGGCCCACAGCGTGGCTCTAGGGCGGTTAATTGCTGTTGGGATTAGGTTTGTCGGGTGAGTTTTCTTGTACGACACCAGCCATATAGCCGCGCCTAAAGCTACTTCCACTTTCAGTACAGATTATGCGAACTTTTTGTCCTCTAAACGGAGATAAATGCCCTCGTTTTTTCACAGGCACATTATATAAGTACGAGTCAAAAACCCTTGATGTAACATAATGTGTATAGTTGCTTACAAAAAAAATGTAGCCATTAGCTTTAAGTAAATTAATAAGTTTAGCTTTCAAATTAATTTTTTTATTATTTCTTATCGTTAGAGCTTTTAGAGCTTTAATGCTGCTATGAATCTCGTCATTGAAGTCGTCTTCAAGAATTATCGAATTGTAATCCATAATGATATTCCTTCGCAGTAATTCGTTCATGCTATAACTTTGTTCTTAACTCAGTCCGTGACATTGGCCTTGCTGCATGTGGGAATTCTATTATTAGCTTTACTATCAGTTGTATAAAACTATGACATAACGTTAGTCTGACCTTAGTAGTCGTCTAAGGTTAGTGCTGTAGACCCTTCTAGAAGCCATGTAGGCATAATCCCTTTCAAAATTCTTTTAGCGTAATCAGGCGCGTAATAAATGGTTTTTGCAGGAAAGAAACCGATTTTTGGGTTGTAAGTGGCAATTGCAGCTCCGTTCTTAAAAAACCAGTAATCCCAATCCGCGCTTCTTATATAATTTCCAAAATTTTTCTTGAGGCTTTGAGAGACTGTAGCTCCAGTGAGCCGTACATAAAACGTGATTTGGTGAATGCTCCGCGGAGGGTTGTCCCTGTCTGATAGCCAAACAGTTATACCTTCTTCAAAAATGTTGTTGTATTCATTGTTGTCGTAATAAATAGGCTGCCCTAAAAATGTAAGGTTGTTAAGTGACTCTGATCTATGTTCATTTGTACAGGTCAAGTAGCCACATTCTAAACCTAGCTTCTTTAAATTTGAAAGGCTTAGGTTGAACTTTATTTCTTTGAATCCAGCAAGGTCATGGTTTGATGCGTAATTAGACGAAGCGAAGGTCTGCAAGGGCATTAACAAAAGTGCTAACGTGATGGCAATAACTGACAAACGGTTGCTATCTTTTCTAATTATACGTTTCAACATGTTCCCTCATTCGTACTCTCTAGCTTAAATTAAAAGGCATTTTGTTATAATTATGATTTTCAGACTACAGATCATTAAGTGATTGAACCACGCGTATCTTACAAGCATGGCCAAGGCCCCACGCTTCATGGTCTTCATAAATAAGAAATAGCTTTTTATCTTCGCATTCTATTTCCTCACACCACGACATGTCAGAATCGCCCAACCACGTCCCATTTCCCAGCGCACTGTACACAAATGTCGCAACCTCCCCACTTAGGTCAACATAACCGCCACAGCCATCTTCGAGCTGTTTGAATATATCTGCTGGACACTCAACGATCATGATACCCCCTATGTGGACTTATAATAACTAGCCTTCGTTCACAATTGTCTAATATGCTAAAATATAGCAGAGTTTGGTTATCAAAAGGAAATCAACATGGCATCACATGGCGGTATGAGAGAAGGTTCAGGTAGGCCAGCAGGAGCTGGTAATAAGGCAACATCAGAGCTTAAGCTGAACCTGTCAGAGTTGGCTCGTGAGTACACCAATGATGCCCTAGATACGCTGGTGGATGTGATGCAATCAAGTCAGAGCGATTCAGCTAGGATTGCAGCTGCTACTGCAATACTCGATCGGGGGTATGGCAGGCCAACAAAAACGACGTCGCTTGAGGTTAATGCGCCGTTTGTTCCTACGAAAATACAGCTGGTGGCTTATAACGCTCCAGTTTAAGATAAACGTATAAATGTTTATGGATGGCGTGCTGAGATGGATCAAGAACTAAATATTTTAACATTGGTTAAAGATGATGAAGGTATGTGTTTGATTAAAAAATCACGTCAAAGTCGTAAGCTTAAACTTAAACAATGGACTTCTATCGTAGCAGGGCTGTTGTTCTTAACTTTGTCTCAATCTAGCTGGGCCACTAATGGTTATGTCTGTGAGATAAAGTCTGCAACGAGCCTTAATAATGTCGGTGAAATTGTAACAAGCGGGGCGTCTATAGTCACTGTTGGTACAAAATTCTCTGTTAACAGAAATAGTGGCGAAGTAGTTGGGGAATGGTTTAGCACCGAAGACTTTAATGACCCTCTGGTACTTAATAGAGGGGATGACGAATGGTCATTCAAGTCAGTAGCAGTGGATAGGAATCGGCTAGGGAATGGAAGGCTGATGTACATAAATGTAAAAGAATATGCTGATGGCAAGCTAAAGCCATTTTGGGCGCATAGGCTTGGAATTATTTATAGCGGAATGTGCGAAGGTATTTAACAAACCCGCCCTATCAATAAACATTAGAAGGCTGCTTTAATTTGCGCTGCCTAACGAGCGGGGAGGATAAAAGTGCAAAGTAGAGCAGTCGGTGCAATGTTTGGGCTAGCAGTTGGTGATGCCATGGGCATGCCCGTTGAATTTCGTCCCAGAGGCAAGTTTGACCCTGTAACAGAGTTTCGAGCAGGTGGGCCATTTAAGTTACAAGCTGGCCAGTGGACTGATGATACGGCGATGTCATTGTGCTTAGCATCAAGTTTAATAGAATGTAACGGTTTTGACGCAGCACACCAGATGAAGCAATACAGTCGTTGGATTGATTATGGCTACCTTAGCTGCACTGGCAAGGCAGTAGGTATAGGCCAAACTATCTTAAAGGCCATGATTCGTTACCACAAAACCAAAGACCCTATTCAAGGTGATACAAACCCAAGACGATCAGGTAATGGCTGTATCATGCGCTTGGCGCCAGTACCTATTTATTATAGCCATGACGCAACGCTAGCTATCCATCACTCAATTCAATCTGCGACTACAACACATGGCAGTGAAATATGCCTGCAAACCGCAGGATTTTTTGGGGGTATGATATGGGGCGCTTTAAATGGCGCTAGTAAAGAAGAACTATTGTCCGACAACTATTCACCAGATAAAGACTACTACCAGCAGTACCCTCAGTGTGATGAGCTACGAAGTTTAACCAGAGGCGACTACAAGGCAAAGCATGATAGTGAAGTGGATTCTACTGGGTTTGTGATAGACGCCCTAGAGGCGGCCCTGTGGAGCTTTTACCATACACATACCTATGACGAAGGTTTGTTGAAAGCAGTTAACTTAGGCGGTGATGCGGATACGGTGGGAGCCATATATGGGCAGTTGGCTGGAGCCTATTATGGCTTTGAAGCAATTCCAATTAAGTGGGTACAGGGCTTGGCATCGAATGAGAAAATCAGTGCTATTTGTAACGGACTGATAAGCAAGCGGTGATTGCTTTACTTGAAACTGAGTGAGTTAATATAGCACGAATTAAGAAGTCTAAAATTGAACTTTAGTGATTTTATGTTCGTTAAAATACTCGTTTGTGTAGTTTGCACGTTCCCTTTATCTCTATATATTTGTCAGTGCCGATTCCATATTTCTCTTCCCACGGAGCCATCCTCCCGGCGCTATCCTTAACAACGTAGTAGATATATCGAAACTCACCATTAAAGCGGTCTATATAAAAAAGTAGCCGGGTTGCGTCCTGTGAATTGGCATCGGGAGATGTGCCATCGAAACTGCTATCAGCAACAATAGAGTCTTGATCTTTACGGTACTGCATATATTTGTAGCGAACAAAGCTGTTATAGATTGTCTTGCCTGGAAACTTCTTAGAAGTCACAAAAAATTCGTCATCATCATAAACCACGTTAAAGGTAACGTTTTTGTGAGCAAGCTCAGCAATTACCTCATCTTCGCTAAAAATTAACACGTAGGGTATGTAAGCAGTCCTGCCATCTCCAGTGCAGACAAGCGATGTTTCTGCAGCAACCACCACTCCGTTACCTAACAGCAATGAAAGTGTTAATCCAATAAGTGGTTTTCTAAATTCCATACTTTCCAGCCTGAATTTTATAGTAGACGCCATCATACTACCTTCTATTAGACGATTATAGATGTAGAAGTATGCACACCTTAAACCTCAGCTAGCAGGAAAGTGTTTGGCAGTGTAAGGTTGTTCAACAACAGCTACAATTCTAGAATGGAATTCTGATGTTCGCTTGGTGCTTAAAACAACTTGCTCAAATAATAGTACGTTACGCGATTGGATTACTCGTGGGCTTCGTCTTTGTTAGCTTAGCCCATTTTCTTATCATCAGTTCTTTAAGTAACAGCTTCTTTGCCCAGACGATGATCTTGCATTTGTTTTCGCTGATGATTCCTTCAGTTTTTGTCTGGCACTTAATCGCTCAGTTTTCACCAATAATGAGACGTTACAAAAGGTATGTTGAAATTAAGTCAGCATCAATAACTGTAGTGCTTGTCTTGGGGGGTGTTGTAGTTTGGTTACCTCAGGTTACTTCTACCCCAACAATAGATACAACCTTATTTGTTAGCACGTTCGCAGTTGCTGCTGGTCTATGTGGGTATGTAATGGGCTGGCTTAAAACAAAGGAATGGGCGATATGTCGTTTCATCATTACTTAACACCCGAGCTAGTAAGGTTCGTAGTCAGTAAGTTTAAACTGTCTCACTCAGGCGTTCATGGGCCAAGCCATTGGATGAGGGTGCGTAAGAACGGTTTAGAGTTGGCTCAAAAGACTGGAGCTAATACTGGAGTGGTTGAGCTTTTTGCTTTATTTCACGATAGTTGCCGGGTTAACGAAGACACAGATCATGGGCATGGCTCACGAGGCGCAGCTTTCGCTCAGAAGTGCTTTAATGATGGCCTGTTAATTTGTGGCTTAGATGAACTAAAGCTCCTTAAGGTGGCCTGTGAGGGGCATACTGGCGGCACTTACGCGCCTAATGAAACGGTAGCTACTTGCTGGGACGCAGACAGGTTGGATTTGCCAAGAGTCTTTATCCAAGTCAAACCACAATTGCTTTGTACTGAGTATGCAAAAGACCCAGTAATCATTGAGGCAGCGTATCAGCGAGTACAAAGGTGGCTTTCTAAGCGGGATAATCATCATTACAGCGACGCTGATGATTGGGCAGTCAGTAAGCCTCGTAGGGCCTAAGATCTATGATTACAGATCAACTGGTTATTTACATTACAGGTCGTGGCGGTGATGCTAACAAGGGCCTAGGCGCATACATAAAAACCATTGATCCTCATCGCATAGGGCTGTCAGTTAACAGTATCTTCTTGGCATTTCCGTTTGAACAGCAATTGGCAGTCATCCATGACCTTTTAGGCAGGTTTGATGGCCCTAACACCAGCATTATTGCTAACTCATATGGTGCGTACTTGTTAACCTCTGCGTTCATTGATAAGCCCGCAATAGCTAGCAAAGTGTTACTTTTGTCACCTGCGCTTGGCTTAACGCTAGTAGAGGAAGAAATGTTTTATTCAAGGCCGCCACAGCAGCGACCTTGGTCAAAGGCTCTAGAACAAGGCAGGATGACCAAGCCTAGTTACTTGGCTGTGTGTGCTGGAGAATTAGATGCTGGGTCGTGTAGTCCAATTATGGTGCGCAAGTTCAGCGAGTTAATAAACGTTGACCAAGTGCAAATAATTCCAGATCAGGGGCATCAATTAGCACGCACTGTTGTCCAGTCGGTTGTTGGGCGATTCGTAACACCTAGTGATTAGATCAATTTCAAGGATGCTTTATGACAACATATCCTCACCATCAGTGATAGTGAAAGCATCATGCTGGAATCAGCTTTACAGTTTATGATAGAACGGTGTGAGAAGGAGATGGCAACTAATCCAAGAGCGCCATATTATGCCCACCTAGAAAGTGCAAAAGCAGTAATGGCTAGACTAAACGATGACATGGTTCTGACCAGTAAATCGGATTTTAGTGTCTAGTGAAATTGGTATGGGTGCCTAATAGCTGAGGTATAGATTAGTAGAGATGCCCCAAGCAGCCTGTTGGCCTAATACTGGAAAAACTAGCCCAAGGTAGACCATGGGTAGACCAATAAAAAAGGGTTAGTAGGCGCAAACCTACTAACCCTTTTTTATTGGTCTACCCATGGTCTACCT
>Ga0209279_10001543_pt1 | contig 11948 bp, 10 predicted proteins | sample CoawatmetaG00DNA_3_FD_187508 | JGI IMG/M metagenome (GOLD analysis project Ga0209279, IMG submission 187508) | Marine microbial communities from the West Antarctic Peninsula - Coastal water metaG006-DNA (SPAdes) (version 2) | ecosystem: Environmental > Aquatic > Marine > Coastal ... | reverse complement strand
AATGGGATTCATGGAAAGAGCATAACCTAAACGTCTCTTATGACTTTAATGAGTATGGTGAAGTGACTCTTGGTGCTAACAACCTACTTAACGAAGATCCTCTGCTTGACGCATCTGGTTCTATGGCCGATGAATACCAATACCCGATTCTAGGTCGTGTTGTTTATTTGCAGTATACGATCGAAATGTAAGGTATGATTTTACAAAGCAAGTCGAGAGCCCGCTTACGCGGGCTCTTTTTTGGGTGATAAAAATTAAATCATAGGTTCGGCGTTTAAGACAAAGGTGGCGAAGTATCCTTTGGAATAACTAATAAGCACCCACATCAAACAATACCCTAAGATTCTCTGAACAGCTTACGTCTACGTCCAACCTATTAAGTACTCAACCTAAGCCCAACACCCTCGCCGTTAATGCGCAATAACACGGTAATCAATTTCCAAATATTATGTTCAGACTCATGGACAACAATCACTTTAACCAGACATAAATCATTTGTGGTAGCGCCTAAATGCAAGGTGCTTTATCAATACCTAGTGCACACAGCACTGAAAGGATAGCTCTACCCAATTTACCAGACAAAAAAAAGCCCCCTTCTGGGAGCTTTTATTGCCGCGACTTTACCCATATGAGATATTTACATGACCACTTTTTGAGCTTCAACCCAAGACTCAACAGACTCTTCTAATATCTCCAATGGCATAGCCCCATTCATCAATATCATTTCGTGGAACTTACGGATATCAAAGGCATCGCCCAGCTGATTTTCGGCCATAGCCCGCAGCCTTAACATGGATAGTTGCCCAATTTTGTATGCCGTCGCCTGGCCTGGCCAAACCACGTAGCGTTCTATTTCACGCGTCACCCCCGCTTCGGTCATACCTGTTTTCGATAACATATAGTCAATCGCTCGTTCACGACTCCAGCGTTTAGCATGCATGCCGGTATCTACCACTAAACGCACGGCACGTAACATCTCATCCTGTAGTCGCCCCAAATCACCCAATGGATCGTCCTGGTACATACCCATATCCTCGGCGGCAATTCGCTCTGAATATAGCCCCCAACCTTCTGTATAGGCAGTAAATGGGCTGAACTTACGTAAAAATGGCACATTTTTGATCAATTGAGCCGCCGATAATTGAAAGTGGTGGCCAGGAGCCCCTTCATGATACATAAGGGTCGGCAATGTCCATCGTGGATTCTCTCGAGTATCTTTTTGGTTGATGTAAAATCTGCCCGGAGAAGAGCCATCCACCGCTGGTGGCCGATAATAACCCGCGGGAGCCGAGTCTTGAGAATATTCTGGTACTCGGATTATCTCTAACGGCTGAGGTGGGATAGTGATGAAATAGTCTTCTATACTTGCCATAATCTGTGCATTCACCTGATTCAAGTAAGCGATCTGTTGTAGACGCCCGTCATCAGTGTTTGGAAAGTTATGCTCCGGAAGTTCCATTAGGTAACGAATTCTTGACACAATCGAGCCCTCAGATAATCCTTGGCCGACTAAAATATCTTCCATGCCCAACTCAATACGCGCTACCTCTGACAGACCAATTTGATGAATCTCATCCGCCGTCAAGTTTGTAGAGGTGTTTGAGCGCAACGCAGACCGATAGATCTCTTCACCTTTGGGCAAACGCCAAATACCCGCATCATGGTTGCTTATCGTCAAAAGCTCTTCAAACAGTGCAATCATCTCTCCATATTGAGGCAATATTTTAGCCTCTATAATATTGAGTGCCTGCTGCGAAAGCTCATCTTTACGTATATCACTAAGCCCATAAATATTTTCAATTTTTTTAGGTAGGGTGACGAACAAAGGGTTTTGCTTAGCGCCGCCCTCAATAAAAGATCGCATACCTAGCAGTGTTTTCTCAATTACAAAGTCAGGCGGTACAGTGCCATTATCCCGGTCATCTATAACTCGAATTTTGACCTCCGCAATGACTCTAGCAAACTCATTGAGACGAGAAATATAACGTTCGAAACTTTTTTCATCGCCAATAATATGCGAATCTGTTAAAAACTGCGGCAAATCCACCATCGGACCGGAGAGTTGATTGACCCGATACCCTCCGTATTCATATTCACTTTCACGAATCATGTCATCAAAGAACCAAGCCACAATTTTCCAGCTCAGTAGCTCCTGGCCCTCCAGTCCCTCTGGACCATAATCATCCAGACCAGCTCGATCCTCTCGTAGAGACGCGAGTTCCTCAAGCTCAGACTGCTTGTCATACCGGCCTAACTTTCCACTATGGAAATCCAGAGGAGTGTTATCAACAGCCCCTATCGAGGTCATTAATTCGGGTGACTGAAGGAGACTCTGAAGGGTCACTTTATTAATATAATTATTAACGCCTACCGGTGCAGCCCAAAACCATACATACAAACCAAGGCCTGCGACCAAAATTAGCAGCAATAGGTATTTAAGGGCTATTTTTAATAGTTTCATCATTTACCGGTCTCTTTGTCTATTATTAAGTCGGTGTTATCAGTATTAGACGCCGTATAACTCCAATTTAGATTCATGTCTTATCTAATCTAACTTGGCTTTTAAACTATCAAAAAATCGCTCAACATCGCTATCACAGCGAGCTAATTCCGCGTTAGATAACAGTATCGAACACTCCGAACCACGAATGGCGACCACGCAGGGCGCATACTCTTTAAATGAGCAAAGTGTGGCGTCTAATTCATCAAGATGTAGAATCTCAAAGGGAACACCTAATGTCTGCTGGGCACGAGAAAACGCAGACTTCTTTTTGAATGGGCCATGGGAAATATCACAGAGTGCACACTGGGCCTGCCCTGTTAATTTCCCAAATAGAAAGGAGATTTCGCCAGTGATCGAACCATTGGCGTTATAGATTCCGATTAACTTATCAATCACTTTAATGACATCCTTGCTTCAACCTCAATGGTAATACCAAATTAGGCAAGGCAGTAGTCCAAAGCGACTTAATTCTGTGCAGAAACGGTATAATCGTGAGACCGTTTCTGCACATTTTAATGACGAACCTGTATTCCTCTAGCAGGAACACAAGTTGAAACGATTTAGTTAGGCAACCATAACCATTTTCGGCGCAGGGAACCCATTAAAATCACAGGCACAGCTCGCACAGTAAGCTCCCTGGTTAGTAATAAACACTATATCCTCTTCTTCCATGTTTGAGGGTAGGCTATGCTCTCCAACCACATCAATAGAGTCACAGGTTGGGCCTGCAATCGTCCACTCTCGTGGCTCACCGGTGCGCTGACTGACGATGTTTGATGGGAACCCTTGAGCCAATTCCATTAACCCACCATAGGTACCCGTATCTAGATATAACCAGCGTTTTTCATCTCGCGTTGCCATACCCACTACCTGGGTAACTAAACAGCCTGCTGACCCCACTAAATATCGACCTGGCTCAGCCATTATCTGAATCGACTCTGGAATAGCCTCAAGCGCTTTATTAATGACAGCACCAACCTCTTCAATAGCCGGCTCCACGCCGGTAAACTGGACAGGATAACCACCCCCAATGTTTAATAGTTCTGGGGTCCAACCATTAGCTTCCAATTGACTGAAAATAGTTTTTGCAGCCTGTATCCCTTCGATCCAGTTATTGATGTTGGAACATTGTGAGCCAACATGAAACGTCACCCCAGTAATCTGCATACCAATACTTTTAGCGGCCTCAATAGTTGCCGCAATACCCGACAAACTTGCACCAAACTTACCGGCCAGTGGCCAAACAGACCCTTCGTTACTCACTTCAGTGCGGACATATAATTTAGCATCAGGTTTAATCGCACCAATCTTTAAAACCTCTTCTGGGGTGTCAACCACAAACCACTTAATACCCGCCGCCGCCGCGTGACGAATGGAAGCTGGAGATTTTATTGGGTTAGAGTAGAACACTGTGTCCAAGTCCATGCCTAGATCGACCATCGCTTGAAGCTCAGCTGAGGAGGCAATTTCAAAACAACATCCTTCTTCTCTGAATATTCGAAGAATATTTACATCTGGATTAGCCTTGACCGCAAAGTGTGGGCGAACTCTTGGCATAGCGGCAATGAAGCTTCTAGCATTAGCACGCAACCGGTGCTCAGATATCGCCAAGAGCGGATCGACGTAGTTTTCAGCGCAAGACAAACTAAAGGCTACCTGCTCGCGAATATCCTTCTCAAGCATTAATCGTTGTTTAGTGTCCATTGCCACATCCGTTTCTTCAATCGCCAGCGCCATTGTATTTTCCTTTTAAAAACTCCGTTCAGATACTACATCTTACGACGCTAAAGTGTCAATTTGTATTGCCAAAGCTATAAATATGTTTATTATTACTTATCAAATTGTTAAATAATGGATCATTTTGCTATGAAAAATCAGCAAGCCCTTATTAGTCTGCTACAAGAAAATGGCCGTCGCTCGGTTTCTGACCTAGCTAAACAGCTAGGATTGAGTCGTGCAACAGTGCAACAGGCTATGGAACGCCTTGAGCGCACGGGGGTCATTCAAGGTTACACGGTAAAAATCAACCCTGATTATCAGCAGCGCAGGGTGAGCGCTTATATTATGATTTCAGTGGTGTCACAAAAAACCACCAAAATTGTGCAACAAATTCATAAGCACCCGCAGTTAGATATGTTGTGTACTATTAGCGGTCAGTATGATCTGATGGCTATGGTCACAGAATCAACGACGGAAGCGTTAGATATAGCCATTGATTCAATTGCCGCGTTGGATGGTGTAGAAAAGACCCTTAGTCATATTGTATTATCGAGGAAAAAAGACCGTGCGATCTGATAATACCCGCGCACTTAAATTACAATCACTGAAGATCTAAAAATGACTGAATCCAGCCGAATCATCAAAAAGCCTAGTCTTGTCGATGCGCTTATTCCTGTAGTTTTTTTAATAACTATGCTTTTTTCATCAGTGTTTATCTTTGATGACCCATCAGGAACTAATCAAGTAATATTAATTCTAGCGGCAGCTGTTGCCGCGCTAATTGGTATTAAAAATGGTCATACCTGGCGCGAAATTGAGAGTGGTATGATCGACACTATCAAAACGTCGCTTCAGGCAATACTAATCCTATTAATGGTAGGGTCATTGATTGGCAGCTGGATTCTTGCCGGTACCGTTCCCACTATGATTTATTACGGCGTCCAGATAATGTCGCCTGACTACTTTTATGTCACTGCTTGTTTAGTATGTGCATTACTTGGTTTTAGTATCGGCAGCTCATGGACTGTCGCTGGGACACTTGGCATCGGCTTGATAGGTATAGCTGCAGCGTTAGACTTATCGCTAGGCATTAGTGCCGGCGCTATTATCTCCGGTGCCTACTTTGGCGACAAGCTATCGCCCCTCTCTGATTCCACAAATTTAGCGGCGGCTGTTACTAGTAATGATCTGTTTGATCACATACAACATATGCTCTGGACTACTATTCCTGCTTTTTCAATTGCGCTGATTATTTATCTCTTTATGGGCATAGGTAGTAGCTCAAGTGTCGTGATTGAAGATATTGTTAACTTACAAAATGCAATGAGAGAATCCTTTTACATTAGCCCCTTTATGCTAATACCTCTTTTATTGTTACTTGGTATGGCGATAAAAAAGTTACCTGCTTTGTCAACCTTAATATGCGGAACGGTTGCAGGCTGTATTTTTGCACTTGTTTTTCAATGGGATTCTGTAATCGCTCTAGGAGACGATGCGAGTCTAAACCCACTTGCATCGGCATTCAAAGGTTTGTTGATCGCGATGTTTGCAGGCTTCACCTCTGTTACGGACAATCCGGCTTTAGATGAACTGCTATCGAAAGGCGGTATGAAGAGTATGCTGGGAACAGTTGGCTTGATTATTAACGCCATGGCTTTCGGCGGTGCTATGGCACGAACCGGGTTGTTAGCGCGACTAGTTGAGGCTCTCCTCAGCAGGGTTACATCTGTGGGCGGGCTAATTGCCTCTACCGTTGGTACCTGCATAGGCACTAATATTTTAGCCGCTGATCAATATTTATCAATCGTTCTTCCAGGACAGATGTTTATTGAGCCCTATAAAGAACGTAAACTAAAGTCCATTAATCTTTCTCGAACCTTAGAGGATTCAGGCACACTAACTTCTGCATTGGTGCCCTGGAATACTTGCGGCGCATACATGACAGCCACCTTAGGCGTTAGTACTTTCGCCTATGCGCCCTTCGTCTTCTTTAATATTCTTTGCCCTATTATCGCGATTATTTATGGGTATGCGCTGATTGCTGTACCCAAGTTAGAAGAACCTTTAGATGAGACTGCAGCAGGTACTAACTGAGGCACGATGAGTATCATGATCAGAGCCCTCTTTTTGCTAATCGCTTCAATCATGCCCGGTATAAGCGTTGCGGAGAGTGAGTTCGAGGCTTTGTTTGACGGGGACAGAGCGCTTGCCCATATTTACCAACAAGTTTCGTTTGGACCAAGAACACTTGATAACCCAAGTGCTAAGGCGGAAACACTGGGCTTTATTGCTAGCTATTTAAAGCCTCTAGCTACAAAACTGACCATCCAAAAATTCTCAAACAATGGCATGTCCGGTAACAACTTATGGGCTAGCTTCATTAATCCCAAACCCCATGCTAATCAGCGCATTATGCTCGGTGCTCACTGGGATACTCGACCAATATCTGACCAAGAATCAGATTCAAGCAAACAATACCTACCGACACCCGGTGCAAATGATGGCGGCTCGGGTGTTGCAGTACTACTTGAGTTAGCCCGGATTTTTGCAGCTAACCCGCCTCCCGTTAGTGTAGATTTAGTATTTTTTGATCTCGAAGATATGGGTAATATCGATAACTTACCATTCGCCATTGGCGCTCGTGCCTTTGTTGAGCGCAATCGTTTTTATCGACCCAGCGCGGGTATCATTGTCGATATGGTATGTGACAAAAATCTAACTATTCCTCAAGAACGTTACTCAAAGACCAAAGCAAGCGCACTCATTGATCAAATTTGGAAAATCGCTGCTCGCCAAAATGCAACAGTATTTTCTAAGGATCAGGGTGCTTATATCCAAGATGATCATTTACCGTTTCTTGAAGCAAATATACCCGTGATAGATCTTATACATTACCCCTTTCCAGACTATTGGCATACGTCAGAAGATACGGTCGATAAATGTAGTAGTAACAGCCTAGAGCAAGTTGGCAATGTAATCTTGTCTCTGGTTTACGATGCGGGCTAAAATAAACACACAGATAATAAATCGTTAATAAATGGAGCTTTAAAACTATGTATAGGAAAACTATCTGCCGAATACCCCTGATACTAATGACTATCGCAGGTCTTGTAATGACCAGCCTAGCCCACTCAAATAATGACTTATCGGCGTCTATTGACGCAGACTATAAGAATCGTCTGGGAGATATGTTTAAGCATTTTCATGCCAACCCAGAGCTCAGCACTGGCGAATTCAAAACGGCTAAAAAGATCGCTCAGGAATTACGAGCCCACGGCTTTAATGTCACTGAGAATGTTGGCGGTACTGGTCTGGTTGCCCTCTTGAAAAACGGTGCAGGACCCTTGGTAATGATGCGCGCTGACATGGACGGGCTTCCTGTTAAAGAGAAAACAGGACTATCTTATGCATCAACCGCAACTCAGCTTGACCCGGTGACTCAAAAAACGTTTCCGGTGATGCATGCCTGTGGTCATGACGTGCACATCACCAGTCTAATTGGCACCGCCAAACAAATGGTGGATCGAAAAGATCAATGGTCCGGTACATTAATGCTCATCGGTCAGCCGGCTGAGGAACGAGTAATTGGGGCTAGAGCCATGATGGAAGATAACCTCTGGCAACGCTTTGGAAAACCGGACTATGCTTTGGCATTCCATGTGGCCTCTACTCTACCGTCCGGTATGATTAACGTTGTTGAGGGCGCCCCTTTTGCTGGGGCGGACACCGTGGATATATATGTTCGCGGTATAGGGGCACATGGTGCTTCCCCGCATGCGGGTAAAGATCCTATTGTTTTAGGTAGCCAAATTGTCATGGCCCTACAAACTCTGGTGTCTCGTGAGCTATCTCCACGACAACCTGGCGTTGTCACTGTCGGTGCTTTCCACAGTGGGACTAAACATAATATTATTTCTGAACTTGCCCATTTACAACTAACCGTTCGAAACACCAATCAGAAAACAAGAGAGTTACTTTTAACAGGGATAAAACGCATCGCTGAAAATTTAGGGCGTGCCGCTGGCTTACCCGAGGATAAGCTTCCTCAGGTCGTATACTCCGAGGAGTCCACCCCACCAACAGTTAACAATGCCGCAATGGTTCGACGCTTAAAACAGGTATGGCAAAGTGGCATGGGTGAGCACAGAGTCTCTGCTTTCGAAGCCGAAGGTATGGGTGCAGAGGACTTTCCGTTTTTTACCACTGACCCTGAAATTACCAGCGTCTACTTTTCAGTGGGCGGGACAGATGCGGATTATATTACCGCAGCCAGAAATGGCACTGGTCCCGCAGTACCTTCGCACCACAGCCCAATATTTAAAATTGAACCCCAGCCAGCGGTTACTGCAGGGATAGAAGCTACCGTTTTGGCACTTCTAGAACTGATGCCGTCTGAGTAAGATTTACAATACAGCTCGCAGAGAATTTAAACAGAAATCTACATTTTTCTGCGAGCTGGCATGGCCCATTAAACCAATACGCCAAACCTTGCCAGCCAGAGAGCCCAGACCTGCGCCAATTTCCAAGTCGAAGTCATTTAACAGTCGACTGCGCACCGCCGCATCATCAACACCCTCCGGAATGGTCACTGCATTTAACTGCGGCAGACGATCCTGTTTTGCAACGATGAAGTTAATACCCATCTGCTCCAATCCATCACGCAGTGCAATATGATTACGCTGGTGTCTGTCCCAAGAATTTTCTAAACCCTCTTCCTGAACAATAACCAACGACTCGTGAAGACCGTAAAGACAATTGACCGGTGCTGTATGGTGATAGGCTCGCTTGCCCTCACCCCCCCAGTATCCCATCACCAAATTCAGATCAAGAAACCAGCTCTGTACTTTAGTGGTACGACGTTTAATTTTATCCGCAGCCTGCTGATTAAAACTCACTGGCGACAAACCCGGAGATGCCGAAAGACACTTTTGCGATCCGGAGTAAATTGCATCAATTCCCCACTCATCAACTTTAAGGGGCGTTCCAGCCAAGCTAGTCACTGAATCTACGATAGTGAGGCAACCATGGTTATGAGCTAGCTCCACCAGTGTCTTGGCATCTGACTGAGCACCAGTAGATGTTTCTGCATGAACAAAGGCCACTAAACAGGCATCTGGATTAGATTTTAGTGCATCTTCAACTTTACTGGGATCTACCGCGTGACCCCAATCATCTTGAACCATCACTGCAATGCCACCACAGCGTTCTACATTTTCTTTCATGCGCCCGCCAAATACACCATTTTGACAAACAATAACTTTATCACCAGGCTCTACCAAATTTGCAAAGCAGCACTCCATTCCGGCAGAGCCAGGTGCTGACACAGCAAAGGTCAGCTCATTTTTGGTTTGAAAAACATACTGTAACAACTGCTTCGTCTCGTCCATCATGCCAATAAAACTTGGATCTAGATGGCCTACCGTGGGCCGTGCCATAGCTTGAAGAACACGCTCACTGACATCGGATGGTCCAGGGCCCATTAGGGTACGAAGAGGCGGCTGAAAAGAGCATATAGTCATAGTATTTCCCAAGCTTAAGTAAAATTTAATCGTCGGTTTATGGTGGATTTTAAACTGAATCGGCCACTACGCCGAGAGATTTTAAATGAGTAATCGTCGCACTGTCCATCCCTAATCCTTCAAGAATTTCATCAGTATGTGAGGCTATTTCAGGGCCGGGCCACTCGGTACCGCCTGGAGTACCAGCCAGCTTTGGCATCATAGCAGGAAGCTTTAGTGGCTCCCCATTAATCTCTACCTGCTCGAACAATCCACGATAATTAAAATGCTCATCAGCCATCATTTCTACAGCGCTATAAACAGGGCCACAAGGAACACGAGAGGCCTCCAAAATACTCATCGCTTCGGCTAGAGGGAGGTTCGAACACCAACTAGCAAGTACTTTGTCTATCTCTTGCTCATGGGTCACCCTATTGGCGTTAGTACTGTATTTTTCATCTCCGGCCATATCAGCTCTGCCCACGGCCTGCATTAACCGGACAAAGATAGAATCACCATTGCCACCGATTACCAAGAACTTGCCATCTGCACATTTGTAAGTATTGGTGGGTACTATTCCGGTCACCGTAGTCCCTGACGGTTGGCGGACAACTCCAGCACCGTCATACTCAGGGATAACCGCCTCAAGGAGGTTAAACATTGATTCATAGAGCGCAACATCCACCACCTGACCACCACTAACGCCCTGCTCTACTGCCTGGTCTTTAGCGCGTAATGCCATCAGTATGCCGATCACTGCATGCAAACCTGAAACCGTGTCGCCAATGCTTAAATTAGGTCGCACGGGGGCTTCACCTGGATAACCATTCACAAATCGAAAGCCGCTTATTGCCTCACACGCAGAGGCAAAACCAGGTTTTTCAGAATAGGGGCCCGTCTGACCGTAACCGGAGATACGAGCATAAATAAGATTAGGATTATCCTTCTGAAGGCTGACCGGATCTAAATTCCAAGCCTCCAGAACCCCAGGGCGAAAGTTTTCAACAACAATATCGGCGGTTTTCATCAACTGCCTAACAATGTCTCTGCCCTGGGCGGTCTTTAAATCTAGTGAGATACATTTTTTGTTGCGTCCTAGACTCCGCCACCACAAGGACGTTCCATCTTTGACCTCTCGCCAATTACGAATAGGATCACCGCCGGGCGGTTCAATCTTTATGATCTCCGCACCGAAGTAGCCCAGCATGCATCCGGCAAAAGGACCTGCTAGTAGCTGCCCCAATTCTATTACCCTCAACCCTTGCAATGGCTTGCTCATTTACAGTTTGCCTTTATAGTGTTATTGATAAATATGTTGGTTATTGTGGTATTGATGCGCATTTATTCTATCATGCTAAGCAGTTCTTAAAACACGGCGTCAGTTATGTTCAAAATATTCTATCGCGGGCTAATTACCCCACTTTTATTTAGCCTAATAGCGTCGGTTAGCTGGCCAACTTATGTGCAAGCCGATGCCCCCATGGTAGGAGAAATTACCAGAGCTAATCTCCAGCAAAATGGTAATACTAAAACGTGGATGAGTGAAAACTATCTAAACTATTCGCCCAACATGGGCTTAGTGAAACAAAGCCAGTCCTTTCTATCAGACGTATCGATTACTGTGTTCTTAGGTACCTGGTGCCATGACAGTCGACGCGAAGTTCCTGCATTATTGAAAATTCTTGATGCCGCTGCTTTTAACTCAGAGAATATACGTATTATTGCGCTATCGCTTGATAAAGATACACCTTCAAAAATAGAGGGCCTGTCAAACATTAGCCGCACACCTACTTTTATATTTTATCGTGATGGTCGTGAAATTGGCCGCTATGTTGAACAGGCCAGACACTCTTTAGACCAAGATATTCTCGACATCGTTAGTGGTGCTGACTATCGTCATTACTACGCAGATTGAGAAAATCTAAAAAACTACATTGAATTTATAGTTAGTACTCTTGTCATAATAATTTAAGCCAAACTAAAAGGAATTAAGGAATGTTTAAAAAGTTACTCTCAGTATTCATCTTGGCAGTATTTGTCACTTCGTCTGCGACCGCAGTGGCTAAACTACCCAGAGGCGTGGAAGAACTTAATAGCATTGAAGGCATTACCGAATACCGCCTTAAAAATGGACTTCAAGTATTACTGTTCCCAGATCCAAGTCAGGAGACCATTACCGTCAATATGACCTATCGCGTGGGATCAAAGCATGAAAAGTATGGTGAAAC
>Ga0209279_10001542_pt1 | contig 11958 bp, 9 predicted proteins | sample CoawatmetaG00DNA_3_FD_187508 | JGI IMG/M metagenome (GOLD analysis project Ga0209279, IMG submission 187508) | Marine microbial communities from the West Antarctic Peninsula - Coastal water metaG006-DNA (SPAdes) (version 2) | ecosystem: Environmental > Aquatic > Marine > Coastal ... | reverse complement strand
CTTTTATATAATCTTGATTAACCAAGGTATTATCTTTAAAAAATCTTTTTAATTTTCCTTTAGAAATATTTTCTAGCATTTCCTCAGGCTTGCCTTGTTGTCTTAATTGATCTTTAGCTATCTCAATTTCTTTATCTATAATTTTTTGATCAACTCCATTTTCATCTAATGCGATAGGGTTCATAGCGGCAGCTTGCATAGCAACATTTTTTGCAGCTTCCTCAACTCCTTCAACTGATGATGAAAATCCTACAATTGTAGCAATTTTGTTTCCAGCATGAATATATTTTCCAACATAAGATGCGGATATTTTTTCAAAACTACCTATCACTAATTTTTCGCCAATAACTCCAGTTTGTTGTATTAACTTTTCGTTAACTGTCATAGAATCTATAGAAGAGTTTAAAAACTCATCCATAGTTTTGTGGTTTAAAGCAAGTTTAGCTAATTCATTTGCTAAGGAAATAAAGCTTTCATTTTTTGCAACAAAATCGGTCTCACAGTTAAGAGAAATTATAACACCATTAGTTGAGTCAGAATCTACTTTTGCAATTGCAGCTCCTTCAGAGGATTCTCTATCAGCTCTTTTGGCCGCTACTTTTTGACCTTTTTTTCTTAATAGTTCAATAGCGGTTTCGACATTTCCGTTAGCTTCTACTAGGGCATTTTTACAGTCCATGATACCAGCTCCAGATATTTTTCTGAGATTATTTACTTCAGATGCAGTTATTTTCCCCATGATAATTATTCTTCAGTTTTTTTTGTAATTTTTTTTCTAACCCTTTTCTTTTTTTCAGTAGAATCAGTAGAATCTTTGATTTCATTAGTTTCTGACTCTTCTTCTTTATCTTTTGAGACGGCTAGGTCTTCTTTAGATGATTCTTCTTTTTCTTTAATTAGATCTGCTTGATCTTTTTCTTTTTGTCTTTCATTAAGACCTCCCTTGATTGCATTGGAAACATAATTAAGGATTATATCTATAGACTTAGAAGCATCATCGTTAGATGGAATTGCAAAATCAACTTCTCTAGGATCACAATTAGTATCTACCATTGCAAAAATTGGAATATTTAGTTTTTGAGCCTCTCTAACCGCAATGTGTTCTCTTCTAATGTCAACCACAAACAATGCTCCTGGAAGTCTGGTCATATCAGTGATTGATCCTAAGTTTTTTTCCAACTTAGCTCTTAGTCTATCAATCTGTAATTTTTCTCTTTTAGATAGTGCTTCAAAAGTACCATCTTGCTTAGTTCTGTCAATTGCTGACATTTTTTTAACTGCTTTTCTAATAGTTACAAAATTTGTAAGCATACCACCAGGCCACCTCTCAGTGATATAAGGCATGTTTACGTCAGCAGCAGTTTTTGCTACAATTTCTTTAGCTTGTTTTTTGTAGCAACAAATAAAATTTTTCTGCCAGAAGCAGCTATTTTACTTAAAGCATCGCTAGATTCTTCAATTTTAGATGCAGTTTTGTATAGATTGATAATATGGATTCCATTTTTCTCCATATATACGTAGGGAGCCATGTTAGGATTCCATTTTCTTGTTAAGTGTCCGAAGTGAACACCAGCATCTAGTAGTGGCTTGATTTGAATTTTTGTCATTTTTTTTAGTTTACGTTCCGTTTGATTAGCAATAAATATTTAATTTTTTATTTATTTAGATGCTAAACTAATTTTTCGCTAGGCGAAATAGGACAACAGGTTAATTTCAATATTTATGTGAACTTGATTCTTCTTATCAAAATCGCTATTAACGTTTCGAGAATTGGAATTTTTTTCTTGCTTTCTTTTGACCGAATTTTTTTCTTTCAACCATTCTAGGGTCACGCGTCATTAAACCTTCTTTCTTAAGAAGAGGTCGGTATTCTTCATCAATTGCACAAAGTGCTCTAGAAATAGCTAATCTAATTGATTCAGCTTGACCGTTAATTCCTCCCCCATAAACATTTACCTTTACATTGTAAGTAGATAATGTTTCAGTTAGTGTGAATGGCTGGTTTACTTTATATTGTAATATGGCAGTAGGAAAGTATTCTTCTAAAGATTTCCCGTTTATTGAATAAACACCTTTTCCTTTAGATAAGTATATCCTGGCAACTGATGTTTTTCTTCTTCCAATTTTGTGAATTACTTCCATAAACTACTTTAAATCATTTAAATTAATTAAAACAGGATTTTGTCCTTCTTGCTTGTGATTTTCTCCAACATATACTTTTAAGTTTCTAAAAAGAACTGCACCAAGTTTATTTTTTGGCAACATACCTTTGACAGATTTTTCAACAAGCCTAGTAGGGTCTTTAGCAAAAAGTTCTCTTGCAGTTAAAGATCTTTGTCCTCCAGGATATCCGGTGTGTCTTATATATTCTTTATTTTCCCACTTGTTCCCTGAGAGAGTTATTTTTTCAGCATTTATTATGATTACATTATCTCCGCAATCTACGTGAGGAGTAAAGCTTGGCTTATATTTTCCTCTAATAAGTTTAGCAACTTTAGAACACATTCTTCCAAGAGCCTGTCCACTAGCATCTACAATAACCCAGTTCTTGTTAACTGTAGCCTTGTTTGCTGATATTGTTTTGTATGTTAATGAATCCAAAATATATATTTTCTTAGAGAAAGATAATTCTATCTCTTTTATTGGAGTGCAAATCTACAACAATAAATGAAATCTGCAAACGCAAAATAAATAAAACAATTAGTGGGCTTCAAACCAGCTTTCACCAACCCCTACATCAACTGCTAAAGGAACAGTTAATGAAAAAGCATTTTCCATTTCATCTTTAACTATGTTTTTCATTTTTTCTAATTCTGATTTATGAATTTCAAAGATTAATTCATCATGAACCTGGACAAGCATTCGGGATTTTAATTTAGAACTTGTAATGATTTTTTGAATATTAATCATAGCTATTTTAATAATATCAGCAGCACTCCCTTGAACTGGAGCATTAACAGCATTTCTTTCAGCAGCTCCCCTTAAAATAGGATTTCTAGAATTTATATCTCTTAAATATCTTCTTCTGCTTAAAACTGTTTCTACATAACCATTTTCTCTTGCAAAATTGATCTGATTTGAAATATAGGTTTTAAGCGTAGGGTAGGCATTAAAATAGGACTCAATCAAATCTTTTGATTCAGAACGATTGAGAGATGTTTGATTACTTAATCCAAAAGCTGAAACACCATATATAATGCCAAAGTTTACAGTTTTAGCGTTGCTTCTCTGCTCGCTAGTTACATCAGAAATATCAATATTAAAAACTTTTGAAGCGGTAGAGCTATGAATGTCTTCATTGTTTTTAAAAGCGGAAATCATATTAGGATCTTCACTTAATGAAGCAATTACTCTAAGTTCAATTTGAGAATAATCAGCAGAAAGCATAACATAGTTAGAGTCTTCACAAACAAACGCTTTTCGAATTAATCGCCCTCTTTTACTTCTAATAGGTATGTTTTGAAGATTAGGATTGTTGCTACTTAACCTTCCTGTAGCAGCAACCGCTTGATTAAAAACAGCATGAATTCTATTTGAAATGGAATTTATTTGTTTAGGCAATGCATCAACATAAGTGTTTATTAGTTTTTGTAAAGACCTCCATTCTAAAACCTCTCTAACAACTTGATGGTCTTTAGCAAGTTTTGATAGCACCTCTTCAGATGTGGAGTATTGTCCAGATTTAGTTTTTTTTGGGGAATCTGTTATTTTAAGTTTGTCAAAAAGTATTTCTCCTAACTGCTTTGGAGAAGCTAGATTGAAATTAGAATTGGTTAAATTAAAAATTCTTTTTTCAATTAACTTAAGGTCATCATGAAACTCATTGGAAAGTTTTTTTAAAAAAATTGAATCAACTTTTATTCCGTTAATTTCCATAATCGAAAGAACTGTCAACAAAGGCATTTCAATTTTTTCAAAAAGAGTTAATAGATTAGCTTTTTTCAAATCATTAATAAGAAGCTTTTTAAGTTGAAAAGTTAGATCACTCTTCTCCATTCCTCTTTCAATATCAGTATTTAAATCATCATTTATTTTATAGTTAAGGTAATTTTTACAAAGTATATTGAAATCATGTCCTATATCTGGATTAATTAGATAGTGAGCTATTTTCGAATCAAAACAAGGGCCTTCTGAAATAATCCCATAAGTATTTAAGATTTTAAATTGATTTTTTAAATCATACCCAATTTTAATTATATTATTGTTTTGAAAAATAGACTTTATCCTTTCTATAGTTTTTTTATCTTTTTTAAGAATTGTAATAAAGTAACTTTTTTGTGATTGCCAAGCGAAACATATTCCAAAAGAATTATTTTCAATGTTATGATTTAAAATATTGAAAGAAATTTCTGTCTGTTTATCTAATTTTTCAAATAGTAATTTGCTGCTTAATTTTGTTTCAATATGTTGATAAAAGTGATTTGAATTTGCGAAATCTGTAAATTTATTTGATAAATTAATGTTAATTTCACCTGGTGAATTAAACAAATCGTATTGTATTTCTTCTTTTTTTGAAGCTACTTCTAATTCAATATCTTTTTTAGAAAAAATTTTAAAAAAATTCTCTTTCATTCTTAAAAATTCAAGCTCATCAAACAGTTCTTTAATTTTATCTGAGTCAGGCTCTCCAAGCTGGAAATTCTTAAAATTATATTCAACAGGCACATCCAAAATTATTGTGGCTAATTTTTTAGAGAGAATACCTTTATCTTTATTTTGTTCGATTTTTTCTTTTAATTTTCCTTTAATTTGATCAGTATTAGCTAAAAGATTTTCCATTGTTCCATATTCTGCAATGAATTTTTTAGCAGTTTTTTCTCCAACTCCTGGTAAGCCTGGAATGTTATCTGCTGAGTCTCCCATCATTCCCAAAAAATCTATTACTTGTAACGGATCTGATACTTCAAACTTTTCTTGAACTTCTTTTACTCCCCATATCTCAATTCCATTACCCATTCTGGCTGGTTTGTACATAAAAATATTCTCTGATACTAATTGAGCAAAATCTTTGTCGGGAGTAACCATAAAAACTTCATAATTATGTTTTTCCGCTTCTTTAGCTACAGTTCCAATAATATCATCAGCCTCATATCCATTTTTAATTAAAATAGGAATATGCATGGCTTTTAAAATGGCATGAATAAATGGAACAGCAGTTTTAATAGGATCAGGAGTTTCATTTCTGTTAGCTTTATACTCATCAAAAAGCTCTAGGCGATCAGTTGAACCTCCCTTATCAAAAGCAACTGCTAAATTTTCTGGCTTTTCTCTTTTTATTAAATCTAATAAAGAGTTCATAAAGCCCATAACGGCGCTAGTATCCAGGCCTTTTGAGTTGATTCGAGGATTTTTAATAAAGGCATAATATCCTCTAAAAATTAAAGCATAAGCATCGATTAAAAATAATTTCTTTTTTGCCTGCATTTATATTTTTTACATTTGAAGGCTAATTTAAAAAATATAGCTTTGAGATGGACATTTCTTGTTATTGTATTTTTATTAATTGAAATATACGCATTTCAAGCTTTTAAAACAGTTTTTAAAAAAAACTGGATCCTAAAATTTTATTTTATAATTAATGCATTAATAATATTTAATTTGCTCTATAGGTTTATTAAAATCTATAATAATTCTCTTGATTTTTCAGATGTTTTTTATAATTATCTGTCTATACCATTTGCATTTTTTATAACATTACTAGGATTTAAATTAATTGTTATTTCATTTTTATTCATTGAAGATATTACAAGAATTATTCATTCTATTTTTAATTTCATTTCCCCTTCAAATGAATCAAACAAATTTCTTATTCAAAGAAGAAGCTTTATAAGTAAAATAGCACTCATTATAGCTGCTTTGCCGATTCCCTTTGTTATCCACGGTATTTATAGGGGGAGGCATAATTATAGAGTTTTGAGTTATGAACTAGAATTTAATGACTTGCCAGCAGAATTTGACGGATATAAAATTACCCATATTTCAGATATACATAGTGGAAGTCTTCAAAAAATTAACAAAGTAGAGTATGCAGTCGATTTAATTAATAAACAAAATTCAGACTTAGTTCTTTTTACAGGAGATTTTGTCAATAATAAAGCAAATGAATTAAATAAATGGAAAAAGATTTTTTCAAAAATTAAAGCAAAAGATGGAAAGTTTTCAGTTTTGGGTAATCATGATTATGGAGATTATGTTAATTGGAAATCAGATCAAGAAAAAAAAGAGAATTTCAAAAATCTTTTGAACTCTCAAAAAGAAATGGGGTTTAAGCTATTGCTAAATGAAAGTGTGAATATAAAATCCTTAAATCAAAGTATTAGTTTGGTAGGAGTTGAAAATTGGGGAAAAGGAGGGTTTAGGAAAAACGGAGACATTGACAAGGCTTGTTTAGGGTTAAGAAAAAAAGATTTTAAAGTTGTTATGAGCCATGACCCATCTCATTGGGATCAAATACTATTAAACCACCAAACTCATTTTCACCTAACTTTAAGTGGGCATACTCATGGTATGCAATTTGGAATTGAAATACCAGGATGGATAAAGTGGAGTCCAGTTAAATGGGTGTATAAATATTGGGCTGGAATATATTATGAAAAAAATCAATACCTTAATGTAAATAGAGGTTTTGGAGTTTTAGGCTTTCCTGGTCGGGTTGGAGTATGGCCAGAAATATCTGTTATAACGCTTAAAAAGACTTAGATTTCTAAAAAATGTTACTTTAGCATTAAATTATAACACTTGTCTTATGTCAAAATTTGGTGAGCTAATCAACTTAGAAGTTCCAATTTTACTAGATTTTTATGTTGATTGGGACGAATCTTCATCAGCTATGCATCCTGTTTTAAGAGATGTAGCAGCTGCTATTGGAGATAAAGGAAAAGTTATTAAAATAAATGTTGACAAGAATACTGAATTAAAAGAAGCACTAAGAGTTAAAGGTCTTCCAACATTAATGATTTATAAGGGAGGTGAAATGGTTTGGAGGCAAAGTGGAGAGCAAGATGCAAACACTCTAATAAACCTTATTAATGACTTTATTTAATATTTAACTTCTCACTTAAATTCAAAAAAGAATTTAGTTCTGATTTTATGAAATTTTCATCTTTTTCATAATTTTTCATTATTTTCATAATAGTACTTAATTGATAGATATCACCAGAGATGTTTTGGCCATAATTTATTCTACTATCCTCAGGCATTGAAATGAATAGTTCTAACCTTTGATTTAATTGATTAGAAATATTAACGTAAAGTTCTTTTGCAAAATCATTTTCTTTAGCGCTATATAATTCTTTTAAAAAAGGGATCATTAATGTGTAGTATTCGTAGTCTCCATATAAATCCTTTACGTAGTTCGAGCTATTAATAAACTCTTTAATTCCCTTAGACTTTAACTTGTTATCGTTTGAACCTAATAGGGATTCAACTAAAGTCCTATACCTTTCTGTATCTGTAATTATATTCTCAGCATAAGTATATATAGAGAATTTTTCATTTTTTGATCTAGACATTTGAGAATAATAATTTAAATTCTCTTGATATTTTTTAGACAAATTGTTAAATAAGTTATTTCCTTTTTTGAAACTTTCAAGTTTATAATACGAAGAAATATAAGGTTCCATGAGACTATAGAAACCAAAATAATCTATAGGCATTTTACTTATTGATAAATCTAAAATTTCTTCAGCTTTTGTGCTCTTCCCTTCCTTCATTAACTGTAAAGCCAGTCTATGTAAATTTCCTCTAAAAGAAATACTATTTTTTCGAGTTTCAGGATCATGATATATGTCGTCGCTATCAGAATTTCCCCATTCCCATCCTTTTACTATTGGATACATTAAATCGGCATCAATTCTACCAAGTTCGTAGGGATTATTTTTATTTATTTCAGTTTTTATAGGCACTAGTTTGTAAACTAGACCATCTAATTGAAGATAATCCTTCATCCAAAGATATTCAGCGTCATTATAACTACCGCCGGTAAAATATATAGGTCTTTTCCAATCGTTATTAGCTAATATATCGAGCATCAATAATTGATTTTTGTATAAACCACTACTAGGTAAATCAATATCAATATAATCTAATATTAAACCAGAATCTTTTTCATCAACTAAACCGCTTTCAAGGACATTTTTTTTATTAACCGAGACTCTTATTTTATTAGTAGGGTAATAAACCATATTTTGAGTAAACTTTGGAATATTTTCTAAGTCTGCGCCATATTGATTTAATAAATTGCTATATTTTGTACGAGGATGGTCACTAGAAATCCAGTTCATAAAATCTTTAATATCCCATCTTGTAGAATCTATTAAAGCTTCGTGTTTAACATAGTCTCTTATTCCATAAGCGTATTGTTTATGCGTTAATTGTGATGGAATAGGACTACTGTTATATGTTCTTTTTTTCATTTGATCGATATACCAATCAGTGGCAATTAGACTGGTGTTTATCGTTCTAACATCTGTTCTGTAATTTTCAATTTCCTGAGCATACCATAAAGCAAAGGTGTCATTATCACCAATGGTAAATATCATAGAATCAACTCCTTCATCTATTGAATCTAAATATGCTTTTGCAAGTGATTGGGCAGTATACCTGTTAGAACGATCATGATCATCCCAGTTTTCAAAAGCCATTAACAAAGGAACTAATAACAAAGGAACAACAGTTAAAGGAATTGATATTTTGTTTTTAATAAAAGACTTAAAAAAATTATTTAATGATAAAACACTTAAACCAATGAAAATACAAAAAACATAAAAAGACCCAACTAAGGCATAGTCCCTTTCTCTTGGTTCAAAAACTCGTTCATTGACATATATTTTAAGGGCTAGTCCAGTAAAAAGAAATAAGACAGTAACAATCCAAAAAAGATTTTTGTCTTTATTGAAAAGAAAGAACAACCCAATAATTCCTAATAATAATGGTAACATATAATATTTGTTTCTTCCTTTGTTGTTTAATACATCTGACGGAAGATTAGATTGAGGGCCTAACCTAAATTCATCAATAAAGTCTATTCCACTTATCCAATTTCCGTTTAAAACATCATATTTCCATTGAAGATCATTTTGTTTTCCGCTAAAATTCCATAAAAAATATCTCCAATACATTGAACTCATTTGATATTGAAAAAGATATGTTAAATTTTGTACTAGAGAAGGTTTTTCAATATTTAAATACCCACCGTATTCAGTTAAAAATTCATGATAATTATCTGAATCTATATCTCCTTCATTTACTCTTGTTTTAAAATCTGAAACCAATTGTAGTAATTGTTCTTCTGATTGGTACTCTGGTTTTATTTCAAATTTTAAGTATCCAAAATGCTTCATGTAGTTAGGCGCATGTTCCGAGCTCCACATTCTTGGCAAAAACCCAACATGTTGTGAATTGGAGTTTATTTTTCCGGACTCCCAGTCATTTACTATCACATATTTTCCAGACTTTAAATCTTTTTCATATTTAGGTTTGTCATCTTTATAAGGTTTTTTTGAATCTTGACCTGCATAAGCATCAGAAAACATTGGTCCGTAAAACAGATGAGTGTCTGGGTATTGTTCTAAATTATAGTAAGCCAATAGAGCACGGGCATCTGAAGGTGAGTTTTCATTAATTACCGTGTTAGCATTTGATCTAATAGGAATCATTAGCCACGATGAGAAACCAATGAAAACAAACATTACACACAGCAATAAGGTGTTTATGTTGATCCAGTTTTTTTCCCTTGTTAGTTTAATTCCAAAGTAGAAGAATAAAACTATTAAAATAGCTGAAAAAATAGTGCCTGAGTTATAGGGAAGACCTAAATTGTTTACAAATATGACTTCAAGATTTCCGAACAGTCCTAAAGCGGAAGGAAGTAATAATTTAAATATGAAAAGCAATATTGTAACAGATATAATGTTAGCAATTAGAAAACTTTTAAATGTAGGATTAGGATTTTTTTTAAAAAAAAATATCATTCCTATAGCGGGAATTGCTAACAAGCCCATAAAATGAACTCCAAAGGATAGTCCAATTACAAATGATATTAATATAATCCATTTATTCCCTCTTTTGTTATCTATATTCTCTTCCCATTTAAAACCTAACCAAAATAAAAGGGCCATTATAAGAGTTGCCATTGCGTAAACTTCTGCTTCAACTGCATTGAACCAAAAGCTATCAGAAAATGTGAAACATAAAGAACCAAGAAGTGAAGAGCTAAGTATTAAGGAAGCTTGTGAATTAGAAATGGATTCAGATTTTAAAACTATTTTTTTCCCAATGATAGTTAAAGTGAAAAATAAAAAAAGCACTGTAAATGCGCTTGCAAATACAGACATCATGTTCACCATTAATGCGATTTGATCTATATCTGAAGCAAAAAAAGAGAAAAATGCGCCCAGCATTTGAAAAAACGGAGCCCCAGGGGGATGTCCCACTTGAAGTTTAGCAGATGTTGAAATATATTCAGCACAATCCCAGTAGCTAGCGGTTGGCTCAACTGTTAAGGAATAAGTTGTAAGTGCAATTAAAAAGGCAAAAAGGCCAATGAAATTATTCCATTTCTCAAATTTTTTAATGTGCATTTATAATAATTTACACCGCGAAAATAAACAATAATCTCTATAAAATTTTCACAATAATTTTTTAAATATAATTTATTTGCCAAGCTTAAACTTTATACTAAATTTGCGGAGCTTTATATTGGCCTATGGTGTAACTGGCAACACGCCTGGTTTTGGTCCAGGAGAGTCTAGGTTCGAGCCCTAGTAGGCCAACTATAATTCATTATGTAGTTGTCAATAAGTTTTTTGTAATAGAATTTCTTATATTTGCACAGCATTACTGAAAAATTGAGGGGGACACTGTCCCCCTCTTTATTAAATATATAGTTTGAAAAAAATATTAGGAGAATTAATTGAGGAGTTTTTTACTGATAACCCGAATCTGTTTTTAGTTGACCTCTCTATGGACCCTTCAAATAAAATTAATATTACTATTGACGGAGATAATGGAGTTAAAATTATAGATTGTGTTGGTTTGACTAAATTTTTGAAAAAGACTTTAAATGAAGAATTAGATGATTTTTCTGTTGATGTTAGTTCAGCAGGACTTTTGTCTCCTTTAGCTTCTCAAAGACAATTTTTAAAAAACATTAAAAGAAAGTTGTGCGTTCAGTCTTTTGATGGAATTGAATTTATTGGCAATTTAACTGAAGTTAGTGAGGGCCAAATAACTTTAGAGTGGACGGCTAGAGAGCCTAAGCCAATTGGTAAAGGAAAAGTTTCAGTTAAAAAAACCAAAACAATAGCATTTGATAAGATCAAAAAAGCAAATTTAATAGTAGAATTTTAAAAAATAAATAAAATGGAAAATTTATCATTAATTGAATCATTTTCAGAGTTTAAAGACGAAAAATTTATAGACAGGGTTACTCTTATGTCTATTTTGGAGGAGGTTTTTAGAAACACTTTAAAAAGAAAATATGGAGATGATGACAATTTCGATATTATTATTAATCCTGATAAAGGAGATTTAGAAATTTGGAGAAATAGAGTAGTTGTTGAAGATGATGCTGTTGAAGATGAAAATCAAGAAATTACTTTAACAGAAGCTAGGAAAATTGAACCTGATTTTGAAGTTGGAGAAGATGTTTCAGAAGAGGTTAAGTTAGTTAACCTTGGAAGAAGAACAGTTTTGTCATTAAGACAAAATTTAGTTTCTAGAATTCATGAACACGATAACGGAATAGTTTACAAACAATTTATTGATTTAATTGGTGAAATTTATACTGCAGAAGTTCATCACATTCGTCATAATGTAGTTATTCTTTTAGACGATGAAGGGAATGAGTTAATTATGCCAAAAGATCGTCAAATACCATCTGATTTTTATAGAAAAGGTGACAATATTAGGGGAGTTATAGAGTCTGTAGAATTAAAAGGGAATAAACCTTCAATTGTA
>Ga0209279_10001538_pt1 | contig 11986 bp, 12 predicted proteins | sample CoawatmetaG00DNA_3_FD_187508 | JGI IMG/M metagenome (GOLD analysis project Ga0209279, IMG submission 187508) | Marine microbial communities from the West Antarctic Peninsula - Coastal water metaG006-DNA (SPAdes) (version 2) | ecosystem: Environmental > Aquatic > Marine > Coastal ... | reverse complement strand
ATCCAATATGGTACCACGCTGTTGGAATATATAATGTTAGTTTCATTAGTTAAATTTGGAGTATTATCGCTAATGTGATATTGGTTTTGATTATAATCGTCATTTTCACTAATAAGTTCTGGCATTGAATCATAATCGGATTCGGATTCTGAATCGGATTCTGAATCGGATTCGGAATCGGATTCAGTATCGGAATCGTTATTTGAACCATCGTGATATAGGTCGGCATCGCAGTTTTCCAATTCGATAGTGTTTTGTTGACAAATACTTCCCATCATATTCTCAAGATATTCCATTCTTAATCGAAGAAGTTGGTTTTCTTCTTGAAGAATGCCAACTTGCTCTTCTAGTGTCAATTGAGTGTTTGAATTTTGGTCATCTACTACAGCTACTTCGTGAGTAATGGGTTCAGGAGTGTTATGTTCTGTCCAAACATTGTTTTGTAATGAATAATATGGTGACATTGTGGCGTTGAATAACTGAAATAAGTATTTAAAAAAAAAGTTCAATTTATTAGGGAAATAGTGTTTTTTTTAGTTTTTTTGTATATCTAAGCAAAGTATTTATTATTTGTTAAAGCGAAATGAATGTTTATTAAATGTAATGTTGAAGTTAGGGTCGGACTTAGGGTCGGGTTTAAGCTCGGAAGCATTTAAATATTTTTCATAAATAGCTCTTTTTTTTTCTTGTACATCCAAACAATATTGGTCCAAACTTTTTGAATCTTCTCCAAAGTTTTCAAGAACAAACCGGAAAACATCAACCTTTTGGTTTTGGCCTATTCTGTGTGAACGCCCGACGGCCTGGTCCTCAAGCGCTGGGTTCCACCATGGACTGGAAAAGTAAATTTCTTGGAAATGCTGTAAGTTGAGACCCTCTGAACTACTTTTAATTTGGCACAAACATACGTCTGGTGCTGTAAATTGCGATATATTGTCATAGACAGACTTGGGTATTTGCGACCATTTTTTACAGACGGAGGCGAATTGGTTACCGTCAATGACCTTTTTTGTTATAAATTTCTTTTGTTTTGTATTTTGTCTTCCGTCAATAATGGCGGTGGAAATGCCATTTTTGCGGAGATGCGCTTGAATAAGATCAATCTCTAAATGATAATGACAAAACACAAGTTTTCGACGATTGTTATTTTTTCTCTCGAATAATTTATTTACTATAGCTGTAATTTTACTGGTTGTTTTCAAATTCATTAAATCTTCGTCCTCGCCAATAACTCCTTCGTTGATGAGTTTTCGGATATTAGTTTGTAGCATGTGGGGAAGAATACAAACTTGTCGCGCTCTGGTGAGCCATGGAAGAACGAAGCCGTTTCCCAGAAAAGACATAACGTTTGAAATGTTGGCTTTTGTAACGTTTGGAAAATTAAGTTGCGCGTGAACATCGGCGGCGAAATTTTTTTCTTTTTTTGACAACCATTTTACATCAATACGGTGATACTCCACAGGAGGTAGTTTAATACCGATTTTATGTTTAGTTCTTCTTAGGGTATGGTGTAAAATGATTTCTTTTGTTAGAAGAGGTGTTTTTTCCATAGCTTTATGTAGCCCAATAACCTTACATAAACTAAGCAAATCACCAGCCTTATTTTGTATGGGTGTACCAGTTGCGACCCATTTAATGGTGGATTGTATATGTTTAATTTTGGAAAATATTTTACTTTTTTTATTTCTCATATGATGAGCCTCGTCACAGATCATGCGAAACCATTTTTTTTCGAAAATGACATCTTCTTTTTTGCGTGACATAATAATCCCATATGTGGTTAGAACAACAGGCATTTGTTCGCCATCAAGAAGTCTTTGTTTAACGTTTTTTAAATATTTGCCGTGGTATATTTCAGGCGTGTGTCCAAAAAGTCTTTCGATTTCTGTAGCCCATTGGTCAAGAAGCGCTGGTGGTACAACAATAATCGTTCCGCCTTTTTTAAAGTTTGAAACGATAAGACCGAGCATTAAAATGGTTTTCCCCAGTCCCATCTCATCGGCGACAATTCCTCCCCGAATGCCGTTTTTAATCGCGATCTCTCTTTCGATACACCATTTAAAGCCTTTTAATTGATGCGGTTTTTCGGATAAACCGGCAACAGAAATCCATTTTTTAAATTCTTGTATGTGATTTTGTGACATAGTTTGTATTTTTTTTTGTTGAAATTTTGTTGTTATTTTTTTCTTCTTATCACAAGAAATATATTTGTACTTCAATTTAAAATAAAAATTAAATCCTTTTTATTTTAACAACTTTGGTTTGTAAAAATAAAAAGGATTTATTAAATAAAAAAATTGAAGTACAAAATAACTCTTGTGTGAAAGATACATAAAAAACAACCAATAATTAAAAACAAATTCAAAACCTAAAACAAAAAATGTCCGCCATGACTATCCGCCCAAGCAACAATACTGAGTGCCGTTACTGTCACGCCAACGATCACGTCAAGGGCCGCTTTGACAAGAACAGACAGCAGTATCTTACTCTTTGTCCCAAGCTAATCGCCAAGGCAAGACGCGAATCAAACAGCGTCTCGTTTCGCCGTCAAGCAGCGGAAAACGTTCATCAGCAGCGCAAATCCGCTTTTAAAAGCGGTCAATGGATCGAAGTTAACAACAAGCTTGGTCCCATCAGAAAGAAAGCCAGAAGCCCTGGTCCTCATCTTTCTAGCCGCAAGATCCTGAACCGATTTGCTGCGATTGTGAGTGACGAAGAGATGACCGTCACCAAAACGAGACAATCAAAGAAGGTCACGTTACCACCCCTTCTTTTGGGACAATGGAAAAACAAGCTTAAGGTTGAAAACAACAAGAAACCTGTCCCAAAGCCGGTTTCTTCGGTGGATTACGACCTGTCGCTTCAACCGGACGAAGAGCAGCGTTCAACGGTAACTCCAACCGACGAAGAGCTCAAAAACAAGAAACGCCTTAACCGTGTTGCCCAGTTGAAGATCGAGATTGAGACCACCAGAGCCGATCTCGAAGAAGAAGAGAAAAACGCAACAAGCTGGGCAGATAAAGGTGACGTTGATGATATCAGAGTGAGACTGGAGTGTCTGGAAGAAAAGTTGGCACGAATTCAATAATTTGAAGTTGGGTTATAGAATAAAATAAACAAATAAAAAGGCGAAAGCCACCTCTCGTTTAGCTCAGTCGGTAGAGCATCGGTCTTATGAGCCGAAGGTCAAGGGTTCAAACCCCTTAATGAGAACATCTGATAAGCTTTTATAGGCCTGAAGCAGCATCACCTCGCAACGTGGTGGAAGCAAACGAAGTGAGTTCGATCCTCACATCAGATACGGGGAGCACGGAAATCAAAGTAAAGAACAGAATATTACCGGGATTGAATTTTCCTTATATATATATAAATATATTTAAGGAGATGTAACAGGTGTATTATTATATTACGTCATTATAGATTTGGGAGTACGGTATGGGAGCACGGAACATCTCAGTTAGCTCAGTTGGTAGAGCATCGGTCTTATGAGCCGAAGGTCAAGGGTTCAACCCCCTTACTGAGAATTTTTTTTTTAAATCTTACTATTTAATTTTTTATTTATTTTAATTGATTTTATTATCTGTAATTTTCCACATGTTCTATCTGGTGCTATTTCTTCACCTATTAATATATCTTTTAAAGTTAAATTGTCAATTAATTCTTTCATTTTTTTTTTAGAATATAATTCAAACCCAGTTTTACTTTCATATTTTTTTGTTTTCCATTTTTCAATGATATCTTCAAGTTCTTTACAGTATATTGGCATATATAAATAAATAAAACATAATCTTTAAATATTTTATTTAATCGGTTTCTAGTTATATTACCTATTTATGATTTAACAAAAAACTAGATTTTACTCTTTTATAGGAGAGAATTTACATTTTAATTGGGTATTAAAGTAATAAAAACAAACAACTATAAAATGTCTTCAACAACGCACCAAGAATTTAACAAAACAGTAACGGATTATGCCACTTCAGCCACAACCACCCATTACGAAAATCTGATGTGTAAAAAGCCTTCTGGTTGCGGTGTCGGGAAATCAACACCACAGGAAGACGTATACGCGTCAGGAGTCGAAGGTTTCACCAAGCGTGAACTCCAAAAAAAACGATGCGTGTTGCCAAAAAATCACGTCGGTCGCTGTTCATGCAATTTAAAAAAGTTTTTCAAAAAAGACAGTACACACGATAAAGCCACCAACAAGATCGATACATCCGTTTTCTCCACTACAGGTAACGACGAATACGTGAAAAAAAATAGAGCATCGAGGTGTCATCAGAACACATTTACGGCGGAAGAAGAGAGAAGCATACGAGACAAAACAATCAAGAAAAAATGCGGCATCCCGTTGAAGGAGTATTCGACATCCAAAGCAATGTCAGACTGTTGTTTGGACTGGATTGTATACTTGTGGTGTACGAGAGGAGTCGAAGTAAACACAGAATGTCCTAACTACGAGGCGATTGTATCGATGTTAACTCTTCACAAGAAATTTATTATAAATCATTTTGCTCAACTGAACCGCTCTGTATTCGACTCTGATGGTAATACAATATGCTGTGTTACCAGAAAACAGACGACCATACAAGATTTTGTTGTGGACAGATTCAATCCTCGCGATTCCGACGTCCAGTTTGGTCATATTCGGTCTAGTTCGGATAACTGTCTGACAATCAAGGGACTGAACACGGTGGTAATGTCACGCAGGGGCAATCTCATCATAGGCGAACGTCTCTTCACAGAAGACGTCTGGATAAATGAGTTGAGAGACATATTGATTCCGTATAAAATGAAATAATTCAATTCAAATCTCGAAATAAAAAAACACCTTAACAAGGTATTTTTTTATTGTGTGGTGATAGAAGAATAAGATTGACGAAAAGGTATTTACATAAATATTTGTGGGATGAGTTTTTAAAGTATTACTTTTCTCCAATAAGTTTTTGTTTAATATATTCGCAATATTTTTCTTCTTTTTCAATTAAAATACATTTTCTGTTAGTTTCTAAACTGGCATATCCCATAGTCCCAGAACCAGCAAAACAATCTAATACGGTGTCGCCCTCATCCGTGGTGTGGTAGATAATATTTTTTAATAAATCTATGGGTTTTGGAGTTATGTGAATTTTACATCGCTTTGCCATATCATAGTTCCATACACTATGATCTGTTCTCATATTGTTAAATTTTGGAACAATATCTTCATATTTTAAATTTAAATGTTTTTCAATGGGCTTAATTGTATCTCTTGTAGGCATATTTTTACCAGTTTCCAGATTACTATACCAACCCGTTATGCCACCAGTTCTACTTTTAATTTCTTGAGAAATAGTAATTTGATTAATTTTTAATCTTTTTCTAGCTTCTTTTAATTTATATGAATTCTCAAATGTATAAAATAGTATATATTCCACCATTTTATTAAAATTATGCATTTCTTTTTTCACAACAAATCCATCCATGAATCCTTTTTTTTTCGAACCTTCGAATCGTTTATTCCATACTATCATTTGTTTAAAAATAAACTTAGTATTTTTTTTTATGGATACCATTAATTCACTAATGGTTTCCATATTATTATGAAACATGAAGAAACTACCATTGTCTTTTAATTTAGTTTCTAATTTTTTTATTATTTCGATCATAAATTCGTTGTAATTATCTATAGTATCCCAAGTATCTTTCCCTATATTGTAAGGAGGGTCAATACAAATTAACTGTATAGATTTATCAGCTATACAATCCAATTTTGATAATGAATCGCCTTTAATTAATTTAATTAATTCTGATACATATAATACATCCGAATCCGTGATAGCATTATTATTTTTTTTTACAATCTTTAATTTCTTAGCTTTAATTTTGACTGGTTCTTTTTTATTAGACATGATAGTGTATTTATAATTGATAATATTTTTAAAATCAATTTTATATTTATTTGCTTTTAAATAATACCTAAATGTAATAATTATTATTGCCGGTTTCTAGTTATATTACCTATTTATGATTTAACAAAAAACTAGATTTTACTCTTTTATAGGAGAGAATTGTTTTTTAATATTATTAAATAAACCTAGATTAATCTGTATTTAACAAATGATTATTGTAACTTCTAATTAAAAAGGCATTTAATTAAGTTTCTCTCTTAATTTTAAAATATAAAAAAAAATTGAAGTACTTTCTTTCTTATTTTAGAAAGACATTAAAAACAAACAAACCTTTAAAGTTATCAAAAAAAAAATAATTATGTCTTCTTCAGTTTCTTCCAATACAATCACAAACTGCAACCCGGAAACCGGCGTTAGTTTGTGTATCCCACGCGTTTTCAACAATATTGGCTGGCGTCGCATCAAGCAAACGATGATCTCCTGCGGCTGGGGATATGTTGATCGTGTGGACGTGATCCCCTGTGGAACGCACAAGCGTGCTTTCATTCACTTTGCCCCGGACAAGTGGAACACTCGTTCTGGCGAGGCGATGGCCGTCCTCGAAGCTTTCCGAAACGGACAACAGGTCCAGGTGGTCTACGACGAGCCATGGTTCTGGAAGATCTCCGCCAGTGGGAGCAAGAAGCCGGCGGAGGGACCAAAGCCAAAGCAGCGTCCTACTGTTCGCATCAGCGATGTCATCCCAAGTGTTTTGACGAACCCACCTGACGTTGATCAGATTTCGGTCGAGACCATTCAGCAAGAGGTTGCCCAAGAAATCACCGGTTCGCATTCGCCACCGAGCTACGACGATCTCAACTCTTTTCCCGAGGGTGATGGAGAGGAGAAGGTCGAAGCTTAAATTAAAATATAAAATTTGAGATGTAAATCTCACTGTGATGGAAAACACAGTTTAAAAACCTTTTTTTTTTATTACAAAAAATTGAAGTAAAATATTATGTTTTTATTTTAATCATTAAAAACAACAATATATAAATAAAATGGCATCTTTAACCAATCAAAAACTTTCTTGCTTAAATTCGGTCAAACGTTCGGAAGAGGGAACACGACCAAAAAAGGTACGACAACCCGCTGTAATTTTGTTCGAGTATACCGGTGACAGATCTGGCTCAACATCTTCAATCTTTCAAGCACAAATGGAAGGTCTCCAAAAATGCGTTGACGATCGCCGCGAAGACGCTAAGAAAACCAACGCCAAATGTTATGTAAGTATTACGACTTTTGACGATGAGTCAATGACTTACACGAAAAAATGGAGTCTGGATTCTGGAGATTATGCCGATATTGAAAACATTCCAGCAGAGTTGGATACTAGAGAAATGCTTCAGCCACGCGGTTGTACACGTTTGGTTGATACCGCGTATGAAAGAGCTGTTGCTTTTGAGAAAAAGTTAAAAGAAATCCACAATTCTTTGAAGGGAACGGAAAATGAAAAAGTGGTAGCTGTGTTTGCTTTGTCTACAGATGGTTTGGACAATGCTTCGACAAAACACACTATTCAAGACCTTAATAAGGTTATTTTGAGATTGAGGAAAAGCGGCGCAGAGATGATGTTTTTGGCGGCGAATCAGGACGCCATTGCCACTGGAACCACCTTTGGTTTTGCCCCAACGCACGCCATGACTTTTGGAGCTACGCCAGAAGCAGCCAATTCGGCATTTAAAAGTTTGTCACAACTCACCCGCGATTCTTCGGATGGAACTGTTGCGCCAGGAGCCAGTTCCGGATTTTCAGAGTCGATGAGATTTGAGAGCGCACCAGTGGTCAGTAGAAGAGGGAGACAACAAGGTAATATCAGAATGATGCCACCTCGGTCACTCCGAATGTCAACATGTGTTCCTTATAGCCCAGACGAAGATAGTGATGACGATGATGAGGACAGTCAAGTCGGTTCCAATGTTCAATCTAGAAATTTGCGAAGTGTTATGTTTCAAAGCCCACCGACATTAAAACGTCAAAATAACACACCAACGTCTTTATTCAGACAATAAGTATTTAATTAATAATAAAAAAATGTATTATAAAATTTTTTTATTATTATTTTTTACATTATATCACAACATTTCGCACATTTCGCATCATCCTACGCAGATTTCTCTTCTCCACCGTCGCCCTGACCAGCAGCATGAAAAAAAGGTTTTCCCTGAAGAGATTTTCTGGCGGTCGCGTCATCTACAACGGGGATAACACTAATTTCACATATGGGTGACCAATTAAGCATCCAACTGTTAAGATGCGCGGTATCAGAACACACTCACAAATACAGGTTCCACCGGCACCGTTAAGATGAGACCATATTCCAAGTACTTTAATATGCTCGCCGGCATCTTTAAGATCGTCGTCGGGCGTCATGTTACCAAAAGCGTTCCAACAAGTGATTCGTTTGTCAATAGGGACTGTTCAAGATATTTGAAAAAAAACATTATACCGAGTATATATTAATTATTTTTTTTAAGCTGTTTTTGGTATTGATTTTTATAAATTGAAGTAAAAATTGGATTTAATTTAATCATTATTAAACTATTATATCAATATACTATGGGAAATTTCTTTTCGAAAGACGAACAAAGTAAGTCTCCCGTTTCCACGGGTGGGGAAGAGAAACAATCAAATCAAACAGATGTGTTAATTTTAAAGGAAGATGGGTATTATTATACCATAGACGGTATTAAAGTGACTGGGACAGGTATTATTTTAAGGAAAAAAAATAAAGACGAAGCAGCTGGCGAAATTACTTATAAATTTAATGTTTGTGAAGAAAATCGAGTAGCGATAAGCAAAGACGAACAAGAAAGACTGGGTTCACAGCCTTATATGCTAAACAAAATATGTTTAGATAAAAATGGCGAAGTTATCCCTGATGAGTTGCTTGGAAAATGGATTTATAAGAGAATGAACAAACTTAGTGAAGTTGGAGAGCTTTTGGAAAGTGAAGCTTGGGCATTTGTTTTGGAAGCAAGATACAATTGTGAAGATTTTGCGGATCGACACTTTCCAATGGCTCTCAATCGTGAGAGAATAAAGAAAAATGAAACCATAAATGAGTGCGCTGTTCGTCTCTTGAGTGAAGAACTTTACAGAAAATTAAAAAATTACAAAAAACTTCCAAAATACAAATTTATTCATGAATTAAGTGGAAAGAGAGCCATTGTAGTTTATTTCGTAGACGAGGAAGACACAGAAACCGATCAAAAAATCATTGATGAAAAAGGAAAATCAAATTACTTTTGCGCAAAAGATATCGCGGAGTTTGGAAGAAATGATATTTTGGAAACGCGCAATCACAGATTTTGTTCTGAGGAAGAAGTTGATAAACTAATGAACGATTTTCTGGAGAAAAACAAAACCAAAGATTTGTCTAGATGGGGAGGAAAGACAATGTGGATGGAATGTAAAAAACACTTTTAGATCGTATAAGAAATTAAAAAAATAAAAAAATATATTTTTTTTTATTTATTTATTGTATATGATAAACAAAAACGAAATAAAATTTAGAGAAGAAATACTTAAAATGTCTAAACAACTAAAAAAACATCACCCAGATATGATAGAAATCACGAAAGAATACTTGGATGAAATACCAAGTAAAACACTTCATGATATAGCCGAGAATATACATTTATCCATTAAAGGATACACCTCACAAAAAGCGGGAAAAAAAACAAGAAAACGTGGCGGTAAAAAGAAAAAAAAAATGACAAGAAAAATGAAGGGTGGTCAATGGGATGTATTTTTAGCCGGAGCTGCGGTTATAGTTGGAGTGTCTATTATTTTATCAAATATGGGAGTAACGCTTCCAGAGCCGTTGGAAGGAATATTTGGACGACAACCAATAGGAAATCGTAATCCTCGGCCCGAAACGATTGAGCAAAGTTTAAGTGGTTTTGCGGATGGGTCTTCTTCGTTTAGAAGAAGAAGAACACCTTTCGTTGAGGAAAAAAAAAAAGGATCTTCTTTCATAGAAAAGAGATTGCGCTATTTAGCGAAAAATGCTAGAAATAGCGTTGAATACGGCGACGACGAATGTCCTATATGTTTGGAAAAATTAACAACACCAATGAAAAATGGAAGCAGCAACTGTCAACATAAATTTCACAAAGACTGTATAGGAATGTGGCATTTAAGTCACGGAAATTGTCCTATATGTCGTCGCGATCGTTAGAAATATTTTTAAAATATAATTTTTGTTTGAATTATATTTTATTTTTAATAATTATTTTGATTTTTTTATCGTTTTCTAGTTTTTCTTTTAGTTTTTTTATTTTTTCTTTTAGTTTTTTTATTTTTTCTTTTAGTTTTTTTATTTTTTCTTTTAGTTTTTTTATTTTTTCTACGTAATTTATTACCTCCTCCAAATGCGAAAGCTTTAAAAAAATTAATATTTTGTGAATTTGGCTGTTTCAATACTTCTAATATATCTTTTGCCATATCATCAGCTTTCATTCCAGCTTTTTTTACGACAATGGCTTTTACATTAGACCCCCCAGATCCATCAGGTTTTTCAATAGCGCAGTTTTTATATGCGAATGATCTATGGTGTCCGTCTAAAATAATTTTTTCCTTAACACCTGGGTCCAGCGTGCTATCACCCTCAATTAAAATAACAGGTACTTTTTCAGCTCTAGGATTTTTACATATTTTTTTTGATGTACTTATTCTTACTTGGTTTTGTATTGGCTTTATGTTGGCTGTTTCAAAATTAACCTTTTCAAATTTGACTGTATATCCGTTATTTTCCATCACTTCTTCAAAAGCATATAAATCTTCTGGTTCTGAAATTTGCGGCATATCGACCCTTGGAATATCTAATGATCCGGCGCAAGCATCTGGGTCATTACAAAAATCATCCGTTTCTCTTTGTTTGGCGTTGGTATTGTTTTCCATTTTGGCGTCAACAAGATTTTTAAAATTAGTTGTTGTGGTTGGTGGAAAATTATATCCGGTGGCCGTTGAGGTGTCTGTATATGTAGTAAGACCTGTTAATTTACTATTATTATCATCATAATCATCATTCACATTGGTGGAATATTGTGTATTCGCAAAATCGGTAGCGGCAGTATCTAGTGGAAAATTATATCTCGGTGTTGTTGGCGATAGACCAGTATCCGTATATTTTGTAAGGTCGGATGATAAATTAGGTAAGGTAGTGTTATCAAAATTGGACATTGGGATAAATTGTCCTAAAGGATCCCTACCATAGTCCGAATATAAAGGCTTGGCTGTTGAATAATTTGTTACACCGTACGGCGTAGCACCGGTCGCAAGAGCGGTTGTTAAAATCTTTCCCATTATACCCCCCGCATATCCGCGGTTCTTTCGTGTTGTTCTTTTTCCGCGTTTTTTGGTTCGTCGGGTTTTCCTTTTATTTCCAACATCCTTAGATATGTTCATTTTATATATATTTAGATTTTAATACCGGTTTATAGTTATATTACCTATTTCCCATTTACCTTAAAAGCTAGATTCGCCTGTATTTGACGCGGGCGAGGTTTAAAGGTGGCGTAACGGCTAGTTTCGCCAGTATTAAAATCTTTGACATAAAGGGGTCTTCGCCATCTTTGCGTATTTGAACATAAACATTATTATTCAAATCGGCTAATCATTCAGTATTATTTAAAATGATCGCGTCATATTTTGAGCAATAAAGTGTAAAAGTTTAAATTTATTTTTTTCTGGGTCGTCAGCACTCTATTTTACGCTTTCCCCTTTTTTTTCTTTGCTCCATCTTTTTTATTCTAGTCGAAACCTTTTTTTTATGTTCTGTCCCACCGACTCTTCCTGAGCGTGCTTTTTCTCGTGTTCTTTGTTTAATGCGACTGGCAATACTATTTGATTCACTCATATACATAGAAATTCATTTTTGTCTTTAGATGTTTTATCATTTGTTAATAATTCGATATATAAATTTATTTATCAAATTATTATATATACGTTTATTTACGATTTTTCTTTTTACCCTTTTTATGTTTTGAAATTTTCTTTTTTTTTATTTTCTTTTCTTTTATTTTATTTTTCCTTTTTTTTGTTTTATT
>Ga0209279_10001536_pt1 | contig 11990 bp, 16 predicted proteins | sample CoawatmetaG00DNA_3_FD_187508 | JGI IMG/M metagenome (GOLD analysis project Ga0209279, IMG submission 187508) | Marine microbial communities from the West Antarctic Peninsula - Coastal water metaG006-DNA (SPAdes) (version 2) | ecosystem: Environmental > Aquatic > Marine > Coastal ... | reverse complement strand
GGGTGCTATTATAAATGAAAAAATAAAAAAAAAACACAATATCAAAAATAATGCTGATTATCAACAATATCTTTCAAATAATTCACAAAGAGTAGTGAAAGAAAATATGAATAACGCAATGAAAACTTGTTCCAATTATACCATTAATAGATCTAACAATTCAACCAATAATGTACCATTTTTGTACACATCTAAAAATAAACATATGACACCTTACGGATACAGCAATAGCGACTTAAAAAATATATATCTTTCAAGAGTTAAACTAAATGAGAAAAAAATAACACCATTTATAACTTTAAACTCACTTAATAAATTGTAGATAGATAACATAAATGTATATTTTATCTATCGATGTAGGAATCAAAAATTTAGCACATTGTTTAGTAAAAACAACCAATAATAGTTATGAAATTGTTTTGTGGGACACTATTAATCTAACTGATGGATTATTACCTATATGCAATAATATTAAATGTAATAGTATAGCAAAATATTATCATGATAATAAATGCAAATACTGTATGAAACATATAAAATCATCTAATATGATAATTCCAAGTAAATCACTATTAAAATATAAAAATAGTACGCTTAAAGAATTGAACAATTCAATTGAGTTACATAACATTCCTTTAACAGAAAATATAAAGACTACAAAAACTACTTTAATAAATGATATTGAACGATTCTTAAATACTAAATGTGTTAAACCGATTGAAAGTAATTTAACTTCTGAAATATCGCTTGTAAAATTGGGTATTAGGATTAAAGAAGAATATGATATTATTTTTAAGGATTATGAAATTGATCAAGTTGTTATAGAAAATCAAATTAGTCCAATTGCTACCAGAATGAAATCATTACAAGGCATGATTACTCAATATTTTATAAATAATGACATACATGATATACATTATTTGTGCTCAGTAAATAAATTAAAAGATTATACGGAACATAAAAAAGGGACATATTCTGAGAGAAAGAAATTAAGTATTGGCATAGTAAAAGATATTTTAGAGAAAGATAATAATAATTGGTTAGACAGATTTAACAAAAATATAAAAAAAGATGATATGGCAGATACGTTATTGCAAGTTCTATATTTTATAAAACATAATAATTAATAATTGCGTAGAACTTAAAATTATATGTTATTATTAATTCATAATGGATGGACCAGAAATTATAAATATTGGATTAAATGATGTCAATTCTAACATTAGAATTGATTTGGAAGAAATACCTAGTTCAAATATGGGTGCAGGTGTTGAATTACTAATGAATGAAAAAAAAATCCCAAAAAATGATTCCATGAGTAACGACATCAATATTAACGAACTTAATGACTTAGAAAGTGAACTTAACAATTTATCAGATTCAATCGGTATTGGGAAACAAGATGATGGACTATCGTCGTCCGTATCATTTGATTTAAATAGTAATAAATTTGACAAAAGTCCTCGTGATGTAGGGGGGGACGATATTAATAGTGGTGTAGGAAGATCCACCTCAAACGATATGAATAAAGATACAAAAACATGGGATGGGTTCGGTAAATTTAACGATGTACCTATAAATCCGGATGTGAATGCCAAAAAAAAACCTGACATGAGTAAAGAAGAATTATTATATCAGAAATTCAAGTATTTAAGAAAACTAGAGGATCTAGAAAATAAAGGAGTTCAGCTAACAAAGAAATATACAATGGAATCATCTTTATCTGAAATGCAAGGTGAATATGAAAATATTATAAATGAAAAACAGAAATCAAATAGTGTCAAATTTCAAGGTAAAATGTTAATGGCGGCAATTACTGGTCTAGAGTTTTTAAATAATAGATTTGATCCATTTGATCTAAAACTTGATGGATGGGCGGAACAAATAAATGAAGGAATTGACGATTATGATGAAATATTCAGCGAACTTCATGAAAAATATAAATCAAAAGCTAAAATGGCACCCGAAGTGAAACTTTTATTTCAGTTAGGTGGTGGAGCAATGATGTTGCACATGAGTAATACAATGTTTAAGTCTGCCATGCCGGGTATGGACGATATTATGAGACAAAATCCTGAATTAATGCAACAATTCACACAGGCTGCGGTGAATTCTATGGGTGAGAGTAAACCAGGATTCTCAAATTTTATGAACGATGTAATGCAAGAAGAACCCGTACCAGAAAGAGTAAATCCATTTCAACAAAGTGCTCCAGTAAGCAGACCCGCTTCTGGTGTACGCGAAGCACCCGAACGTTCAATGAGAAATGATATCAGCGATTCTAGGTCAGAAATGAGGGGACCATCCGATATTTCTGATATTCTAGGTGGTATCAAAACAAAAACAGTTAATATTAAAAATCCTAACGAAGAAGGTAGTACGGTAAGTTTATCTGAATTAAAAGAGATGAATGACAATCTTAAAATGCCCAAAAAATCAACTTCTAACCGAAGGAAAAAATCTGACAAGAATACAGTAAGTTTATCATTATAAATAATTTAAATCTATCATTAGTAATATAAATAATGATTACCGATAATACCAACGATGATGATTTTTTATTTTTATCATTAAATAAGCATCCAAGTTTTGGACAACTTTCACATGATGAGAAAAATTCATTAGTAAATTTAATTCAGAAAATTAGAGAATCTGGTGCATCAGGATATTGGTTAATTTCGTCAAGTGAATTAGAAATCAACAATATCCCATTTGCATACGGATCTTTCTCAACCGTACACGATTGTGTATGGCGTGGTGGGAATGTAGCAATTAAAAAACCTCGTTATAATAAAATAACTAACTTGGCGGAGTTTTTACGTGAAATAGAAGTATGGAGTACTATACGTCATCCCAATTTAGTTCAGTTTATGGGAGCATCGTTCAATGAAACAAAAGAAGAAATTTACATTATAATGGAAAAAATCAATGGTCATAATTTAAAACAATGTATCAGTAAACTTAATTTAAATAAAAAATATGTTTTAATAAATCAACTTATTGCATTATTCAAATTTTTACATAATTGTAATCCGCCAATTATTTATCGCGATCTTAAACCTGAAAATATTCTTATTGATAATAATAATAATATTAAACTTTCTGACTTTGGATTGAGTAAACATTATATAACCGATGGCGATGGCGACGGCAAGGGCGACGGCAAGGGCGATGGCGATGGCGATGGCAATGGCGATGGCGATGGCAATGGCGATGGCGATGGCGATAACTATTTAATGACCCCGCAAACAGGTACATTAAGATACATGGCTCCCGAGGTATATTTGAACCGTTCGTACAATTTAAAAGTAGATATTTATAGTTTAGGTTTGATTATATATTTTATAATTACCAATAAAAATCCATTTATTAGTTATTCTAAACAAGAGATGGAAAATTACTTTAATGCAGATGATTTAATGTTTTCCACAAAAGAAATTAATAATAAAGAAATTAGAACTATTATTAATAATTGCATTAATAGAGATGTTTCTGAAAGATGGGATATTAATAAGTTGTATAATGAGTGGAATTCACTCACTCAAAATAGTATTAGATGCATAATATCATAATTATACTGATGAAAATGTCTTCGGTTAATGTTTTTGTTTTTATTGTTGTTGTTGTTGTTTTTTCCATTCTTCACGTGTAGTTCTATATACTCCATTATACATAGAACAATCTAATTCGTAATTAGAATGCTCTATCTTATTTTTTCGTTTTTCACACATTTTACAAAACAGTGTTATTATGTTCATTTCTATTATAAATTGAAATATATTAAAATCATTTGTAGTATGATAACAAATACAATGGATTCTATTACAAAACAAAATTTAACTGCTTTTGGACTCGGCGAGTGTATCCTACTCATTGAAGAAGAACTATGTCTTCACACTATGACCGATATTAATGAAACTGATGTTGATGATGATTATGTTGAAGAGATTAAAGATACAATCCCACCAAAACATGTAGACAATTTAATTTTGTTTATTAAAACACATAAAACCGCGCGAATGGTAAGTATGCGCGCGGATTTTCAATCTACCGAACGCAGTTCAACTCGTGTAGATAAGTCAACTGGTATTGAAATGCGCAAATGTTATCTACTTCTTCTTAATAATAGGTCTAAAACTGTTAAAGAACGACAAGAATATTTCTACAAATATTTCATTCTACCATACATTAGTAACATTGATGAAACGCTTGACGAGAAAACATATATTAACTTTGAAGGAAGAACTTATGAATTTAACCAAAATACAATTTCAATTGGACGTGGTTGTCCTGAATATCCTGTGGATATTGAAATTAAACATCGCAATCCTTGTGACCTAAGTGTATCAAGGGTAAATTGTATCATTACAAGGGTTCGTTCCGATGAAGGATACGTTTATAATCTGTTGGATGCTTGGTCTATGGTTGAAACGCGGGTTACTAAAACTAATCCTATTAATACATTGATTACATCAAAAGAATATGTCAACATCATCTCATGGAATTCAAAAGAAACCGTGTATATTAGTTGCGGTGAGAAATCCTGCAACAATAAAATCCAATTCATATCAAATATTCCGTCTTCCAGCGACCATGAAGAAGATAATGAGGCGGTTGAACGACGGATGGCAGCTGCGGCATCCGATGCGGTGGCGGTTGAGCGACGGATGGCAGCTGCGGCATCCGATGCGGTGGCGGCAACAGCAGCCGCGGCGGTAGCTGCCGCGAATGACGACGGACCTACATGTGTAATTTGTTTCGAACCTGCGACTATCCGACTAAGTTGTGGTCATGCCACATATTGTAGTAACGAGTGTTTAGACGAACACGTTGCTCATCAAAATACCGCAACTAATTCGGTTGAATGTCCATATTGCAAAGCTAACTGGCAATCTAACAAAGTTAGTGTATGTGAACGATATTATAAAACTTAATTATAAATATTATATTGTAATATATTATAATGCCAGTAAGAGGTAAGGGTAAAACTAAACGTAGAGTTGTCCGTGGTAAACGCAAAAAACGTTCTGTTTCTAGCAAACAAACGCGCACAAAAACATGCCTGTATAAATATAAATGCGATAAAACAAAAAAGAAAAAAAAAAGATGTGTATACACATACATATGTCCACCCCCATCATCTAAACGTTAAACATTAAACGTCATAGTTGAACGTTCTATAAAACATTTTTTAGTTGATTGACATCAATATTATATAAAATTGATGTAAAACAAATAAACATAACATTGTTAATTAAAAGAATGAACTATATTTTAATAGACGGTAGTTATTATTGTTTTTATAGATATTATGCATTAATGGTATGGTGGAAAAATGCACATCCGGATGAAGAACTCGGTGTTCCATGCGAAAATGAATTGTTCGTAGAAAAATTTAAATCTACATTTAAAGATAAAATCAAAGAAATTCCTAAAAAACTCAAATTGAAACCGGATACTTGTAAAATTATATTCGCAAAAGATTGTTCACGCAGCGATATTTGGCGAATGAACAATGAAAAAACATACAAAGCTACACGTGTATACGACGATACATTTATGGGAGGCCCATTCTTTAAACTCGCGTATGAAGAATTAATTCCAGATATTGTACCAAATGCTATGATTTATTGCGATAACTTAGAAGCCGACGATAGTATAGCAATAGCAAGTAAATGTATATTTAAATTAACACCCGACGCAAACGTCTACATCATTGCGAGTGATACTGATTATCTACAACTACTAAGACCTAATTTGTTTATTTATACATTAAAATATAAAGAATTAAAAGAAAGCAAACATTATTGTGGTGATCCAGAAAAATATTTATTTTGTAAAATATTAATGGGGGACAAAAGTGATAATATAGAAGGAATATTTAAAAAATGTGGTCAAAAAACCGCAGATAAATGCTGGGAAGATGATGTGTATTTTCAAGAGAAACTCAATAAAGAATGCGCGTTAGAAAAATATGAGAAAAATAAAAAATTAATTAGTTTTGACGAAATACCAAAAGAAAAAATAAAAGAGTTTGTTGAAAAAAATATAAATAAAATAAACTAATTATTAATAATGCCTTATAATCTTAAATCATTTGATGATTATTGTAAATTAATTATAAAAAGAGACCCGCAACTAGAAAAAATAGCTATTTCTTATTTACATAAGAATTTTAATATTAATGTAAAAAATCCATCAGGGATTTGTGCATTAATTAATTTAGACATTAAACCAACATTGTGAATGAGTTAAATATGGATTTATTATCTTTTTCTTTAATACCTTTTAATAACATAGGGATTAATAAATAAAATAATCTATAAAAAAAGATAATAACCGACATTGTACCCATAATATACGAAATATCCATTATATATAACGTCTTTTTAATTTTTTTGTTTTCTTTTTAATATATTTCCGAGGTTTAGATTTTGGACCTCTCGTATGTCTTTTACCCTTCGCACGTCGTCTTTTACCCTTAGTACGTCGTATTTTACCCTTCGTACGTCGTATTTTTTTACCTCCAACGGGGTTTGCACCTGGCTTTGTATCTGGCTTTACATCTGGTTTTGCACCTGGCTTTACATCTGGTTTTGCACCTGGTTTTACACCTGGTTTTGCATCTGGTTTTGCACCTGGTTTTGCATCTGGTTTTGCACCTGGTTTTGCATCTGGCTTTGCATCTGGTTTTGCATCTGGCTTTGCATCTGGCTTTGCACCAAGCTTATTACCAGATAGAGCTTTAGAATATAACTTTAATGGTTCATCTTTTTTTTTTATTTTATCTTGTGAAATATCATTCAATTTTAATACATCAATTTCAAATATATTTAATTTATAATCTAATAATTCTAAGATGGCTTGTCTCTTATTTTTACAAGAATCAAATGGAGATATAACACGTCTTAAATCACTCTTTCTCTTAATTTTTTTGGTCAATACTACATCTACCGCTACATGAAATGTGAGTCCACCCGCTTGTAATAATGCTGCCAATATTTCATCAGTGTCATCTTTTAAAGATAATGGCATCTGCTTCAACGGCGTCATTCCATTAAAGCGAAAGGTAATTTCTTTACCCTCACCTTTACTATCATCAAAAAAATAATTCATATTAGTAAAATTACTTCTTGAATAGTCGCGCGTGTATCTTGATGAGTTCATTTCTTTATCATTTTTTAATTTTTGATACAATATTTTATTATATTTACTGGTAATTTTAGATTTACTTGTCATTTGAAAGTCCTTTCCTTCCAAATTTATAATTTTATCTTTAATAAATGCTTGTTGAAGATGTTTAATATTCTCTATTATGTTTATTTTTACATCTTTATGTAATTCCATATTGTCATTTTCAGAAATACGTAATTTATTTATTTTATTGACATCTAAATTACCATATAAAACATCATAATCTTGATCATTATAATCTTGATCATTGTTATTTTTTTTTATTACGGTTTTATTAAACAATATTTTGTTTATTTTTAGTGGATCTAATTCAAAGTCTGATGGAAATATAATAGTTTTATTATATTTTGGATTTATCATGCTTGGTTCAAATTCTTTTAATAACGCACCATTATTATATAAATATATTTTTAAATAATGAACATTGTCTCCAGGTGATTTGATAGTTTTTTTTTGTTCAAATAGTTGTTTCATAATTAATTCATTTTCAGATATTTTCGGTGTTGTACTATCACTCATAATTATATTATAGTTAGATTATTTGTTAGTAATAAAATTTACTACTATTATTTGATTTTAAATCATAAGATCTTAATTTTTTTGTTTTATTTAAAACATCAATTGCTTTTTCAAGTTCTTCAACTGATAATTCACCATCGTTATTGGTATCTATTAATTCATATAAATGTTGCCATTTATCAGGTAACATACAATATTTACTATCTTCATTTAATACAAATCCTGCTAATAAAGTGAACGCAGCAGTCAACAATAATGAAATAACAAGATCTTTAGAACCCATCCAAGATATTGAAAATATTAACATTTGTCGTGCTACACCATTTTTTAAATAAGACTCCTGGTTTTTACTAAACCCTAAAGGAACATATTTAGAACCTATATTTAACATAATCATTGCGATACCCGCTAAAAATTTACTACTATTTAATAATTTTAATTTATCATTAGTTTTTTTTAATTTTTTCTTCAATTCTTTTATCATTAAACTTAATTGAGAAAAAATTAAAATTCCATAAGCGATCGTGTATCCGTATTAAAAGGTAAATTAACTTTACTATGTATTTTAGGTATATTTATATTACATATATTTTTAGGTCTTATTTGATCTTCAATCGTAACTCTATCTTTACCTGTCACTATTAGGGTTTTAGGATCATTATTTGTAAATCCTTGTCTACCATTACCAACATACACTTGCAAAGATGCCAATAAAATAATGGTGGCCAACAATCCTAGTATGGTATGGTTTATTGTGAAAAACACAACCATTGATAATATAAATGCTCTACCTGGAAAGGTGTTGTATAAGTGTTCTAATGGTATAGGTTCTAACATCATAATAAGAACCAACATTACTAACATTAATATATTTTTATTAACTTTCATTTATATATTAATATATTATTTTTCAGTATGTTTTATAAAATTTAATATCTATTTTATAATAAGAATGACTAACTCTTTGTCCGATTGGGCTTCTCCTATTGATACAACTATTACTCAAAATAAAAACAACAAGGCTAAGACCATGAAAAATAACGCAAAAAAAATTGATAAACATAAATTTAGAAAGTTATTAAATGATAATTCAGATTCAGATTCAGATTCCGAATCTGAAATAGCGGATTTTAATCCTCCACCTAAAACCGAACTTACCAAAGGACCTAACATTGAGGGGGATGATGTCGTTCCAATCCCTGATTCAAGTAATTATGTCAGTTTTAATAATGATTTTCCTAAACAATATAATACTAATGTATCGCACCCTTTTTCACAATATGATAATAACAATGAAAACGAACTATTAACAAAAAAACTTAATTATATGATAAATTTATTGGAAGAACAAAAAGACGAAAAGACGCATACAATTACAGAGGAACTTATATTATATTGTTTTTTAGGAATATTTATTATATTTTTGATTGATTCATTTGTTAAAATAGGGAAAAGTAAATATTCTAGATAAAGTTATCCATACTATTAAATGCATTAAGTCTTTCTATAGTTTTTTCGGTGTTTGATTTCTCAGAATTTGTGTTAAATAAATAATCTGTGTTTGTAGATTTTTCATTATTTTTTATTTCTTTGTAAATTATATTTATTTTATTACATACAGTTTCTACCATTTCTTTATTTTTAAACAAAGGGATCTCGTAATTGATTGGCTCACAACATAAAGATACAGAATGATATAATATGTATACTCTTCGTCTTTTTAGTGTAGGCAGATAACATATAGAAAACAGGTCTAATAATGAATCTATGATTTTTTTTAAAGGTTTATTTTCCTTTGCATGTTTTAATATAATTTCCCATACAATCCAAATAATATCGTTTTGATACTTGTTTTCTACTTTTACAAATGTTCGGTAAGATGCAACGCATCTTTCTTTCTTTTTTTTACATATATTTTCAAATTCTAATATCCATTCAATCCAATAACAAGCCTGAAGACAATTATTAGTCTCTATACAATATCCTAATTCGTTCAATGGAATATATAATTCCTTAGGATCATTTTCTATAAATATGTCTTTGATATATGTAACATTAGGAGCTTTTAATTTTTCTGAAAAATGTGTTATATCAAAATCATCTGACTTTACTTTTATTTTTTCAAAACTATGCCTTTTATTTGACAAACATAAATTACATATTATTTCGCAGAATAATTTTCTGATTTTTTCATTGTTTCTCATACTCAATTCATTCCCTACATAACCATTTTTAATTATTGTTCTAAAGTTCTCAAATCGCATCGCTATATATATCGGTAATTTAGGATTCCCAATATGTATGTATTTACTTAAATACAGCAAAATTAAATCCCATAAATCCATATAATGCCCACTACAAATCAATTCAGCACTCCAATTGCACGAGTTTTCTATTTTATTTTTTAATAGATTATCTAATAGCTCTCTTTTTACTTCATTTTTTTTGTATCCTGAAAATGATACACCTTTAAAATCATTATCACTTCGTTTATCATTAATATCATGTTTATCCATAATATAACATTAAATTTTTTTTATGCCAATAAACCGATAAGTTATGAACGTGGTTAAAGCATATAACGAACCGCCCCAAAATGTATCAGTTAATAATACTGACATGTCCCAATTTTTAAATATGGTATAATTTGTTAAATTATAGACGCCATATATTGATATTCCTAATATAAAGGCATCCTCTTTACTTTTACGCCCTTTGATTATAAAATGATAAAGACCAAATGCCATCAATAAATAAGTTAATGCCATCGGTTGCTTACGTATACTCGCCTCCTCGGAGTTTTGTATTGTCTTAATCATTTTAATCATGTTGTCTTTAACATTATTAATATAAATACCATCTAACACCAATAGTATAACTAAAATATATAAATATTCCATCATTTATATATTTATATATTTTATACGTTATAATTAATTTCAAACATTATATATAATTTTAAAATTATATATTCTTTTGAAATTATATACATGGATAACTTTAACAGAACATTACCGAGAATTGACCCCAATACTATGGTTCCTGATAATTATGTAACTAATCCTAGTAATAAATTCAATATGTCATTTTTCATAAAAATATTCGTAGTTATTATAATACTTGCCATATTTGGATTTAACATTTTTAATAATTTAGGATTTGTAACCGACCAAATTGCTTTCATAACTGAACCCATTGTATCATTCTTTGCAATAATATTCAGTAAGACATCTAAAACCGTCATTAAAACTACTACAGCAGGAACAAGAGAAATGACTGAACTTATTGACGACACCGTAGATGTAGCCGATGCAACTATTACAAAAACAGCTAACAAAAAATCTGTTATGCCCGTTCCAATTGCTAAAAAGAATAACTCAAACAACACAGGTCAAGATTATGAAGTAGAAAATGTTAATACTAATCCAGAACCTGATGAAAGTAATAGCATCGTACAACAAGGTAATGTAGGTAAAAAAGGATATTGCTATGTTGGCAACTGGAATGGATTCAGAAGTTGCGTAAAAGTATCGGATTCTGACGAATGTTTATCAAATCTTATTTATAAATCTGAAGCCGTTTGTAGAAATCCTGAATTAAGAACTTAAATATTATTTGTTTTTTAACCAATGGTCAAGCTTATAAATACAAATAAATACATTTTATCGCGAACGTTATCTTATTCTCTAAGTTCTCCTATCGAGGTAATAAGACAAAACAATTTAGTTAATAAAACATTAACGATTGATAAATTTATAAATGGGTTTGCTATTACTACAATCAATTCTTATACTATAAGCAACATTTGCTACAGATTAACTGAATTTATAAACATAGATAATGTATTTATATCACTAATTATAAGTGTATTAGTAATGAATATCATATCAATTCCATTAATTTATAATCAAAAACGAATCATTGTAGGATATCCATTAGAGATTATTCCAATAAAAAAAATCATAAAATTATATAAATTATCTATTATAGATGGCATAATAGGTGAACTTATTAGATATAAATATAGCAATTATATATCTAATAAAATCTTTAATGCTATTAAAATTGGAGTGGTAACATATCCGTTTGATATTATCAAGTCTAAAATAATATATGATAATGCAATAGTTTTTAAATCTCACGATCCACTGATGAATATATGTAGAAAAATATTACAAAATTACATTTTTTTACAGATATTTGCTTTATATGATTCAATTATATTTATGTTAAATAAATTAGTTAAATTATATTTAATCACACGCTAACGTCATATT
>Ga0209279_10001533_pt1 | contig 12000 bp, 11 predicted proteins | sample CoawatmetaG00DNA_3_FD_187508 | JGI IMG/M metagenome (GOLD analysis project Ga0209279, IMG submission 187508) | Marine microbial communities from the West Antarctic Peninsula - Coastal water metaG006-DNA (SPAdes) (version 2) | ecosystem: Environmental > Aquatic > Marine > Coastal ... | reverse complement strand
TCTACTTCCGCGCTGCAGGCCTTGCCTGAAGCGAGATGCGTATACTACGCGTCTCAGTTTTGATGTCAACATTTTATTTAATTAAATCTGAATTTATTCAAATCTTATTTTTAAATGTTTGGTTAACAATTTAGCTCTTATAAAGAGGTGTTAACGTATCAAAACAGTCCGTTGGGTTGCCCCTTTGAACTGGATGCGCATAATAGCGAGTTTTGATTTTTCGTCAACCCTTTTTTGATAATAATTTGAATTAAAGGTTTGATTGATTATAATTACTACCAAGTGGGTAAAAATTCAGCTTTTTGATAAAACAACTTGGCAATACTTTGCTTAAACAAGATTAATATCTATAGCGAGTTATAAGGTCTATATAGATAGTTTGAATCTGATGTATGTCCTTGAGCCTATTTATTTACCTGTCTTTTTATTTTTTTTACATAAAAATCACACTTATAGTTGCACATTAGTAAAAGGTGGGTAACATAGAATCGCAATTTTGTATCCTTATATAATCATTTAATAATAATAATCAGGTATTAATTATGAAGAAGACTCCCCATTTTTTAATCGTTGTTTCAGTTGCTGTTGGTTTAGCTGTAATAGGCTTTTTTTCTACTACTGTTTTTGATAATACGGTGTTGTTTGCTAATGTTGACCCGATGGTAGTTGCTATTAGTATTTTCATCGGTGCTTTTGTCGCCCCTTTTATCGCTAAAAAAGAAATTTCTGGAGATGAACCAAATATCAAGACTCTATATGTTGGTAACTTACCCTACCGTGCTAACGAGTCTTCCATTCGAGAATTGTTTGCTCAATATGGTACTGTCCATTCAGTTCGCTTAATGAAAGATAAGCATACAGGTAAACGACGTGGTTTTGGTTTTGTTGAAATGTCAGGTGGTGATGGTGATGATGCAGTGTCTGCACTAAACGATACTGAATTTCAGCAACGAACACTAAAAGTTCGCGAAGCTAAAGATAGAGTTGACAGAGTTGCTGATGATATTTAGTAACCCTTTATAAGTTTTATAAAAAAACCCACTTATGTTGTGGGTTTTTTTATATCATAAATTTAATACTATGTTTTAAGAGATCATTTTGTTGATTGATTTATGTCAGTTCGTCCTCGCATAAAGCTATATAACACTAGATCATTACACCCAATTCTTTAGCTAAATATAAACTTTAGTTATGCCCAGTTAACTACTTCTTAGTATTAAATACATCGGCTTTACATGATAAAATGCCATACTCCACAGATATAATACCCTTTAATACTAGACAAAGTTTCAACTCACGTTAAAATCTGCGCTCTTTCTTATTGGCAACATAACAAGGTAATTAATGTTTAGTCACATTCACCCTGATAACTACGAACAACAGCTTACCGATAAACATACCACGATCAGTAATATGTTTGTCGACTTCCATTTGCCCGATGTTGATCTATTTAAGTCAGAGCCATTAAATTATCGCCAACGAGCTGAGTTTAGAATATGGCATGAAGGTAATGATCTTTATTATATTATGTTTAACAGCCAAACCAAAAAGAGATTTAGAGTTGATAGTTTTCCTGTCGCTAGCAAATTAATCAATCAAGCGATGGTAGGGTTGATAGCGGCTATCCGAGATAACGAAATATTAAGAAGAAAACTGTTTCAAGTCGACTTTCTTTCTACCCTGAGTGGCGAACTACTCATTAGTTTATTATATCACAAACCCTTAGATGAAGTTTGGGAGCAAGAAGCGCTTAAACTCAAAAATAAACTTTCAGCTATTGCACCTGTTGACATCATTGGCCGTGCAAAAAAACAAAAAGTAATTTTAAATAAAGACTTTGTTATGGAGTCCTTAACTGTTGAAGGTACAACTTATAGTTATCAACAAGTCGAAAATAGTTTTACGCAGCCTAACGCCAAAGTAAATGAGAAAATGTTATCATGGGCGAAGCAAGCAACGATGGGTACAGGTGGCGATTTAATAGAGCTGTATTGTGGTAACGGAAATTTCAGTATTGCCCTAGCTCAAAATTTTGATCGAGTATTAGGCACAGAAATATCAAAAACCTCCGTAAAGTCCGCTCAAATAAATATTACTACCAATAATATGACTAATATTGATATTGTTCGGATGTCGAGTGAAGAGTTTAGCCAAGCGATGAATGGCGAACGAAAATTTAGACGATTGGAAGGTTTTGATTTAACGGCCTATAACTATGACACGGTATTAGTTGATCCACCACGCGCTGGTTTAGACCCTGACAGTGTAGAATTAGTCAGTCGGTTTAAACGTATTATTTACGTGTCTTGTAGTCCTGAAACACTTAAAGATAATTTAACTGAGTTATGTAAAACTCATACTATTGAAAAATTTGCCTTATTTGATCAATTTCCATATACCGACCATATTGAAACAGGTGTAATGCTTACCAGGAAATAGTCAATATTTAGACTCTACACCCTCTACACAATCGATAGTTTCTATATTTTAGAACTCATCGCCATTGCGCCACGTGCCAATATACGTAATTGTAATATGGTACGTCGTGTAAGAGCATTTTGTTCTTTTTTATCAACATCTAGAGCATCGGCCCCTGCACTAAAAACAATAACAACAGCAGCATTAGCCTGTAAATAAGCAACTTCCGCGCTAATTTTGTTGGCATGCTGCAAGTAATCACATAATTCTAAGGTAAAATAATGGATTTCTCGGTTAACCGCTGCACGAAATGCTTGCGATGTTCCTGAGCGTTCTCGTAATAACAACCTAAAAATATTGCCGTTACTTTCTAAAAACTCCATAAATGTCACCACAGAAATCTTCACAACAGAACCACCTTTTTCGATACGCTGTCTTGCTTGACGCATAAGCTGACGCAAAGTTAAGCCTGCTTCATCGACTAAGGTTAAGCCTAATTCATCCATATCGCTAAAATGACGATAAAAAGACGTTGGCGCTAAACCGGCCTCTTTAGCCACTTCACGTAAGCTCAAACTCGAAAAACTACGCTCAGCACTTAATTGTCCTAATGCAGCATCAATTATCTGTCGGCGAGTTTTCTCTTTTTGCTGCGCTCTAATACCGCTCATTAGCTAACCATGTTAATTTTTAAAGTGACCTCTATATCATACTGAATTATCGGCGGATTGTCAGTTGAAGTCTTTTACCCACTAAAAATTTCATTTGGGACTTGACTGGTCTGATATGTCAGATAGAATAGTGTACACTTGTACGCTGAAACATTTGATCATCTTAACTTAGCAGGAAAAAAATGACTAAACCCAAATTAATCTGGCTGAATGTAAGCTTTTTTTTAATTACCTTTTTAATTGCCATAATAGCAGTGCCCTATCGCGCATTTACTCATGGTTTTGACAGTGCTGAAATATCTTTTGCCGTTATTTGTTTTATCTATTGTGGTATGTCGATAACTGCTGGTTATCATCGTTTATGGTCCCATAAAACCTATCAAGCTCATTGGAGTCTTAGGCTTATTTTCGCCTTAGGTGGCGCTTTTGCATTACAAAATAGTATTTTACATTGGTGTTCAGACCACCGAATACATCATAAACATGTCGATAATAATGGTGTTGACCCTTATTCAGCAAAAATGGGTTTCTGGTATTCACACATTGGTTGGATGCTAAGAGAATATCAAGCGAGCCGCTATACTGATTATACGAATGTTAGGGATATTCAAAAAGATCCAATCGTTGCCTGGCAACATAAATATTACTTCCAACTCATGATATTAATGAATGTTGGTATTCCCCTCGCTTTTGGCCTTTGGCATGGCAATATCCTTAATAGCCTATTGTTAGTCGGATTTTTAAGGTTAGTGCTTAGCCACCACACCACTTTTTTTATCAATTCTTTAGCTCATACTTGGGGTAAACAAACTTACACTGATAAAAATACGGCTCGAGATAACGGCTTCTTAGCTTTTTTAACCTTTGGTGAAGGTTATCATAACTTTCATCATATCTTTGAGAATGATTACCGTAACGGTATTCGCTGGTGGCAATTTGATCCAACCAAATGGTTAATTAAGAGCTGTGAATATATCAAGCTGACATCACAACTTCGAGTAAGTCCAGAAGATCGGATTGCTAAGACTAAGTTAGCTATGGTATTAAAACGTAGCCAACAAAAATTAAAGTCTCACCCCGATGCTGAAAAATTACTCGAACGCCTACAATATGAATATGATACTTTAGTCCATAAGATAAATGAGTATTATGCAGTACGTAAACAAGTCTTTGCCCTTAAAAAACAACAATTAGTTGAGGATGTTGAAAATTCAGAACCAATGAAACAATACCAAGTGCTTAAACAGCGGTTAGCCGATCAGCAACGTAGTTGGCAGTTATTCACTGCAAATATTGCTTAAGTATACAATAGGGTTAGCTGGTATTGATCTGTTGGTAATATTTTTCCATATAATAACTTTATCTTGTTAATTTTTATTTAATAAAAAAGGAGCTAACTAGCTCCTTTTTTTGATGAATAAATAATAAACTACTTATGATACGGTTTAGATAAACGATGTACAGACTCAATAAAGTGCCCTGCGTGTTCAGGATCAACGTCAGGATGAATACCGTGACCTAAGTTAAACACGTGACCAGTACCACCTTCACCAAAACCCGCTAATATTTTTGATACTTCTTGTTCAATACGTGGTTTAGGCGCATACAACATTGACGGGTCCATATTACCTTGAAGAGCTACCTTATCACCAATACGTGCTTTAGCGTTTTCAATATCAATCGTCCAATCTAAAGCTACTGCATCACAACCTGTTGCAGCGATGCTTTCTAACCACATACCGCCATTTTTGGTAAATAGTGTTACCGGTACTTTACGCCCTTCATTATGACGGGTTAGGCTATCAACAATTTTGGCCATATATTGTAGTGAGAATTCTTGGTAGTCACGAGGAGATAACACACCACCCCAAGTATCAAATACCATCACTGATTGTGCACCAGCAGCAATTTGAGCGTTTAAATAACTAATCACAGAATTAGCTAGTTTATCAAGTAACAAGTGCAAGGTTTGAGGATCAGAGAACATCATTTTTTTAATTTTGGTGAACGCTTTAGAGCTACCACCTTCAATCATATAAGTTGCCAATGTCCAAGGACTACCTGAAAAGCCAATTAAGGGCACTTCACCTTTTAGCTCTTTACGAATCGTACGGACTGCATTCATCACGTAACCTAATTCATCTTCAGGGTCTGGCACGGCAATTTTTTCAACATCGGCTTTACACGTAATTGGACGTTCAAATTTCGGCCCCTCACCTGTTTCAAAATATAAACCTAAGCCCATAGCATCAGGAATAGTTAAAATGTCACTAAATAAAATAGCGGCATCTAAAGGAAAACGACGTAAGGGTTGAATTGTTACTTCACAAGCAAGCTCAGCATTACGACACACTGACATAAAATCGCCGGCATTTTTACGTACTTCTCGATATTCTGGCAAATAACGTCCCGCTTGGCGCATCATCCATACAGGAGTGTAATCTACAGGTTCACGTAATAACGCACGTAAATAATTATCATTTTTTAATTCAGTCATTCAATTGGCCTCAATTCTCGTATGCTGAACATTCTAGCATTCGCTCTGATTTGAATCTATGGTGGAAATCAAGTCAATTGACAGAAATATTTAGTAACATTTGTAAAAAAAATAGTTTTGTAACGTTGGCATATAAATCAATAAGTTAAAAACAACATTGTTACAAAAAACCTATGTACGAATAAACTCGTTGAGTTTATGCTCTATTAAAGTTGTTGCAGCGGCAAGAATGGTTTGCTATAAATTGCCTGCGCTAGAGAAAACGACCAATAATAATAATAAGTTTTTAAAAGTATAACTAAAAAGAGTTTTGTTTAACAAAACCGTACAGCGAGCATTTCAAGCCTTACCTTTGGTAAGGCTTTTTTATTGCCTGCGATAAAGTCTCCGTTAACAACTGCTAATCCACTTACGCTAGAGCCTGGTTAACCCTTAATTATCGACTCTTTTATTTAATATGAGGCTTTATTAAAAATAATTTTTCTACTTTACACTTTTATCTTAAATTAAAATTTTCATGCCCTTATCACTTTGTAATTGAATACTGGCTAAGCTTGGATATAATATCATTTGAATACCATCCTTAAATTAAATATTACAAAAGTGAGACCAAACAATGAATCAATCAAAAAACAAATCATACGCCATCGATATTGGTCGAGGTAAAATCAAAGACAACTTTTTAGCTGCGCTTGTAACCTCTAATATATATAAGGTCCAAGTAGTCAAAACTAAAAAAGGGAAAGGATCATATCAGCGTAAAAAAAAGCACAAAGGACAAGAGTCCTATTTAATAGCTGCATAATTTAACAAATGTAATTATTAAATAGGACTTTTATGTAAGTCAGAAACACAAAGGATAGTGATTGAGGAATTGGGATAACGTGATCAGCCCGACGTGGAAACTACCATATGAGATTAAACCCCTTTAAATAGAGGCAAGGCCAAATTTAATCAGTTAATTAGAATCATTTTAATCTCAAAGTAGAAACACAATATCGCTTTACTTATTGTTAGTATTAAAAACGGGACAAGATGGGCTTAAACTTGGACTTGGACTTGGACTTGGACTTACTTCAGCAATCAAAGCATTTGTATCCTGCGAGCAGGGAATGGCATTTATTCCTTTTTCAGAGCCATTTCCATCTGTAAGTTCGTTGCAAGCAGAATTACGAGAGGCCTTACCAACCGAGGTCTTATCTTCAGTCATTGGGCCACATTCAAGGTTAACCTGCATATACCCATACTTTCTATCGTTATCTGTAAGCTCGACACTTGAACAGCCATTCAAAAAAAATCCTCCTATTAACATCCATAGTAACTTATCCATTTTTATCCCTTAATCGCCCGGCTAAAAGATATACTATATATGATATATTCCGCCGAGCATATCCTTAAGCATTTCAACTCCTGTCTCTATTAATACTGTTATTTGGTGGCTCTAAACTTTTGTAATATCTTATTTTTTGCCGTGGTAAGTTAAATGTCGCTGGATGTGAGTTAAACTCTAAAAAAATGTTGTTACCTCCATCGATAGTTTTTTGAATTTATACCTAACCAACCTCAATTGATGAGTTTAATTGAAATAACCTTATATAAATTAACAAACAAACCATTGAGGCCGTATTATTGATGTTGGAGTGTAGCGCTTACATGATATGTCTTCGCCTATCAGCTATTACTGGAGGCAAAAAAAAACCGATAGCAAGGCTATCGGTGTATAAGCTATGAGGAAGCTAAAATAAAATATTACAACAAGCGTTCATTGGGGAACAAAAGCATTATAGAGTATCCGCTCTAACCTTGTAAAGTTAAATTTGTAATTAATTTACATTTATGTAATTTAATTACAAAAAAGTTGCAAACATCGACACTCTGCTATATTAAGAGATAAAATTAAACAGTTAATGAGCCTGCTCCCAATTATCACCAATACCCGCTTCAGCCACTAAAGGAACACTTAACTCAACCGCATTATTCATTAATTCAACTAATTTCTGTGTGGTCTCTTCAACGATATCTTGATGTATTTCAAAGATTAATTCATCATGTACCTGCATAGTCATGACTACGCGTGGGTCGTTTTGTACTTCCAACCAACTTGCGACTGCCAACATTGCCTTCTTAATAATATCAGCCGCAGTACCTTGCATAGGTGCATTTATCGCCGCACGCTCAGCACCCTTTCGTCGCATCGCATTTTTAGCTTTAATATCAGGTAAATATAAACGACGACCAAACAATGTCTCAACATAACCCTGTTCAGCGGCTTGCTGTCGTGTATCTTCCATGTAGGTAGATACATTAGGATAACGTTCGAAATACTTATCCATATACTCCTGTGCTTGGTGACGACCAATGTTAAGCTGCTTAGCTAAACCAAAAGCAGACATACCGTAGATCAAACCGAAATTTATTGCTTTGGCGCTACGTCTTTGATCGATAGTTACCTCATCTAAAGAAACATCAAATACTTCAGCAGCGGTAGTTTTATGGACATCTCGGCCTTCTGAAAATGCAGCAACTAACCCTGGGTCATCACTCAAATGCGCCATAATACGTAATTCAATTTGAGAGTAATCTATTGCTACTATTTTATGATCTTTTGGTGCAATAAAAGCTAAACGGATCTTACGACCTTCTTCAGAACGAATAGGTATATTCTGTAAGTTTGGATCGGTTGAAGATAATCGTCCTGTTGCAGTGACAGCTTGCTGGTAAGAAGTATGAACACGATTAGTTTTAGGGTGAACTAACAAAGGTAATTTATCAGTATAGGTTGATTTAAGTTTACTTAATCCACGGTGCTCAAGAATAATTTTTGGTAGCGGGTAATCTAAAGCTAATTCTTGAAGCACCTCTTCTGCGGTAGATGGCGCACCTTTAGGTGTCTTTTTAATCACCGGTATTTTAAGTTCATTAAACAATATTTCTTGTAATTGTTTGGGTGAACTCAAATTAAATGACTTACCGGCAAGATCATGCGCTTGAATTTCTAATTCATCTAATCGCGCACCAATTTTACTACTTTGCTGATCAAGAATATCACAATCGATCAATACACCGTGTTGCTCCATACCTGCAATTACAGGTAATAATGGCATTTCAATGTCTTCGAAAACCTCAAGTTGTTTACTCGCTTTGCACAGTTTGGGATAAATGGCCTGATGTAGGCGCAAAGTGATATCAGCATCTTCAGCGGCATAAGGACCCGCTTTTTCTAAGTCAATTTGATTAAAGGTAAGCTGCTTTGATCCCTTGCCGGCAATATCTTCAAAATGAATAGTTTTATAACCTAGGTACTTAAGAGCAAGGGCATCCATGTTATGTCTTGTGGCGATACTGTTAAGGCAGTAAGACTCAATCATGGTATCAAAAGCAATATTATGTAATTTAATTCCGTAACGAGACAGCACATTTACATCGTACTTTAAATTTTGACCTAATTTTTTAAGCTCTCTATCTTCAAGCAGTGGCTTTAACTGTGCTAAAACCCAGTCACGGTCGAGTTGTTCAGGCGCTCCCAAATAATCATGGGTAAGTGGAACATAAGCTGCTTTGCCTGGCTCTACCGCGAATGATAAACCCACTAACTCAGCTTTCATATAATCAACACTGGTAGTTTCAGTATCAAAAGAAAAATAGGCAGAGCCTGCTAACTGTATTAACCATTTGTTGAAACTTTCTTTATCTAGAACAATATCATAATTAGTTTCAATATTACTTGCTTTAACTAAGTCTTCACTCGGTTGCTCTGCAATACTATCGAGTTGAGTATTCCCTTTAGTACCTGATTGCAAGTCTGCTAATAGGCGCTTCAATTCAAATTTTTGGTACAGCTCAGTTAAGGTCTCAACATTTGCGGCTTGGGGTTGCAATTCGCCAGCTGTTTGTTCAAGTTCAACATCAAGCTTAATAGTCGCTAATTGATACGAGAGTGGAAGTTGCGCTAAAGCCGAACGTAAATTTTCACCTACCTTGCCTTTAACGTTATCAGCATTGGCCATCACTTCAGTTAATGTGCCGTATTCAGCTAACCATTTAACAGCAGTTTTAGGGCCACATTTGTCGACTCCTGGGATGTTATCAACCTTATCCCCCATCAAAGTAAGATAATCTATGATTTGATCGGGTTTAACACCAAATTTATCTAAGACACCTGCTTCATCTAATTCAACGTCCGTCATGGTATTAATCAAACGCACATGTTGATTAACCAACTGTGCCATATCTTTATCACCCGTTGAAATAACGGTTTCAATACCCAAGGCTGTTGCTTGGGCAGCTAAGGTACCAATAACATCATCCGCTTCGACGCCAGGAGTAACAATAAGTGGCAAGCCCATTGCAGCAATTATTTGATGAAGTGGCTCAATTTGTGTACGCAAATCATCTGGCATAGGTGGACGATTAGCTTTATATTCTGGGTATAAGTCGTTACGAAAAGTTTTACCTTTAGCATCAAAAATAGCAATGATATTTCCATTGGGGTAATCTTTTTTAAGACTACGTATCATATTTAGTACACCGGTAATCGCTCCGGTAGGTTGGCCATCAGCCGTTGACAATGCTTGTAAATAGGGGACATGGTAAGCACGAAATAAATAAGACGAACCGTCGACTAATATAAGCGGGGATAATGATGAATTTGGCATGGTAATTTTATGGCTGGCAAAAAAGTAGACTAAGAATGCCACATTCAATGAGCTCACTCCATAGTAGCCTTAAGATAAATCAATAAATCTGTGGATAACTTTGTTGACAAACAAGGGGACGTCTATATCAATTAATAAAAAAGATACAGGATTGGCTTTTATACTATTGATTTTATTGACAAAAATGGAGAGCTAATCCTTTTACGCCACAATATTATTATTTTTGTTTTTGTGGATAATTAAATTATCACCATTACTACACCACTGCTCAAAAAAGCAGCTAGGCTAAATAACGAGTTAAGAGATTACCAGATTTTTGACTCATTACCAGAAAATTATTAAACTATTTTGAAAGGTTTATTACCACTAGAAATAACAAAATATTATAAGTAGAAACCACCTGACTTAGCGTTAGATCAACTCTTATTAATTTATTTATTTTCTTAAAATATTTTTACTCAAATTACTTTTTATTTTAGCCGGTCAACTAATGCTAGTTAAAAATTTACCCTTTAGAAGAGTTTTTGATATTAAGGGGTGTGTAAGCAGATACACAATTGCCTAGCTTTAAACTAAGGCGCTATTGTTTATTAATTAAACATCTTATTAATAAGAGCCTATAGCGATTGATCTTCAGAAAAATTACTGAGTAAACTCTTAGTTGAAGGTTTAGATTTTGGTATGGTCGGCATTAACGAAGCTTTAATTTCAAATGCTGCAGCGCCATTTAGTGGTATTAAACAATCAGGTAATGGAAGAGAAGGCTCTAAATACGGTTTAGACGACTTCGTAGAAATCAAATATTTATGTATGGGTGGCTTAGATACCTAAATAACATCTATTACTTACACATAGCTTAACTATTTCACTTAGTTATCAAGCTCAAATAAACCTAAAAACCTGCCGAGCACTGCTAGGATTTAACGCTAGCTGCGTTGATTTAATTTTCTAGTTTTCCCTAAAGCACTAATTAATATAATAATAATAGACCAATCTGCTGAACCACCGTCAGATGACGCTAGTACTTTTTTTATCGGAAAGACATCGGTGACCGTTAGGTAGGTTGAAGTACTCGTTGATAATATACCATCGGTTACTGTTACTTTAAGCTCTGTGACTTGATTACTTTTTACGTTTGGAAGAGTAAAACTAATTGTTTTAGCACTTGCATCGCTGAGGTGAAGCGGCGGTCCTGATAATTGAGTCCATAAATACACTAGATGATCATTTTCAGGGTCATTACCTTGAGCGGAGAGTTTAACCTTAGAGCCTTCATTGAAGCTGGCATTATGGCTGTCGATAGTAATACTAGGTGCTTGGTTGGGTTGTTCAACGGCGATTACACCAAGATCAGTAATCTCGCTATTTATTATAAAATCACTATCGTTAGTACCGCCATCTTCAATGATTAAACGAATACAATTATCTTGGGCGTTTAATCCCCCATTATATGAAGAAGAATGGCCATTAGGACAGTTTCCTGTTCATTGATTAACGCTGAACTAATCGTGTTTTTGCTATTTTCAACAAAAGTAAACCAACCTTGCTTACTAGTGTATTGACGATAAATAGCATTTTTAGGTAACACCACATTTTCAGGCAATGGGATAACCAAAAAAGCAGAGCTACCTTCTTCATCAAATCCGCCAAAACACAATGGAAGACCCTTAATTTGTATGTAAACTCAGCGACTTAATAAAAGGGCTGACAAAAGCTCATAATTGGGGTGGAGGCGCATCAATAGCCTAACCTTTTTTGG
>Ga0209279_10001532_pt1 | contig 12004 bp, 6 predicted proteins | sample CoawatmetaG00DNA_3_FD_187508 | JGI IMG/M metagenome (GOLD analysis project Ga0209279, IMG submission 187508) | Marine microbial communities from the West Antarctic Peninsula - Coastal water metaG006-DNA (SPAdes) (version 2) | ecosystem: Environmental > Aquatic > Marine > Coastal ... | reverse complement strand
CATATATCTAGTAATGTATTCTTAATATTAGTTATATTTGCGTTATTTACATATATATTTGTGGTGGTTGTATTGAATGATTCACAGGTTATAGACGATGCAACACATTGTTTTGAATCAATGTTTGTACTTGTTAGTGTAGTACCCGATATATCTTTTGTATTTAAAATTTTATTGTTTAAATGTTCTGAATAAATCGAATGCGAGGATGCATGAGTAATATTAAGTTTAGACCCTGTAATATGTTTTGTTAATATGTATTCACCATTGTAAGTTATAATAGGAATATCATAATTTATTGATAATGATATATCTTGCACGCTTCCATTTGTTTTATCTATAATATCATTGGCTGTTGCGATTAATTCATAAGTGCTATTAAGAACACTGGATACGCCAATTTTTACAGGTTTATATGGATAATAATTGAAATTAAATGAAATTTCTGTATTTACAGATAAATCTAATGTAAGGAATGTATTATTGTTAATAGTAATATTTGTGAGTGAAGCATCTACACTCGTTACGTTAATATTAAATAAACTAAATATATGACTACTTAAATCAATATAGACGTGTGATGTATCGTACAGATCATTACTCATATCAAAAATGTTATTGTAATTAAATCTTAAGGAATAACTAAAATCAGATATTCCAGATAAATCTTTTATAGTTTTAGTTTCATCACCACTATTATCAAAAAAACTTCTATTAAATTCTATTTTTGTATTATTAACTATGTAATTATTTATCTGTTCTATTGTAAAAAAATTATCATTAATATCACCATAAAAATTAGAACCATTAATAATATTTTGTGTTTCTGTTAGTGTGGGTGTTCTATTATTTAAATAATATCTATCATTACCATAATAAATTTGTGGATTATCACTATTAAAATAATGCTCATAAGCATTATTAAATGCGTAATATTCAATAAATGATACACTTGGATCAATTGGATAATAAAATACTTTATCAGTATTAACAGTCTTATATAAAAGGTAATGAGGTGAATTAATACGACTACTATATTTATCTTCTTCGTATGTATCCGGGTAAATTTCAAATACTGCGGTTTCAATATTATTTAATGATATCTCATTAACTTTATCACTACTTATATCATATGAGTTCGTATTATTGGATTTAGTCCATAATATAAATGGAATAGGAGTATAACTTATATCGTATAATTTAACATTATATATAGTAATATACCTTTGAAAATCTAATTTTATGTATCTATATTTTCTTGGATTTATTGAAATTTGCGATGTATTTTCTATTCTTCCATTATCTAGGTCTATTGAATCTTCGTTAAGTGAATTATCAAAAGCTATGAATGATATATCTTTCAATTCATCTGTATATATATTTTTTGTGTAATTATCATTACAGATAAGTTTTTGAAATTCACTTAAATCTTCAATCAAGTCATTAGATGTTAATGTTTTAACTGAATATAAATTATTATAATTAATGTAAGGCATATATATATATATATTAAACAAGATTTATTCATACTATAACTCTAACTCAATCTCTAACTGTAAAACAGCTGCGGATAGTTCTTGAATCGCTTTACATAAATAAGGTGTTAAACTACTATATGTAACACCTTTAATAATATCATCTTTAATTAGATATTTTAATTGAGGTGTTATATTTGATACATCATATAAATTATATCCGCTATCAACAACAGAACCGAATTTTGAATGGTCATTTGAGTTAAGTTTAGTATATTTTATTGGAAATAATCTTAAAATAACATCCATAATTACATAACCATAAGATATATCTGGATTATACAATAAGCTGCCTGATTCCCTCAAATTTTTTGGGGGAGCACCTGTAGTATTACCTGTAGTAGATAGATGTACGTTTTCTCCTGCAAATATAGCATAAGGATCGCTAACACTATTATAAAGATTAGATAAAGAATTACTCGCGTCTATAAATCTATCATCTGATAAAACTGACAAGTTTTGATTCGTTAATACTATACCACTATTTATATTAAAAATAGTTTTTGGTATAGACGGTGATAACTTTTCAGTAAATTCTTGTTTAGTAAATTCAAGTTTTCCATATCCTGATAAATGTTGATTGTCATCTTGCAACATGTCTATACACCAACCACTTGCATCTTGATGACTATATATATTCATCCTAGTACCAGAATGCGATAGATCCGTCGAAAAGTATGCTAATTTTAGATTCGACTCTGTATTTTGAAAACTTATAGAATTACTATGTGTATCTAAGACATGTGTTGTTATAGATACAACATTTGAAACATTAGAGATATCCACATCATTAAGATAGTAATCATCGGTATTTATTTCTATATTTTCATATGATATGTCATTGCAAGAAAGCTCAACAATGGATAAATCTTGATACATATAAATATAATTTTTTTTAGATTCTATGCTGAATGAATTATCTGTGGGACCGATTTTGTCTAATTTATTATAAATTAGATTACTATTGTCTATTTTTAAAAACGCTTCATCAAATGATACACTATAATGTATTGTATCATGCGAATTATCTATTACACCGGAACCGTCTATTAAAACGTAATGGTTTTTGAGAACATCGTTAGTATAAATAGTATCCCATGTATCTCTATGGACTCCAAAATCCCCAGATATATCTAGACTTTTATTTGATGCATTTGTTACACTAAATAGATCATACTCAAGATTATGATTGTGCTCATCTTTAAGTGTAAGAAGTGCTGAAAACGGGGCATTTATAGATACATCACCAATGAATTCCATCTCGCAAATTTCTAATACAGAACCATAGGTTTTACCCATTGAAATGTCTATTATAAATCTATTATAAGAGTGTGATGTAATATTATAATCATGCCCGGCGATGGCTGATACATCCATAATATACACCTCGTTAGATTCCTGTGATGACAAACCATCCGAAGTAAGAAATGAATATGTATTTTCAAAATCACCACTATTAATTACATCAGAAGTTGCGATTTTTTTTTGTGCGCTGGTGTTGGTATCAAGACCAGTTATAGTAATTTCTTGAGGGTGACGCGCTATGTGGAAATCATCCCTTACTATTCGCTGTATTGCTATCTGTCTACAGAAATAATATACAGGGAATGTAATAGTAAAACTAAAAACACCGCTTACATCGGTTAAGAAGCGAGTTGGGCTGGTATGCCATCTCTTAGTAAATGATTTGCTGAATAGTTTGTCAAGACCAATGTCGTTGGGCGGGTTAGTCTGGAAATTATATGGTTTTACCGTAGTATCTAACATATAATTTCCATGTAACAGATTACCATTATAATATCGTGAATATGAAAGGGTATTAATATTAGATTCTAAACTAACAGGAGGCATTCTTACATCATAAATAATAGATTTATATGATATATCAATAATATTATTATTGTATCGTTCAACAAATAATAAATCTAAACTAGAAAGAGAATAATTATTGCCTAATGGTATACTATAACTTGTTGGTACAATGAATGAAATATCCTCTTCAAAAAAATAATTAAAAAATGAACTGCTTAAATCTTTACCATAATGTATAGAATAACTAAGTGTATTTTTTATGAATAAATAAAATTTTGCTTTTTTATAGTTCAATTTATCATATCGTTCATAGGATTGTATAATGTGTGCTTGTGAGTCTAAGAGTTCTCCTAGTATATTAATTTCAGCACTATTCAAAGATATATTATTATTAGAAATTTCTCCACTTAAAGACATGTACGAGATTTTAGAAATATCAGTTGGGTATGTATTGTTATTAGATATATCTACAATTTTATATGAATTTGAAATGTCGATATTAAGATAACTGGCAATAGGTGTAGTAGTATTTGCATCTATAAAATAGGTTTGCAATACGCCACTAAAGTCAGGTGATATGACAGTTGGATATTGTCGTGTGTTAGGTGTTTGTTCTAAAAGTTCAGTTAATTCATGTAGTGTATAGCCTTTGGGTTCACTAGGTATAGTATATCTTATGATGGCACTAATATCAGTGAAAGAAGGGTCGTTTTTTGTATAATAAATAGAATTATTAGAATCGTCAATTTGAAATATTTTATTAGAATAATCAACGGGATTGTAATAAAAACTTAGACCCCTTGCGGGAGGATCTAAAAATTCAAAAATTATTGCGGATAAATCTTCTATAAATGGTATTTTAATATTCAAAGATACATCACTTAAATCGCCTACATTGACGGCATTTTTTACCATATCATATGAGAGTTCATCACCAGAAATCTCTCCTAAACGAAAATATTTACTATCTTTATTTAATAAATAAGTAGAGAATACTGGATTATTACTATTTATGTCCGAAAATCTAAAATTATTAAATTCTATTGGTTTTTTATTTATATTTTTGAAATCAAATATTATAAACTTATAATTTTTGTAATTTAAATTATAGTTATTGTTATTTAATATGTTTATGGTTCCACCAGATATATCAAGTGTTTCAAAACTAATGGAACTAACAGAAATTTTTTGGGACTCTAAGTTTGAATTAGTTGTTTTAAAATTGTTATCATCAGTAATTGTTAAATTACTGACATCTATATAACTTAAATCTAATTTAGATACTGATATACTACTAACATTTAATGTGTTGGTTGAAACATCTGTAATTGTTAGAGAATTGTGTGTTCCATATTTACCGGTTAGTGTATTACTTGATAATTCACCTAATACAACATAAATTCCCATAGTTTCATCGGGCGTTAAAGATAACTTAAATGCTGTATTATCATTTAATTCAATTAAGTTTTTGTCTTGTATTTCTATTATTTTTCTTAATTGCCTTTTATTATAGTTAATCTCAATGTTATTATGTGATGTTATAGGTTTAATATCATATAAGGGGTAAATATTATTTAAATAATTATAAGTACCATCAATGGTACTAATGCTATATGATATTTTAACATTATTAGTATATTGTAAATATTCAAAAAAAATTTGATGTGTATCATTAGCAGATAAGGTAAAATCATCTGTTGTTATTGTTAAAAACTTGAATAGAGCACTATTACCATAAATAATTATTGAATTATTTGATGTATTTTCAAAATCAAATGTAAAATTAGGGTATTTTGTATCATCATCGGAAATTTTAATAGGTTGATTAATAAATATATTATTAGGTCCATATTTAACATCAAAAATCAATTTTTTGAGTTCATCATTAAATTGTGGTATATTATATACACCGGGTGGCATACTGGTTGAATATCTAGCTATATTACCTGTATCCTCGGTCCACCCCCATTTAATATTAACACTGTTATATGTTACATTAAATATTTCATCCGTTTTATGTAGTCTATATTCAAATATATTTGGTATAGCAACTGTATTTTCAAATTCTACTATCATATTATCAATACCCGAAATATCAGAACTTGAATTATCCATACTAACAGAGTTCGAGAAGTCTACACCATGATATAATTGATATATTGGAATACCTGGTAATTTATAATGTAATCTGTAAGATAAAAAATTATTTTCTATTGTATAAAATTTCATATTTTCTATAATCACATATCTACCAAAGTTTATTTTAAGATATTTAATAGAAGAATCTGAAAATCTTATTTTATCAACATTATTGATATTCCCATTACTAAGGTCCAATGATACATTATTAAATGTTGAACTTATAAATTTTATGTTTGATATATCTTTGATACTTTTAAAAGTTTGTTCCATATTTTAATAATAACATTAAAATATTATTATTTAATTTGTAATAAAGCGTGGAGCTATATTCATAGTAATTAATTCTTGAAACAAAAGCTTACACGAATATGGTAGTTTAATTAACTTAAAGTCTGTTCTATTATCACACATATTACACAAATGAACATGCATTTCGTTATTAAATGCGGCAATCATACCACATTTACTGCAACTATATACCTCAAACTTATCTGATGCATCATATATTCTACCCTTGGTGAATTTTGATGCTCCGTGAGATATCATACAATCTCTTTCCATTTCTCCAAATCTTAGACCGCCATCACGCGAACGTCCCTCGGCAGGCTGTCTTGTAAGTGCAACCATAGGACCAATGGACCGACTATGAGTCTTATCCATTACCATATGTTTCAACCGTTGGTAGAAACAAGGTCCCATAAATATTGACGTTTCAATTTGCTTACCAGTTATTCCATTATATAAGATTTCTTCTCCATTTTTTTCGTATCCAAGCTTAAGTAACTCCGCTGATATGGTTTTGATATCCAAATCTCCGAAACTTGTGCCATCTCCAAATAGACCTAATTCAATCAATACTTTACCAAGCAATGTTTCTTTTAGTTGTGCGATTGTCATTCGCGACGGAATGGCGTGAGGATTAATAATAATATCAGGTTTAATACCTGATTCGGTAAATGGCATATCCTGTTCAGGAATAATGTTTCCAATGGTTCCTTTTTGACCATGACGACTTGAAAACTTGTCTCCAATAACAGGTTGTCTAATAGTTCTAATACGAACTTTGCAAAAACTGTATCCATCACCGTTCCTATCTATGTAATTTTTATCAATATAGCATTCTTCGTTTGTTCTATATACTTTACTTTCATCCTCATATTTAATTATTTTTGTGTGATCATTTCTATTTTCTTTAATAGGAATGACTTTTCCTATGATAATATCTCTGTTTTCTAATAGCGTATTTTCATCAATTATTCCTTTATTATTTAATTTATTATAATTGCCGAACTTGGTATTTTTAGTTTTACTTTTGTCGGGTTTACATCTAATTTCATCATCACCGTGCAATTTTTTATCTTCGTCTTTTTCTGTGTGATAAATTGTTGCTTGAAATAGTCCTCTGTTAATGGAACCTTGATTAAACATTATACTGTCTTCTTGATTATATCCTGTATGCGTCATAATTGCTACAATCACAGGTATTCCCGACGGAATCTCGTTAAGCTTAATTAAATTCATAATTCTTGTATCCACCAATGGTCTATGGGGATAATTTAATACGTAACTTGTTTTATCCATTCTGTTATTAAAATTAGTAACATATACGCCCATAGCCTGCTTTCCCATTGCACATTGATATGTATTTCTTGGCGATTGATTATGTTCTGGGTAAGGAATACAAGATGCCAATATACCAAATATGGTACTTGGATGAATCTCGCAATGTGTATATTTATACTTATCATTGTTTTCTAAATTTTTATATTTGAGAGCAATCATACAATTGTTTTGCTCTTCCGGATCAATATATTCTATAACAGATGTATCCTTATAAAGTAAATCATCCCATTTATATTCTTTATTAATTATTGAATTAATAATGTCTTTTGTAAGCAAAAGTTCATTGTTTTCAACACGCAAAATCGGACGAACCAATCTACCTGCGTCATTACACACATAGATTTCTTTTCTTCGGTAATTAAAGATAATAGAAGTGTAGATATTAATAATACCTGATGCTTTTTTAGATTTAAGATTTTTATACATCTTATATGGTTCATCGGTTATACCTACCCAGTTACCATTTATAAAAACTTTTACCTTATCATAGTAATTAATATCTGTATCAATTTCAAGATTGATTATATCTTTTTCTACTATTTCATATAAAATAGTAGCATCACTTGGCATGGTTACACTGGTCATATAAGACAAGTTTTTAACCACGCCTACAGATTGACCTTCTGGTGTTTCTGCGGGACATAAAAACCCCCACGTGCTGTTGTGTAGTTTTCTCGGAGGAATAAGCTTACCATTTTTATCAATTGGAGTATTAATCCGTCTTAAATGACTCAAACTTGAGATATATGTAAGGCGGTTTAATACTTGTGCTACACCAACCTTATTTGAACTATTTTGCTTTATGGCAAAATCACCTGTAGATAGCGAACGTTTTATACCATTTTCAATGGTAGTTGATTTAATAATTTTGTAAATATTAGTATGATTTACAATATTCATATAATCATCATTTGATTTCCATGAACCAATATTAATCTCTCTTACGGTTTGCTTAATCATATCTTTGACTAATTTATTAAAATAATTTCTATATAAATTATTTAGCAATGAACCGGTTAAATCAATCCTTTTATTTTTATAGTCATCGCGATCATCAAGAGGAATGTGCCCAAGGCTCCCTTTAATTAACTTGTTAGCCATGTATCCAAGAAAATATATTTTTTCTGTAGTTGTACGACAATGTGGGAATAGGTCATTTTGAATAACATCAAGTGCAAACTCGCGTTTTTTAAGCATCCCATTCTCTTTATCTAAATTAATTGGTGTAAACATAACATTATTAGTTATATATCTCAGTGCATCCTCGTAAGACTTAATATCATATCCATCAACAATAGTCCCTGTAATACGAGTTAATATTTTTTTGTTAAGTTGTTCTTCAAGATCAAGAACAATTTTTTTACAAATATCTTTATCCGAAATAATGTTTAAAACCCTAAAAACAACGAACAAGGGTATAGGTTTTTTAATTCTAGGAATCGATAAATATATAGTATATTCATTAGTTTTGTCTGATATATACATTGTCAATTGTTTAGGAGATATACACCTGAAACTTGGTACAGATTTTATTTCTGCTGCGAATTCCCATTTATTGTTGTTTTTAGAAATGTTGAAAATCTGAATCTTATTTTCTGCTGCACGTTCTTGACCTAGAACTGTTTTCTCTGAACCATTAATAATAAAATATCCTCCTGGATCATACTTGCACTCGCCTGTAATATTATTACTTAGGTGTTTGTAATTATGTAGTAAACACATAGACGATTGAAGCATAATTGGAATTTTACCTATATGTACTTTAGGTATTACATTATACATTTCTTTTTCGTGTTCTAGGTTGTCACCAGTCCTAATAATGTATTTTAATTTAATATCAATAAGAGTGCCAGACGAATACGTAAAATTACGCAAACGGCATTCATTGGGAAACATCAACTTGGTTGCTCCATTATTTTCATGGATTTGAGGTCTTTGAATACTGAAATTTTCAAAAGAAACATTGATTTCAAGTGAATATTTTTTTACATCTTTATTATAATATTGTTCTGACCTAATAACCACAGGATTAAACATATCAATTGTATTAATAATCTGATTATTAATGAAATAATTATAAGACTCAATCTGATGCCTCACCAATCGTTCCAAATATCTGTTTTCAAAATATGAACCGATAAGATACCATGGCATTTCATTTAAACTATTATTATCACAACGGTCCATTTTGTATTAATTATTATTTCATTTATTTATCTTTAAATCAATTTATTTTTTATTGTAAATATATATAATATGAATCCTACGTTTAACAATACATTTGGACCTATGCATCGCAATAATTGTGATTATTTTTTAATTATCTCAATGGTAGGCGTTTTTATAATGATATTATCTTTATTTTATGCTATCATAAGATATAAGGAAAATAAGAACCTACTTATAGTAGCATTATCTATACTACAACCTTTTATATTATACTTCCAGAACCGTCTCCTTTATAATATGTGTGTTAAAAGTATTTAATTAGTAATAATATAATAAATATTTTGTTGTCATATTCATTATGACATCAAATAAAAAAGAAATAAAAATTAATCCAGAATTATTTAATATTTCTGGTAAAAAAAAGAAAGAAAAAACAAAACGAACAAAACCTATTAACGTTAAACCTATGACAATCAAGCGCGATTTAATAAAAAGGATACGTGAACGGAAAAATCTAGCCAACAATAGTAACGAATCTTTAAAAAATTCCATAAATTTGTTTAAAGAAGTTAGTGAAGAAAAGAAAAATAGCGTTCCTCAACAAAAAGAAGTCAGAATAAACACGCAATCTGAAAATAAAAACGAGCAATATGAAGTAATTCAACCTGTCTCAATGAACACTATTGATCCACCGCCTTATAGTAATTTAAAAAATAGCATTAAACCAACCTACAGAGAGTGGAAAAGTACTACACAGAAAAGATCGCATCCGGTTGTTTTGGTTGATTCTATTAAAGAAAAAAAACCTACAAATAAAAAAGTTAAACATTATACTAAGTTAGGCAAACGAAATAAAACTATATCTATACTTATTAAAGACAGAGAAACGCGTAAAAAAATAGACAACGAATTAAATTTATTAAAAAAAGAAGAGATATCAAAAATAAAAGAATATTTAAGAGAACGAGGACTTATAAAAATTGGGAGTCATGCTCCAGAACATATATTAAGAGAAACGTACGAAAATGCATTCTTAGCCGGAGATATTAAAAATACTAACAAAGATACATTGATTCATAATTATATGAATACATAATATATATATGAACAATATTTCGGACAAGATATGGGAGAAACAACATGAGATTGTATTAAAAAATTGGGGCGAGATTTCAGCATGTTATGCATGGATGCACGATCGCGCGTTCAGGGAATATAAACGAAAAAATATACATTATGCCATCCCAGTAATTATATTGAGTACATTAACAGGGACCGCTAATTTTGCACAGCAAAATATACCGGAACAGCTTAGACCGATGGCAATAATGGTAATAGGAGGACTTAATTTACTTTCAGGACTAATAACTACATTAGCTCAATTTTTTAAAGTAAACGAACTACAGGAAGCGCATCGTAGTTCAAGCGTTATGTTTTCTAAATTTTCAAGAAATATAACTGTTGAATTAAACATTCCTGTAAATGATAGATGTAGCGATGGTTCGGTGTTGGTTGAGAGTTGTAGACAAGAATACAACAGAATGATAGAACAAAGTCCTTCCATACCAAGTAGTATTTTAAAGTTATTTAATACTAAATTTAAACACGGTTTGTTTAGCAAACCGTCTATATCACAGTTACATGAAATCATTATTTATAAAGATCTCGAAACTAGTATAGAAATGGAACAACAAAAAAGACATAGACTTATTGAACAACAAAAACAAAAAAGTGTTAAAAATTTAAAAACTAAACGTACGTCTTTTAAAATTCCTAAGATGTTAAGAACTAACACACTTGATGATTCAGATGAAAGTGAGGAATTGAATATCGGACGTAGATATTCGGGTGATATTGAGTTAGCTGCGCCTACAATAGTAGATTCATCATTAAATCAAATATTAAAATTATAAAGATAGTTTAAACAATAAACTATCTTTATATTCATTGTATGACGGAAGAGGGGAATAATTGTCATTATTTGGAATACCATCATTTGAACTTTTTTCTTTATATTTTGTATGCTCACTTTATAACAATGGTGTTTTATAAAATGTCGACAAACACATACTTACCTAGTTTGATGTATAGAGTAAAGGTTCTATTAAATGCTGTATATAAATACATGAATCCACAGAAAACATATCTGAATGCGTCAGACTCGGTGCTCTTGGTGATTGATATGGTGGATGCTTATAGATCGTTATTTTCTTCTCGTATGATTAAAGAAATTAATGGTAACATTGAATTGGCAAAGAAAAATAACATTCCTGTTGTATACACGAAGTGGGTAAGAACAAATAATACGGATGACATGATATGTGATGTTGTAGATGGCAAAAGATTTTGGAGTTTTTATATACCGGAGAAAACTGATATAATAGATGAATTAAAAAAAAATATAGCAAAAGACGACCTTATAATTAACACTATTTTTCCTAATACATTTGCACATGGAACACAACTTATGGATGTTATTAAAGAAAGAAAGAACCTTATATTATGTGGAACATGGACGGAGTCGTGTATAAAACATACGGCGGATGCCGCGGTTGAAATGAATTTAAGACCATACATTTTGAAGTTTGCTTGTAGTGGTCATTGGCCTTTTTCGTCTTGGTCTATGATTATTCAAGGTATGTTACAAAGTGAAATAGTAAAATCTCTTATTTATGTTTAATCTTTTCTTTTAGTTTTTTTGTGTTTTTTCTTAAATGTTTTAC
>Ga0209279_10001531_pt1 | contig 12016 bp, 6 predicted proteins | sample CoawatmetaG00DNA_3_FD_187508 | JGI IMG/M metagenome (GOLD analysis project Ga0209279, IMG submission 187508) | Marine microbial communities from the West Antarctic Peninsula - Coastal water metaG006-DNA (SPAdes) (version 2) | ecosystem: Environmental > Aquatic > Marine > Coastal ... | reverse complement strand
CCTTTGATTGATGTTTCAACCATGATGCCAGTATTGATGGGCATGTTGGGCTTAGGTGCAATGAGAACAGTAGAGAAAATCAACAAAGTTGAAAGGAACACATAGGAATTATTATGGCTAAGAAGAGCAGCAGAACAAGAGCGCAAAAGAAGAGAGCAGACTATCGTAAGGGTGGAAGTGTTAAACGAAAAGGTTTTGATTCTGGGGGTGACAGCGGAAGCAGTCAGCGATGGACAAGCACTACAGTCGGAAATTCAGGTAGTTTTTTTGGAGCTGATTATAGTGGTACAAACACTTCTAACTTTATGGGCGGCGCACCTGTTACAGATTTAAGCGAAGACTATTCTGGAATGCTCGGCGAATCAACAGATAAAAAAGTTGCCGCTCAAAAAGATGTCGCTAAAAAAGATGCTGCCCTTAAAGCCGCTATGGAAAAGGCCGCTGCTGAAGGCGCTACTACTCTTCCAGCGATGGGTACAGACACTAGCACTTATACTGGTGATGCTTATTTTGCTGGGCAAAGCGGTAGCTCTGTTGGCATTGGTGGTGAGGGCTTTGGTGATGCTGTACCTAAGTTACCTGATGTCATTGAAAATCCGATTGTCACTGATCCTGTCGTATCTGAAATACCTACCTATACTGAAGCAGATGTAGATCAAGCTTATATTGATCTTAATGCAGGCACAATAACTGCTGCTGAACTAGCTAAAAAATATGGTGTTACAGAAGACTATGTTAATAAAAACTTAGCCGACTATAATGCTAAAGCTGCTGCTCAGGCAAAATCTGCTGCTGATGTTGCTGCTATACCTGCCGATGCTGACTACACAGAATTTGAAACACAGCAAGTAGTAGATGCTATCAATAGTGGCGCAATGACAGTAGCACAAGCAGCCGCTCAATTTGGAGCTACTGAAGCGCAAATAACAGCCGAAGTAGAAAGACGTAATCAAGTAGCCGCAGGTGAAAAAGTCACAACAGCCGATCCTTTTGCAGAAGGAGTAGAGGCTGCTACTAAAGAAGCTTTAGCTACTAAACGTAAAACAGATTTAGATACAGCTACAACAGAGCAGTTAAAAGATGTTGATGTTGGAACTAAAACTTGGGTAACGGATGATCCAAAAACAAAAACAATAGATGAATCGCAAGCAGCAGGGGCATTTATTAAAGACTACAAACGTGTAGACCCTGATTTGTTGTTTGACAAAAGACAATCAACTGATATAGCCACCTCTACTGGTATAACAGCAGATGCAGATATACAACAATTAGCTGCTTATAAAGATATAACAGCCCCTACTGGCGTAGGTGAGCAAGCATTTAAAGAAGCTACAGCCGCTCTAACAAAAGCTGCTGAAGCAGGTGTAGTAAGTCCCGGAAATTATGATGCCTTTCTAACTGATCTTCTTAATAGCCCACAATTTGCTACAGATGTGAATCGCCCTACAATTTCTGTTGACGAAATACGACAGCTTTCTGGAGGTACTACTCAAGCAGCTCAGTTTAGTGCGGGTCAAGTAAAGGCTGGTCTAGGCCAAAGGACTACTGACAATTTTATAAGCGACAGTTCTTTTATAGACAAAGTAGGTTTTAGAGATGATGTCAATGTATCAGCCACACCAGAAGCCGAAAAACAAACTAGAGAAGCTATAACAGGCGTAGCTGCTGACAGTGATGCTGCTAAGATTACAGACACCATAGGCTATGAAAGCTTCCAGCGTAGAACAGTTACGGGTATTGCGGCTCAAGATGCGGCTATTAAGTTTACTGCTGAAACTGCAAACATTAGTTCTAACCTAGCTCAATCCATAGTTCAAGACCCTGCAAAAGTTACGGCTCAAATAGATAGCGAACCGCCTGAAGTAATAGCTGCGATTGCTGCGCTTCCTCCAGAGGCTCTAGTGTCCTCACAAATGGAAACATTGTTAGCAGGCATGGAGTCAGGAACTATACCTACGTGGGCTAAACCGGCTGTTGATTCTATTAATCAAAGACTCACACAAAGAGGCATGGATGTTTCTACAGTAGGAAGAGATGCTCTTTTTAATGCTGTTATACAAAGTGCTTTACCTATAGCGCAAAGCAATGCACAAGCATTACAGGCTAGGGCAGCACAGAACCTATCTAATGAGCAACAAGCTAATCTGCAAAGAGCGCAAACAGAAGCTAACAGAAGGTCAAATAATCTAGCTAACAGACAAACTGCTGAATCGCAGACTGCTCAGTTCTCGCAGAATTTAAAAGTTCTTCAAAGTCAATTTACACAGGAGAGAGATACTTTATCTTTCCAACAGCAACAAGAACAAAAAGTAATAAACTTACAGAACCAACAGAGAACTGCTGAACTTAATGCACAGAATGAAAATGCTTCTGTAGCTCAAAATCTAGGTAATAGCCAGCAAATAGAATTGGCTAATTTAGAAATAGAGAACCAGACTGCACAACAAAATATGTCTGCTGCTAATCAAGAACGTCTTGCTGAAATGCAAGTGGCTGCTGATTTCATCTCTAAGAATGCTGCTTTTGATCAACAAATGAAGACAGCTAACCTTAGTAATGATCAACAAATGAGGCTGGCGAATTTAACTGCAAAGAATCAAGCAGGTTCAGAAAACCTATCTGCTGCACAACAAACAGAACTAGCAAATTTAAACACTAGAATGCAGACAAATATAACATCTGCTAATATTGCAGCACAGATGGGAACAGCATTATTAAGTTCAGATCAACAAAGAGCCGTAGAGAATGCTTCTATGGTGGCTCGTATGGACCTGACTAAATTCTCTGATGCTCAACAAGTAGAACTGGCTAATAGTAAATTTATGCAAAGTATTTCGTTAGCTGACTTTAGTGCTAGACAACAAACAGTAATGCAGGATGCTACGGCACTGGCAAGTTTAGATATGGCAACAGCAGACCAAAGAACTAAACTAGCTATTACTCAAGCTCAAAACTTTTTACAAAGAGATATGGCTGACCTGAGTAACGAACAGCAGGCGCTAATATTAGATACACAAGTAGAACAACAAAGGTTACTATCTAATCAAGCATCTAGCAATGCAGCTAAACAATTTAATGCAACATCTGATAATCAAATAAATCAGTTTAATGAAAGTTTAGCTAATCAAATTGAACAGTTTAATAGTACACAAGCTAATGCTATGGGACAATTTAATACTGCTGAAAAAAATAGAGTAGCGGCTATAAACGCTGCTAATGCTATAGACGCATCTAAATTTAATAATCAAATAGACCTTCAGGTTAAAACATTTAATGAGCAACAAGACTCTCAAAGAGAACAATGGAACGCTGCTAATGCTCAAGCTATAGAACAATCAAATGTTTCTTGGCGCAGACAAGCTAACACTATTAATACAGCGGCTCAAAATGCTACTAACCAAGAAAATGCTGCTAAATCTTTTCAAATTTCAGCAGCCGATCAGAATTTTATGTGGCAAGAACTTAGAGATGAAGCTGCATATTTAAGACAAGCTTATGAAAATGATGAGCAAAGAGCTACTACATTATATGCTACTGCTATTTCTAATGATGTGAGCGGTAAAGGCGCTACGGGCATACAGCCTATAGTTGATATAGTTAAAGGCATTATTTAAATACACAGGAGAATCAAATGGGCTTTTTTAGTAAAGTATTTAAAGGCGTTAAAAAAGTCTTTAAAAAGATTGGCAGAGGCATCAAAAAAGTAGCTATGAAAGTTGGTAAGTTCATGGACAAAATAGGTATTGTCGGTCAAATAGCTCTTATGTTTATACCGCTTGGGCCAATATTGGGTGGGTTATTAAAAGGGGTGGGCGGCATAGCAGCAAGAGCTTTAACAGCTATGGGTCCACTAGGCGCACAAATACTTAAAGGCGCACAGTTTGTAATAGGCAAAGCAGGTAAGTTTGTTACTAGTGCTAAGAATGCTTTTGGTACTGTGACTGAAGGAGTAAGTAAATTTGTTAGCGAGTTTACTAAAACCGGCTTAAACAAGATAGGCTTTGACGCTACTAAGTTTGGATTCAAACCCGGTGGTGGTCTTGACACATGGGTTAAGTCTGGTAGTAATTCTTTTGGAGAAGCTTGGGGAAAAGTTACAACAAACATAACTGAAAATGCAGGTAAAATTCTAGACCCCTTTAAAGCCAATATAACAGCAGGTACAAATACAACATTAGAAAGTATTTCAGACAGCGCCTTTCATTCTGTAGATGATATTCAAAAAATGAATCCACAGATAAAAGATTGGGGCAATATTAATGGGCAAACTATTAATTTAGATATGGATAATATTTCTAATGTTATACAAGGGCCATCTCTTATTAATAAATCTTCAATAGCCCAAGCAAGTGGGCCGCAGTCTTCTTTATTAAGTCCCGATACAAATATATTAACTGGTCAACCACTAGTGCCATCTGTTCCGGATAGTTTTAAAGGAACTCCTTATAAAATGCCAGTTGTAGATACTGTCGGTACAGATGTTGATGCAGGATTCTTTGATTCAGCAGCAGGTTCGGCTGCAAAAGGTGTTGCTACAAGCGTAGGCACAACACTACTTACAGATGCAGCACGAAACGCAATAGCTGGTGATCCTCCTGAAGCTCCTCCTTCTGGTTATGTTGTCAATGCAGGACAGACACTTGTACAAGGCGCAGGCGGGGCAGTAGATTATGGGATAGGTGGGGGCTTTGCTTTACAGTCTTCAAGTCCCGCAACAGGTTTATATGATGGCAGAAATACATATGCTGAGTCTTTAAGAGCATATTACAATCTGGCTTAAAGGAGTTTTACAATGGCAATAGATATAAAAGACACGCCTATAGATTCTAGGATTTCTTTAAGTAGATCAATTCCGGGTCAAAGTTTAACAAACGATCCTGATGATCCTTATCCGTGGGAAAAGCCTCCTGAGTTTACAGATTTAAGCGAGGCTGGTGTTTACTTAGTAAATCTTTTATCAAAGGAAGAAAACTACGGGCCTATAATGGACACGATAGCTGATGGAACTCCTTTAATGGATTTAACACAGGGCATACTATTCAAAGGTTTTACAGAAGGAAAATGGAATCCTGACTTAATGATGATATTGGCAGAGCCTTTATGTTATATACTTTTAGCTCTTTGTGAAAGGGCAAATATAGAGCCAATCATTTATGATGAAGAAGATGATGACGCAGAAGAAGATAACCAATTATTTAATGTTGATGTCAACAGAGAAAAAATTAAAAGTCTTTCAAAATCTCCAATACCTGCTGGTGCTTTACCCGAAGAAGTTGTGGCTCAAATTGAAAATACAGAACTGCCAAGTTTATTAGAACAACCAAAACAAATTGTTGAAGAAGATAATAGTAGTCTACTAGGAAGGAATTAGTCATGGGTAAAGCATCAGAACTAGGCAGCAGCCTACTAGCATCTAAACAGCGTAGAGATGATAGCTTCCGTAAAGACCGCGAAAAGTGGGAGAAGAGACAAGCTTTTATTAGCCTTGCTGCTCCCGCTATTCAAACAGGTATGGCAGAATATGCTAAAAGAAAAGATACCGATCTTCTGTTTTCTAATCCCGAAGTAATGGAAGTGGCTTCTAATTTTAAAATAGCAGGAAGGAATAGTGAAACCTTAGCAGCTACTGAAGCAGCTATAGCACTATCGGGTAAATCGCCTGAAGAGTATCATTATAATTTATATAAAGATGATTTTAGAGCTAGTGCTATTGCTGAAATTGAATCTAGAAATGATTATCAAGCTACAGCAATAGGTGACGCTGGGCCATTTAATAAACTTATAGCTGCGGAAACAAGAAGCCTAACTGATGAAATAGCAGATAGATATAAGGAAGCTATAACTTCTGCAAGAAATATAGGCAGTGATGAAGACAGAGCAGCCCTTCTTACAGATTTAACCACTTCTATAAATCCCAGAAGAATTTCAGGCCATATAATAAAAAGAGCCAGAGGTCTTTTTGGGCGTAGGAGCCAAGAAGAATTAGATGAAGCAGCTATAGAGGCGTTGCGTAACAGTACAATAGCTAAAAATGTAGCAAATTTTAATGGGTTTATAAAGGCATACGATGAAAGCAAAAATATTTATGATGCTTTTGACTTTGCTGCCTTAGATGCAATTCCAGAAGCAGACTTAGAAAGTATTGAAAGGCTCGTAAGTACAGTATTTCGTAAACAAATAGGAGTTAAAGATCGTTTAGTTATTCAAAAAGTAGAAACTTACGAAAATAGAAATACGGGTACAACTAGAGAAAAGGTTTTTCCTCCTAAAAATTTCTTTTATGGTATAGAAGAAAGTAATGAGGAAAAAGAAGCAAAAACTTTAAAGTCAATGAAGGACGATGTGGATATATTTAAGATGGTAGAAAATTATGGTACTCCAAATGCTCTTAATCTTTTTGTTGAAAGAGCAAGTGCAGACGAACTTAGATATATGAACCCTAGCACTGTGGTTGAATACAACCAATTACAAACAATAGCTGAAACCATGTTTAATGAAAACCCATCTTTGTATTTAAAAGATGAATTTGAAAATGCAACAACTTTACAACTTATGAATCAACTAGGTAATACAGGACTTACAGTACAAACAATGATCTCTCAATTTTCAGATGACCCCGATGAACAACTAGCCGCTGAATTAAAAATAGAAGAATATTTGCTACAATTTAGAAATTTTTCAAGGTCTTTTAATGACGCTGACTCCCCCACAGAAGCTTATTAATAAAAGGTACTACTAATGGCAGAAGTAAGAACAGTAAAGCTTCCTAATGGCGTTGATTTTACAGGTGTACCTGATTCTTTGTCAGACGAAGAAGCTTATGAAGAATATAAACGTAGAAGACTACAGCAAAAAATTGAAACGTCTACTACGCCTGTAGGAATTGTAACGCCCGTAGAAAAGAAAGAAGAAGAAACAACTGTAATTGAACCTGAAACTGTAACTAAAAATCTTACTGAGGCTGGGTTGTCAGCAGACTCTCTTGATTCTACTGTAAGGAAAAATGCAGAGGCTAGAGAAAGTGGCGTTTCTAGATACGACTTTGGCCCAGATTTTGATCCTGCCAGACCGGATATTAAAGATGTTGCTTTAGACTTTGGGAGAATCTTTGCTGATACCCGTGTTGACCTTGAAAAATTAGGAGTGTTTGCTGCGACTAAAATTGCAAGGGCTGTACCTAATAAACAAGTGCAGGAATCTTTAGACATTATAGAATCTCCTGAAATGCAAAACGTAATTAATCGTACTCTTTCAGAAAACGCAGCAGAGCCTATAGCCAGAGTTATGGGTGTTGATACAATGACAATATACGATTCTGATACTGGAAGAATATATCCTGTAGACACTGCTATAGGTACTGTGGCAGAAGTAGGTACATACTTAGGTGGCGGTATAGGTATATATAAAAACTTACCTGACCTATTAATGAAAAGTAAAAAGTGGCGTAACAGTTTTATAAAAGGCACTACGTCTGGTGGAGCTATTGATCAACTACTAACTAATCCTGATGAAAATATTAGTAATGTTATAGAAAATGCTATGGGTGAAGAAGTTGCAAGAGAATGGAATTCTTATCTGTTTTTAGCGGCAGACACAGATGATTCTGAAGCTATAAAAAGATTAAAACTTGCAGGTGAAGGAACTTTCATAGGCTCAATAGTAGAAGTAATTGGAGGAATTGTTCCGTTTACAAGACTAGTTCGTAATAAGTTTAATAAAACTCCAAAAGAATTATCTAAAGAAGATCAAGGTGATTTGTTTGTTGATTTTCTTGAGGAACAAAAGAAAAAAATAACAACACCAAGAGAAGGCGGTTCTGTAGACCAATGGAAAGCAGATTATGTTGAACCAAAAGGTGAACTAGAAGATGCCGCTGCTATTAGAAACTTGCGAGAAGAGCAAGAACTAAGGTTCAATGAAACCCCAGAAGGTGAAGCGCAGGTAAAGTTACAACAAAGCAGCGCACTGCGTAGATTTTTTCATTCTACATTTACATCTAGAGGTTTTTGGACTCCTAGAGCCTTTGATGCTTTTAATGATTCTTTGTATGCACAAAGAGCCACTGTAAATGAAGCAGAAATAATTTCTCAAAAATTAAATAGAGCTATAAATAATTTTAGCGACAACGACTCTGAATTAAATAAAAAAGTTATTACTGCTTTTAATACACCACTAGATAGTTCAGCTAGTCCGTATTTAACTCCAATTGAAAATGTTGCTAGGCAATTTGATTTGCCAGACGAAGTAGCAGAGCAAGTCTTAGAAGGCAGAGCATTTGTTGACCAGCTTTCAGACAGACTTTCTGATTCAACTATGGTTAGTCCTGAATTAAAAGAAATAATACAGAATAATATAGGTTCGTATATTAGAAGATCATTTAGACTTTTTGAAGATAAAAATTATAAACCTTCTGACGAAATAAAAAATGACGCTATAGATTTTATAGCTCAGAAATATATGAATGCAGGAGAACTTCCTGATTTAGCTAGACAAAAAGCTGCGTTGAGCGTAGATGAAGTATTAAAACGTGGAGATAAAAGTACTTTAGAATATATGGCTTCAGTACAAAAATTAAATAATAATATTTTTAATTCTAAAAAAGACATACCTATAGAAATAAGAAAACTAATGGGCGAAATAGAGTCAGCAGATGAGTCTGTTGTAATCACTGCTCAAAAAATGTCAAAATTTTATAGTGATGCTAGATTCCATGAGAACCTTTTAAGATTAGGAGAAGGCAAGTATATATTTAAAGTTCGTAATCTTGATCAATCTAAGACAGCGCCCGGAAGAGAAGCAGTGTCACCTGTAGAACCAAGAGCAACTATTAACACAGAAACAGATGACGTAATATTTGATACAGATGTATACAACACTGAAATAACAGGCACTGGTTCCATGCTTGATGGGGTAAAAGATGAATTTACTTATTACACTACACCAGAAATTGCATCTGCTTTAAAATCTGATCAGGGATCAATAGATAGTAATGACTTGTATGGTTGGTATAAAGGATATTTATCATTAAAAGGTCTTTCTCAAAAATCAAAAACTATTTACAGTATACCAACTCAAGCTCGTAATGTTGTAAGTGGTGCGCTATTTGGCCCAGCTAATGGTGTTATAGTTAATCCAGCATCAAAGTCAGTAATAAATACATTTAAAACTTTATGGAATAACGCAACAGATAAAGGCGATGAAGGTTTAAACGAACTGTATCAAGAATATTTACAACTAGGAGTAGTTAACACTAACACTAATGTTTCAGAATTTAGATCGTTATTAGAATCAGGTTTTCAAAACGCTGACAAAAATGTATTAGAATTAGCTACTGAAACTTTAAAAAATTACGATGGCGCAAGAGGAGCAGTTGGAGCAACCTTAGACCCGTTAGTTAAAAGTGTAACAAAAAAAGTTGACCCTATTCTTAAAAGCATGGAAAAAGCTTATGTAGCAACAGATGATTTTTATAAAATAGTTATATACAATTCAGAATTAGATACATTAAAAACAGCGTGGCCCAAGGCTGATATAAGTGTACTAAAAGCCGAAGCAGCAAGAAAAATTCGTTATACTGTTCCTAATTATGATTTTGTTCCTCCTACTATTAAAAAATTAAGACAGATGCCTTTTGGTAGTTTTGTTTCTTTCCCTGCTGAGTCATTAAGAACAAGTGTTAATACCTATAGAGAAGCTTTTAGAGAAATAGGTTCTACTAATGCGGTAATAAAAAAAAGAGGCATGAGGCGTTTTGCAGGTAGGACAGCAATGGCGGGTTCTTTTTATGCTATAGCAGAAGGCATGGGCGCACTGTATGGTTTCACACGCGAACAAATGCAATCTATTCAAACAATAGATGAAAAACCGTGGTCTAAAACTGCTCCTAGAATACCTATTGTAATAGATGATGAAATTTATCTTATTGATACACAATTTTTAAATGCTTATGAAACTATAAATGCTCCTTTTGCAAATATATTTGAAGAAGTTAGAACTGGTAAATTAAAAGGTGAAGCACTAGACGAGCGTATAATAAAAGGCACTCTATCCGCAATAGGTGATTTGCTTGGGCCGTATACAGATCAGCCTATTTTAACTCAAGCTGTAACAGATGTTGCTTTTGCTATAATGGCTTCAGACGGTAGAACACCTAGAGGTAAAAATATTTTTAATGCAGCTTCTACACCTATAGAAAGATTAGACAATGCTATCTGGCATATATTCCAATCTTTTTTACCCACAACAGGTTTTTCAGCAGCAGATATTGCACGTTCTGAGGCTTTCCTAGCCGTACCTGATCGTAACACAGGGTATGTTACACCTACAGGTTTAGAACTAGCAGCTACTTTTGCAGGTATACGCCTGAACAAGCTAGACCCTGAAACAGTTTTAGGTTACAGAGTCTCTGAATATAATGGTCAGAAAAACGATCTTGCAAGACCTATTATAAACTATGAAAATAAACCTGAAGAAATTGTTGATGACTATGTAAATTTTGAAAAAGCTAGATACGAAAATATGCAAGACTTGTACAGGCAAGTTTTAGCAACGCAAGAAATAATAGGTCTTGGTAACACAATTAAAGTATTAAAAGACAGAAACATGGATGATCTTGAAATAGGTTCTTTACTAGCAGGCAAATATTTTACTCCTTATAATTTGCTGACAGAAACCTCGCTTATGAGTATGTTTGAAAAAACTCCTTTTGATCCAGAATCTGAAATTAATAGTGTTAGTAAATTAGTCAAAGCCTTAACTGACAAACGTATAGAAATGTTGAACACTAATTTATTTATTAAAGTTCCTCCATCTGTGCCTCCTACTCGCCCAGAAATAGGTGCTGTTGAACAAACAGAAGAGGAAGAGTTTAAAGATTTTAAACTAGCCAAAGGCGGTGAAGTATATGACGTACCTCAAGTTCCTACAGAGCCTGATGAACGTATAGATAAGATGACAGGTCTGCCGTATAACATGCAAGCAGGTGGGGCTTTTGTGGACGAAGAAGATCGTGAGCGGTCTGCTGCTGGAGGCAAGGTACTAGGAAGTCTCCAAAGAACTCGGAAAGCCGAAGGCGGTATATTTGGTCTACTTGAGAAGGGTATAAAAAAAGGAGCCGCTTATTTAGGCTTTGATGATGATAGACAATTACAAATATCAGCAGATGCTACAGATTTAACTAAACAGATAGCTCCAGATAAAGAAGTTACTTGGATGCATCAAGGTAGCCCCATAACTACAGAACAACTTAGAAATCTAAAAACAAACAGAGATCAAATTAGTTTATCGGGGGATGAAGAAACTTTTGATGCGGTTAATCATGCCTTATTTGGATATGAATCTGGTGCAAGCCCCGTTGCTGCCTTTGCAGGACAAGCAAAAGAAGTGTATCAAGGTGCTAAACAGGCTATGAAAGGCCAAGAGTGGCGTACAGAATTAAAAGATATGTGGAATAATAGCTGGGGTATAGACCAAAGAAAACAAAATCTAAGCAGACCAGAATTTGATATGAATTTAGCTCAAGCTATTATGGATACTAAAGGCAGAATGGAGCGTGGCGAAGCTTTACAAATGGGCCGAGATATAATAATTAATCCAAGAGATTTAGCGCAATGAAATATTTTACTAAAGAAGAGCTTACATGCTCTCACTGTGGAGCTGATGATATAGATGAAGTCTTTATGGAAAAGATAGAAGCCCTCCGCGAAAAGCTTGGGTTCCCCTTCCCTGTCAACAGTGCCTACCGTTGTGCAGAACACCCCATAGAAGCTCGTAAGAAGGCCGTGGGCGCACATGCTACAGGTCGCGCGATAGATATTGGAGTCTCTGGAGAACAGGCTTACAGGCTTGTAGATGCGGCTATACGATCTGGAGAGTTTGGCGGGATTGGTATTAACCAGAAAGGCAGTAGTAGATTTATACATTTAGATGACATTAAAAATACATCAGAACGGCCTAGACCGTGGATATGGAGCTATTGATTATGAAAGATCACTTAGATGAGTTGTTCCCTTTGCTT
>Ga0209279_10001528_pt1 | contig 12032 bp, 15 predicted proteins | sample CoawatmetaG00DNA_3_FD_187508 | JGI IMG/M metagenome (GOLD analysis project Ga0209279, IMG submission 187508) | Marine microbial communities from the West Antarctic Peninsula - Coastal water metaG006-DNA (SPAdes) (version 2) | ecosystem: Environmental > Aquatic > Marine > Coastal ... | reverse complement strand
AATCAGGTGTAATATAATGTAAATAAATTACAAAAAAAGACACAGTCTAAAAACTAAATCAAATAAAAATCACTACAGACAGGTAAAGGAAATGAACGGCTTTGGACAATGGAACTCAATCACGCGGGCTCAGGAGGCGACCGACGCTGTTCTTCACGATACATTTGAGAGCATCCCCGGGAAGACATGGGTTGAGAAGCTAAACGAAGTCAACCGTTGCGAGTGTTGCCCAAGGCACATGAATAACCGTCCCACCAAGTTGGAGCCATGGGTAGAACTTCCCTGGTCCTCCAGCCGCACATTCTACCCCAATGGAATTGTATTTCCATGCGTATGCAAATGCCGTCATAACGCGCGGTTCATCTGTCGCCAAGTTTGCGAAGATCCTAGCGAGTGCCCCAAGGGAAGTCCTAGGGGGGTAGAAGTGGAAACTGTACTTACACCAGGGGAAAGGCGTGCATGGCTTGAGCACTTAGATGAGCAGGAAATAGAGGCGGCAATGGAAACCCTTACGACAAACTGAATTAATAATACCCAGCAGACTCTTAGGAGTTCGTAAGCCTGGGTATAAAAAAAAGCCTATGTCTATTCCCTCGCTACATGACAAGGCCGCCCTCGTTCTCATGTTCGCCGGGTGTAAAGTTCTTGATTTTAGTCCTTACAACAAATATGCTACGCGTATCAATGTTGTCGCCCACACATTCCTAGCTAATAACCGAGCATGTAGGACAATTCAGAAGTACTTCAGAGGTTACTATTGGAGGAATATTATGTTCAGTATTACATCCGCGGATGCCCAACCTATAAGGAGGATTTTGAAGTACTTGCATCCTAACGGAGAATGGCCCCACGACGAATTGGTCTTTTCGGATTTGCGACGAGATAAGACTTATTATATGTACATGAACTGGGTTAACCCATGGGACGTTAGTGAGAGTATGGGTAGACATAGAGGTAGGGGTAGACCTTATATGGCTAATTCATGCATGTCCTTTCACGCGTGCTTATATGAATTGAGTGAGAACTTTCTGAAGAACTATCCTCGATTGTACCACTGATATTTTACTTGTCATGTTAATAAAATAACGTCTTTAGGGATTTAAATGGGGGCGTATTTTAAAATTAAATTGATGCGTATCCTAATTCCTGACATCATTCAGGTGCAGGTGCTCGCGATGATCGGCATCAATCTTATCGGCTTTGGTTCATTTATAAACATGATGAATGCATTCATAGGTTGCAGTCCTCGTGTTAAAACTAAAATAAACCCAATATACCCGATTATCAAAGGGGGTTGCCCATATAATCAAGTAAGTAAAGACCCATCATCATTGAAATTAAAAGCCGTCTCCAAAATATAACCAGTTTGTTTTAAATTTCGTCTTAGATTTAAGAACAGAGACGCAATTATACGTTACTACTGTCAAAAGTTGTTCAGTCTCTTCTGTAGTTGGGTTGTAATCATCGCCAAATTTTTTGTAAACGTTAATATAGTTTTCTAAACTATAAATTCCGCCGACGTCAAACCTGGGATCAAAATCCATAATCGCCTGGGCCGCTCCAACACGGTCTTTGGAATCTATATCATAATATGACGGCCCCATCTTACCGATGGTACTCATCAACTCAATGAACCAGTTATCACATGTTGAAATATCGGTTTTTTCTCTTTTATACAACCAATATAAACCAACTAGACATGCATAAAAAATTAATATAACTATTATATTACCTATCATTAATAATATTACATTTTATTTTAAATAAATAAAAGGGTACTAGGGCACATGGGGATCGAACCCATGACCACAAGATTAAAAGTCTTGCGCTCTGCCTACTGAGCTAGTGCCCCTTTTATTTATTATATGACTGTTTTATACCATATTAAATTCTTCAAAATCTCGCATTCCAAATGGAAATTCCGTTGTTGATACATTATTGTATAATATATTATCAAGTTTAATAGCGTAATCAATTTCATTATTCATAGAAAGAGTTTCGTGTGTTAATAGCCACGTCCCCCATATAATAAAATATGCAATTAAAGATGTAAACGGAATATCCATTATTGACTTATTAATATATCTATCTCGCCTTTAAGTTACTTTTACCTTTAATCTTGTCTACTATCTTTCTTAGTTCATGTCTCGCTTCTTTATTAAATTCATATTGCGTTTCGTCATCAGATACTATAAAATCATTTATCGAATCTTCGCTATCTACTTCAGACTCGTCTGAATTTTCATCACTCTCAAGATCTTCTACTTCGTTAATAAGATCCCATTCTCTACAAACGTGCCTAGCTATATGTCTACATGGACAATTACAGTCTGGATTTATAAAATTATCAGGTTTTGGTAACGCAGGTAATTTACACTCTAGAGCGGGGAAATTAAATACATGTCTTTCACAACATCTACAATCGGCTAATTCATTAGGTAATACATCTAGATCTTTACACGATTTAATAGTTTTATCAAAATATGTTTCGGCATCTATTTTTTTAAGCTTTAGATAATCTTTGAAATTCATATAATATATTTTTATTCATTTAATCTTTAAATCTATTCAGAATCGACTACTTCACATACTTTATTCAAAGAACTATCATCTAGATTAATTGGGTCTAGGGATTCCTCTTCAAGGTCTGAATCAGACGATACTTCAAAATGTTTCCAGTCAACTCCGTGTCTAAAACAATAGTGATTTTTAGCTCCATCTGGGTTTATTGTCCCCGGTTGCTTACACGGATCTCCTGATTTATTCATTCCGCAACACTTATGGACTGTCTTTTCTTGCCCTGATTTCTTATACCATTCATCCCCTGTTTTATCTACCTTTTTGGTATTTAGTTTAGGGAGTTTTTTATTATCTTTCCTGTTATCCTTTAAAAATGCATTGATATCGGTCTTTGTGATCTTTCCATCTTTTAGATTATCTATGTCAAAATCGTCAAGTGTCAAATTGTTTTCGAGCGAGTAATCGGCTGCAATCTTTGTGGCCCATCTTTTAATAGGAGGGGTATCAGACAATTTTTGTTTAGATTTAGTTGTAATTTTTGAAGAAGTGTTCTCTGGAAGTTTAGCTTCACTTATTAGTTTGTGGGCAATATCAATAAAAGCGTCGTTAAAAAGTCCTAACAATTTACCCATAGCTTCGTCATTAAGATTGTATTCGGTTTGAAACTCTTTGAATCTAGACTCCATAGTGCCTAATATAATAATTTATGAATTATTTTTTTAAACTGTATGTTTTTTTGTAAAATTTATAATTCGTTTTTCTTTAAATACAGATTTTGGAATTGTAAATATCCTTTTCACTTTTCTTTCTTTACCCTAGTCTTTTTCTGTTTTGCGGGTATGATATCTAGCCATAGTTCTGGTACATTTTTCAGCATTGGTGTGAATATAGTTTCAATTACAGACTTAAATTGATGTTCGAAGTAATAAAGATAATCAATGGGTATGCCATTCTTTTTTACATATTCCGGGTCTTCGACCTTTTCAAATTGTTTAGTACTGTCATATGTTGAGAATACATAAGAAATTCTGTCCCCTGAGTTTACAACGTCCATTTTATCTCTCTCTAATCTCTTACGCGCTAATGCCACATGGGGAAGATTAGCCGGACACTGTTTGAATGTTGTATTCTTTGAACAATTGGGACAAATGTGCTCTCTTTTAAGAAAATCTTGAAGAACAGTTTCTTTCTGATTGTTATCATCTCTTGGTTTTTTCCATAATACAGTTATGTCCATTTCTTTTTTACCAACTATACTAAGTTCGTAGTATGTTTTTGCACACTCATTACATATAGCCTTGCGATCAAATGCATAACCGGTTCTGAGGGATTTGGACAATAGTAGTTCTTTCATTGGAACCTCACCATTTATAAGCACCCTGATTTTATCTCTAGCAAAGTCCTTTGATGTCTCAATAAGCTCATCTACCGAATTAAATGTGTAGTTTAGTACCTTTTCGTTTAGAAAAATGTATTCAAAGATCTTTTTAGCATTGTTTCTTACGAAAGCACAATTGTCTCGTCTTACAACTTGAATACCCTTGTAATCAATGTAATCATACTTTAGAGGATTTGTCCAGAATAGACTCGCGTATCTCTTCTTAGAATACAATATGAAAGGATACATTACTTTCTCAAACTCTAGTTCAATCGGTTTCTTGAATGTCGCCGATATTCTATCGGCACACTCTGGAGCAACTTTAAACACATAATCCATATGAGCCTGACCAGTTAAATCACTATTGAACTTAACATAGATAGAATCTGTATCTCCGTAAACAACCTCGCAGTCGTACCATTCTTCAGCACATTTTTTAGAATGTGCGATCATATTTCTACCACTAGCGGTTACCGCCGCGGCTATCTTTTTATTTGGAAGCCTGCCATACTTAGCACCTGTAAACCCGTAAATGCTATTCATTGAAACCTTGATAGCAAGCTGAACACCATTTAGAACTGCATATAAATCATCATCTGGTTTTAGGGTTTTCATTTCTTTACGAATGTCTTTTCTTTCTTTCCATAGACGCTGTAGAATCTTAGGCATGATACCCAGCTGATTCTGTACAAATTTTACAGGACCGTCTCCGAAATCAATAGATTCGTATACACAGTCTGGTAAATTGTCAAACTGTGGGTCATCTACTATAGTAGAGTAATCATAGTTGTGTGCGATCATAATAGAAGGATAAAGACTAGCAAAATCAAGACCTGCAATTGGTTCAAAATGAGCACCAGGTGTTGCGTCTAGTACAGTAGCCCCTACAAAATTGTCATCGTCGTCAGCCTCGCCGGCCGGTTTATAGTCTGTAGTTGGTATAAGAAAATTTTCCTTTTTCGTTTCATACGCAATCTGAGTATGAACCCTGATCTGCTGTCCTCGGAGCTCAATGTCTTGCATCGATACCATAGTGATATTAGACATACCTATCATATTAGTAATAAGTCTCAATTTTAGCATTAATTCAATTAGTAGCCAACAGTCCTGAGCGCAATACTTTACAACAAGTGCTATCTTGTCTTTTGTTGATGTGTTGTATCTAAAAAGATCGGCTGGACTAAGATCATCCTTGTTTTCCCCGATGAAATGTTCGGCTACATTATTAAGTTTATAAGATTCTAGTTTGTGCTCTTTCTTAATAATAAACATAAGATCAAATTGAGTAATACCGTGGGTCTTCATATATTTCATAGTATTGTCTCCATATGCGGATGTACTAAGACGACTCTCAAAAAACTCAGCAGGTTTACTCTCTATACGACTAAGATTTTGTAGAACATATTCGATATCAAGGACTTTGGCTCTTGCGTAAATATACGCCCAGTCGAATCCGTATCCGTTATATTGAACTAGAATGTCAGGATCTGTATCCCGTATGAATTTTACCCAACCCTCTATGAGTTCTTTTTCTGAATCATATGTTTCAATAACAACTCCCTCAACTGGATCGCAATCATTGTCAATAGGGCTTTTGATAGTGACAACGTGTTTGATCTTTTCTTTTGTTCCAAATTTATACAAACTTGTGCCTATCTGTGTGATGATATCTAGAGGATTTTCTGGGTTGGGGAATTCGTTAATATTTAGATGCCGTGACGAATAAGAAAATGCCTCAATATCCCACGCACCCAAAGTAAGATTACATATTTCCTGCTTGTCATATGGTTTTACATTTGTATAGTGACATATGTAATTATGTTGACACCTAGACATATCATTATCCTGTGTTATATTATTGACCTTTACCCATCCTGCCATTTTTATATCCATCTTATGAGTAAACCTCAGATATGGATCTATGTTTGATTCATAAAGGTCAAATTTTAGAGGGGAAAACTGGTCGATATTAGAAATTTTAGGAAGTCTTGTCTTTTCTTTAGGATTTAGTATGTATCTTATCCTATTAAATGTATATAGATTCTTACATACAAATCTCAAGAATTTAAATTTTTTGCCGTTTGTAAAACCTTTGTATTTTTTACGCTCTACCAGCTCAACAGATATAAGATCTTCTCTTGATTTAAACAGTTTATTACGGATAAATCGCTCTACTTCTTTCTTAGCATAAGAATCAAAAGTTTCCTGGAATTTATCAGGGACAAGTGCAAACAAATAAGGCCGGTATGACTCAAATCTAACACAGACGGATTCTCCGCATTCGTTTACACCGAAAGAATAGATGTGATACCTTTTATCAACTAAATTAGGGTCGGGTTCATCCTCTGACCCAGAAGTGTCTTGTTCAATATCTTCATCTAACGCTTCCCATGATAAAATTTGATAAATAAGTTCAGGTTTTTCTTCTGTAGATTGTGGCCTTTTAAATGATATCATCGTATATCTATGTATATATATTGTATTTAAGTTAATTATTATTCTGTAAAAAACTAATAGCAAATAACAGAGCAGAGCCAAGTGTAGCACTTTTTTTAATAAGACTTCCGTCAGATGTAGATACTCCAAAAATGGTAAAATCTAGCCACTGTTCTGATAATATATTACCTAAAATAATCCAATCGAGTGTAGTAGACGAAGAATCTGCTATATTTAAAGCGACTACATCTAGTTTTCCATTTGTTTTTTCATGAATTTTTTCATCTGGTATTTTTGATAAAAATTTATTTATAAATTCTATAGACTTAACATATTTCAACACACGGTTTCTCTGCATAGCATATATCATCATGTATACTAATAGTGATATTTGACATGATATATATACTACAGTTGGGTGTATTAGATATCTATCATGATCATCAAATTCTATGTCGTTTATTTCAGATTCGCCCAGTGGTATAAGATCTCTTATAAAAATTGCAAACGATAACCCTCCTAATAAAGTAGTTAGACTAATTATATTATTATAATAAGATATAGTGGTTTCTATATTTCTTCTTATAACTACAACATCTTTTATTATTGTTGTTAGAGGAGAATCACATTCTTCACACCATTCGTTAATCTTTAGGTTTGTTATAAAATCCTTGAAAACTGTTATATGCGAATCCATAACAAATATAAATGAAAACGCGTATAAGAATAATACTAACCTAGAGTATATCCATTCTACTATTATAAAAGTAAAGAATAGGATGTCGTTTTTAAATAAATCCGTCCAGTAATAATCGTTGTAAAAAGATGTTATATCTAAAAAGTTTATTATTATACTTGAGATGGCGGATACATATATCAATCCATTATTAAGTTTTTTGCACTTTACCCGTTTATCTAAATGGTCACTCCTGAAGTATATTTTTTCCCATATATAGATTATTGGTACATTTAAATGGGTTAAAAATGAAGTTAAAAATTTTAAGTCCGTTCTATCATTTGAAAAGCTATATATAGTATAGATGGGTTGTATACACAATAATAACAATATTATGACAGAGTAAAATGTGTAAAATGTGTAAAATATTTTATCATTTGTATTTATGTTAACATTTCTTCTTATCTGATATATGCTCATTCTAGGAGACGGAGTATCTTCTGCTATAAGTTTTAACGTATTTACTGTTTTAGAGTTTCTAAGATTATTATTTCTTGGCGTTTCTTGAACTGAATAACGTTTTACCGGGAAAAAATTTACATCCCAAGATTTAATACCCAAAAAAAATAATAATATATCTGTCATAATATAAAGAATGTTACTAGTAGTTGTTATTATTATTTTTTTCTTTATTGTATATTTATTTGCAGGAGCGTGCGGCAAATCGCACGTTGCAAAATCGGGTAGAAGATATTACTCTAGAGACCAAAAAACTTCTGAGATACTAGATGTTATTAGAGATATATCTGTTGATTTAATATACGATGAAAATATAAGCCCAGAAGATTCTGAGCTTCTTAAAATTAAATTACAGAATACCAGTTACAGAGAATTGATAGATATGGATCCTAATTTAATGGCGTGGAATTATGACAAGGGTCGTGAACTAGGATTTAAAATTTATAACCCCGACGGTACCCCCATTAAGGCAGGTGAAATAATTAACTCATTGCTACATGAGCTAGCTCATTCATTATGCTGGGATTTTGGTCATCACGGGAAATGGGCAACTAAAAATAAATACTTACAGGACAACTTTCATTCAAAGTACGTAAATATATTGATAAATAAAACATTTTTAACAAGGTAAATAGATAACAGTATATGAACGATTTATGTATAGGAGGGGGTGGAATAGATGGTATAAGTTTTATAGGTGCCTTAGAATATCTTCATCAACATAAACTACTAGATTTAAAAAGATTTTACGGTTGTTCTATAGGATCTCTTATAGGTATATTGTATATATCTGGGTTTTCCCCTACTAAAATTTTATCTACTCTCATGAAAACTGATATATCTGAACTTATAACATATGATTTTTCAAAAATAGAAAGTAACAAGTCTTTATTAGATAATAAATTATTAAATCAATTAACATCTGTTTTAGATGAGTTTGAAGACATTACTATAAAACAATTTTCAGATAAATATAATACAGATATAAACATATTTGCATCCAATATTAATAACCATTGTTACACAAATTTCAATAAAACAGATTTTCCAGAAATTAAATTAAAAGACGCAATAATTGCATCAATGAGTGTACCATTCATATTTCCTCCAGTAAAAATAGGAGAAAATTATTATATTGACGGGTGTGTTAAAAACATACTAGGTTCCCCCCCGAAGGAGATAGTTATCTTGGGGTATAGTATAATATTAAAAAACATAAATAAAACTTATATGGGTAAAGTTATAAATACCATGACAGCCAATGAAGAACCAAATAGTTTATATATTATAAAATGTAATTGTGATAACGGTTCGCAAGATATATTAAATGTAAAAGAGAAATTAACTCCTGGATATATTTTTAAATTATACAAATCCGGTATAAGTTCTGCGCGCGATCAGGTAGAAGTTTTTAGTAGATGTGATACATTTTAATTATCAATGTAAATTATAGAATTATTACTTTGATAATCCTTTAGTCTATCATAACACCTTTTAATGTTTTTTTTGAGTTCGGGGATAGTTTTTTCATCTTTAACTATATCAATAAATAAATTAGTGTATTCGGTATCGCCCTTAATAAATCTAAAGTCTGATCTATTATATTCTGAATTAATTGCAAGTTTTAGAGCATTCTTGAATTTCCCTTCACACACTTCTCCATTTAGGTAGCATTTTTTATTGTGTTCACTTATAATAATGTATGGAATACTGTTTTGTTGACACACTTCTATAACAAAAGAAGATTGGGTGTTATATTCTATAAAGTTATGGAAGATGATACAGATATTCATATTCTTTATAATTTCATAATATGACATAAGGGGAAATTTAGGATCTACATTTCTTCTATACAAATGTATCATTTTTTGATTGCATATTTTAGAGATATTTTTTAAATGCTTCCCATATACATGATTTATTTTTACATCTTCGGGCATGTAGTCTAAAGAAATGTATTTTGTAATAATAGCATAATTGTCCCAGTTATTATCAATGACTACAAATATATTCATTTCCTTTAATACATTATTTTTGAGTTAATTTCTTATTATGTGTTATTTATCGTAAAATATTATATACTTTAATCTTAATATGTTGGAATTATCTATATCCGCCCTCTTAATTGTATTATCTATAATAGCAATTTATTTTGTAAGTATATCATTTACAAATTTCTCAGAATATAAAAAAGTTATAACAAAGGCGGACGACGTTATAATAATACCTTTAAAAACAGAGAAGGTTATTGTATTGAGTAGAGAAGACTGCCCGTATTGTACCACGATAAAAAATAAGCTAGCTGATTACAAAGATTACATAATAATATATTATAACCCAGATCATAGTTTAGACTACGGAGATGATTTTACAAAACTTTCACAGGAAGAAAGAGAATCTATTACTACAACAGTAAATAAATTTATAGAAGATAGTAAACCATTCGGGCTATTTTTTCCAACTGTATTACATGGTTCGGAGTTAACTCTAGGACTCCCGACCGATGGTGCTATTAATAAAATATTTAAAAAATAGTTAATAGTATAATGAAATGAGCGAGAGTAGGGTAATATCAATTGGAGATATCCATGGGGATTTTACAATATTTAAAAGACTCTTGTATATGTGTAAAGTTATAGATAAAGGTGGAAATTGGACAGGAGGTTCCACATATGTCATACAAATGGGAGATACTATAGACGGTAAAAGACCAGGTATTAAAATGAATAAAACATATAAGGAGGAATCTGGAGAACTTGAGATAATATTATACATTCTTATTTTAGATTCTCAAGCAAAGTTGAAAGGTGGTCGAGTGATATCTATTTTAGGAAATCACGAGTTATATTCACATTATTTCAAAAATGATAATAAAGACTTTGTACGGGACTATGTTAAAAAAGCAGACATTGATGTTTTTAAACATCACGGCCTAGATAGGGAAAAATTTCTCCTTCCAGGGAAAGAAGGGGGGAAATTGTTTGGAAGAACCCGCCCGATGATCTACCAGGTTGGAGAATTCTTATTTATACACGGATCTATAACAGATGCTATGATTAAAAATAATTTAGATACAAATGGTAAGGTTAATATAAATAAAATTAACACGGATGTATCAAAATGGTTAATTGGCGAATCAGAAGTTCCTAAATACCTTGAAAATACAGACGAAGATAATCCTATATTTTCTAGGGAATATTCTGATAAAAGAACTATATCAGATTCTAAATGTAAAAAAATAGCCAAACAATTAACAAAATTTTATAACGCAAAACATGTAGTTATGGGTCATTCAAGTTATTCATCTATAAATACTGCTTGTAATAATAGAATGTTAATAAGAACAGACGTTTCTTTGTCAAGAGCTTTCGGAGGAACTTTAGAAAGTAAAAAATTACAAGCTCTTGAAATAATACAACGATATGATAAATACCCTATATTAAACATTATTACAGAGGAAGGCAAAAAAATTCTAAAATAGAGTTTTAATAAGTTTTTCGTAGTTATTGTTTACATTTCTGGGTACTCCTTTGTATATCTTTGCAATAGGAAAATCATTAGACATGTTAATTACATTCTTAAAATCAACCATATAATTGTGGATGTTATAGTTTATGTCATCACAAATTGTATCAACTTTTTCAAAGAAAGAATACAATTCCTGTTTAAATTTATCAAATCTAGTAGCCCATTTATCCAATGAAATGTCTATAATCCCAAATTCTGAAGAATTTTCCGTGTCAGAGTCAAAGATTTCATCTTGAAACTTTTGAACTATTTTACCCTTTGTCTTATCCATTACTAATAGATAACCAAACAATTGATAAAGATCGTATTCGTTTTTCCTAACATTCATCCTTTTCATCCTAGTTTTAATCTCAATAACAGTGTCTCCGTGAGAAGCATCGTGAAATCCTCTAAGCTCCCAATTGGGTAATTGGTCCCATGGGTTTTTCCTATGCATAAAATTATTACCCTTAGTATACATTTTAGATTGAATTACAGAACTTTCGTTATTATTTCCGCAGTCTTTTTTTATTGAAGATTCTAAAAAGTTATTCGCTACAGAAATGTCCTCGTCGGTAATTTCTTTATTCTCGGATTTTAACTTTTTAATTATCTCGTCTTTAACATTCTCTACAGTAGAGACATCTGTTATATTTTTCTTAAAAACTGAATATATATTCTTAAGTTCAGTGTCATATACCTTATCGTCACCTGATTCTACTATAATACTATATTCAAATAAAAGTTTTTTTATTACATGTGGGTGGCTCCGAGCTAAAAGAAGAAGTATAGTTTTAATAGTTGGTTCGTATCTATTTTTACCACATGCTGATCCTATGTAAGATACTTCTAGGTACATTTAATGTATTATTTTATATAACTCTATACTAATAATTAATTGAATAATTTAATTACTAAAAATAAATAACATTAAATAAAAATAATACATTAAATTAATTAAGATATGGAAAGAATAAAGTCCGAAATAATAAATAC
>Ga0209279_10001526_pt1 | contig 12048 bp, 17 predicted proteins | sample CoawatmetaG00DNA_3_FD_187508 | JGI IMG/M metagenome (GOLD analysis project Ga0209279, IMG submission 187508) | Marine microbial communities from the West Antarctic Peninsula - Coastal water metaG006-DNA (SPAdes) (version 2) | ecosystem: Environmental > Aquatic > Marine > Coastal ... | reverse complement strand
ATTGGTGGATTATCATCCATAGTTCCATCAGAAGGAATTGTATTTAAATACAAAGGTAAAATATACAAGTTTACTGGTGCTTTTGCTCCAGTCAATCAAATTTTAGGGTTATTAAATTTTTAGGAGTAATTGTGGCAGTAAGTAAAGAAAATGTAAAACAAAACAAAGCGATGCAATCAATTTTAAGGGGGGAATCACCAGAAAAACAAATACAAGTAGGATATACTGGTAAAACAACAAAAAAAGGTGATCAAATAGCTAGATTAACTGATATTATGAAAGAAGCTAGAATGCCTTGGTTTTGTCCATCTTGTAAAGTAGTGATGAAAAAAAGATTAGATGATAAAACTTGGGCTATATATAATCATTGTTTTGAATGTCAATTAAAATTTGAAAATAGATTAAGAATTAAAGGTGAGTTTGATGAGTGGAAAAATAATAAAGTAAAAGAAAACAAATTATCTTGGATAAAAGACCAAAAACAAAAATTAGTAGAATTTGCAAATCAAAAAACACCAGAATATCTTTTACAAAACAGACCTGATGGTTATTCGGTAGATAAAGAAAAATGGTCTTTGGATGGTGACGAATTAAAAGAAAAAGCAAAAGAAGCTTTAGAATATCTAAATAAATTAGAAGAATCTTTAAGTTGATATATTTATTTAATGGTAAGAGACAACAAAATATATATAATTTCTGGTAGAAATATAAAAAAAATTATTTCTTTATTAAATGAACTACGTAATATAGCAGTTGAATATTCGCTTTTAAAAGATGAAGATTCTACAGAGATTGAAGAAATGTATGAAGATTTAATATCAAATATTCTTAAATCTGATACGTTTGAAGATTTAAAATTTGAAGATTTAATAGGTGAATACACCTTTGATAAAATGTTAAAAAATGTTGGATTAACAACAAACAGGAGAAAATAGATGGCAACTATACAAGCTGGTTCTGTAGGCAGAACCGATATATCCAGTCATACTGGTTCTTTAGACCGTAGAGACAATGCTCAATTTAAAAGTGTTGTTACCGTTAGTGGAAGTGATCACATTGCATCGAATTATTATGCTACTGGTTCACAAGCTGGCTCTAAAGGATTTATAGTAGAAGTGGCTGGAAATACAGTAATAACACCAATTAGAGGTGGATCTATTACTGCAGGAGATATCACTGCAAAAGAACTTTACCCAATTGGAGTTCAGAGAGTTAGTGGGAGTGGAAGAATAGCAGTAATATATTAGTATGGAACGTAATACACAGGGACAACTTAAAGACGTAATTAAACAAGAGTATGTAAAGTGTGCTGCTGACCCAGTATACTTTTTAAAAAAATATTGTTTGATACAACATCCGATAAGGGGAAAAATACCATTTCACCTTTATCCGTTTCAAGAAAAAACGGTTGAGGATTTTGTACAGAGTAGATTTAATATTATCTTAAAAGCTCGTCAATTAGGTATATCTACATTAACTGCTGGATATTCTTTATGGATGATGACATTTCATCAAGATAAAAATATTTTAGTAATTGCTACTAAACAAGAAGTAGCAAAAAACTTGGTAACAAAGGTTCGTGTAATGCACGCTAATCTACCAAGTTGGTTAAAACAAAAATGTGTTGAGGATAATAAATTAAGTTTGAGATACAAAAATGGTTCTCAAATAAAAGCAGTTGCTAGTGGAGAAGAAGCTGGTCGTTCTGAGGCATTATCATTATTAATACTTGATGAAGCCGCATTTATTGAAAAGATTGATGGTATATGGGCGGCAGCGTCACAGACACTATCAACTGGTGGACAATGTATTGCACTTTCCACACCAAATGGTGTTGGAAATTGGTTTCATAGAACTTGGATGGATGCAGAAGACCATTTGAATGATTTTAATTTTATTAAACTTCATTGGACTGTACATCCTGATAGGGAACAAGAGTGGAGAAATGACCAAGATGGGTTATTAGGGCCATCGTTAGCGGCTCAAGAGTGTGATTGTGACTTTATTACTTCTGGTCAATCGGTAGTTGATGGTGTAATTTTAGAAGAGTATAGAAATACACAAGTTAAAGAACCAATGGAAAAACGTGGTATTGATTCTAATATTTGGATATGGGAGCCACCAAATTATACAAAAGATTATATAGTGTGTGCTGACGTTAGTAGAGGAGATGCTACAGACTATTCTGCTTTTCACGTGTTAGATGTAGAAAGTTTAGAACAAGTAGCTGAATATAAAGGTAGGATGTCTACAAGAGATTACGGTAATCTTTTAGTTAATATATCTACTGAATATAATAATGCATTACTTGTTGTTGAGAATAACAACATTGGTTGGGCATCAATACAACAAATAATTGATAGAGACTATGATAACTTATTTTATATGAGTAAAGATTTACAAGTAGTAGATACACAAAAACATATTAATAATAAAATTAATAGAACTGAAAAACAACTCATACCCGGATTTACTATAACTTCTAAGACAAGACCTTTAATTGTGTCTAAATTAGAAGAATTTTTTAGAGAAAAAGCAGTAATAGTTCATTCGCAAAGATTAATTGATGAGTTGTTTGTATTTATATATAACGGTAGTAGGGCAGAAGCGATGAGTGGATACAATGATGACTTAGTAATGTCTTACGCTATGGGATTATGGATACGAGAAACAGCTCTTAGATTGAGAGCTGAAGGAATATCATTACAGAAAAAAGCAATGAATAGTATAACATCAAATCAAGGTGTTTATACATCAAAAAATAACCAAAATGATTCTTGGACTATGGAAGTAAACAAAAAACAAGAAGATTTAACTTGGTTAATTAAGTGAGGTAAAAAATGGCTGATAAAAGTCTATTTGGTAGATTACAAAGATTATTTTCTACTAACGTAATAGTAAGAAATGTAGGTGGTAAACGATTAAAAGTTTCCGATACAAGTCGTACACAATCAATATCAAAAAATAATTTAGTTGATAGGTATCAAAAAATATTTACAGGTGCAGGATTGAGTGGGTACTCAGATTCACTATTAACAAAATCGTTAAGATTAAATCTTTTTAAAGATTATGAAGCAATGGATAGTGATGCTATACTTTCTTCAGCACTTGATATATATTCAGATGAGTCTACTATGAAATCAGAATATGGTGAAGTATTAGAAATTAAATCTGATAACGAACAGATAAAACAAATACTACATAATTTATTTTATGATATATTAAATATTGAATTTAATTTATGGCCTTGGATTCGTAATATGTGTAAGTATGGTGACTTCTTTTTAAAATTAGAAATTAATGAAAAATATGGTGTTACTAATGTAGTACCAATGTCTGTTTATGACGTTTCAAGAGTAGAAGGATTAGACCCTGAAAACCCAGAGTATGTAAAATTTTTAATTGAATCAACTACATCTGAACATAGATATAAATCAGAACGTTCAGCAACAAGAGAAGAATTAGAAAACTATGAAGTAGCTCACTTCAGATTACTTTCTGATTCTAATTATCTTCCTTATGGTAAATCACAAATTGAAGGTGCTCGTAAGATTTATAAACAATTAACTCTTATGGAAGACGCTATGTTAATACATCGTATTATGAGAGCTCCTGAAAAAAGAGTATTTAAATTAGATATTGGTAATATTCCACCGAATGAAGTTGACAATTATATGCAACAAGTTATTAATAAAATGAAAAAAGCACCAGTTGTTGATGAGACTACAGGTGATTATAACTTAAAATATAATATGCAAAACATAACTGAAGATTTTTTCTTACCAGTTAGAGGTGGTGATAGTGGAACAAGTATTGAGTCAATGCCTGGTTTAACATATGAAGCTACAGAAGATATTGAATACTTAAAAAATAAATTATTATCTGCTCTAAGAATACCTAAAGCTTTCTTGGGATTTGAAGACCAAATTGGTTCAAAGGCAACATTAGCAGCAGAAGATGTGAGATTTGCAAGAACCATTGAAAGAATTCAACGAATCGTTGTTAGTGAATTAACAAAGATTGCAATAGTTCACCTATATTCACAAGGATATACAGATTCAGACTTAGTTGATTTTGAATTGGGTTTAACTAACCCATCTACAATATATGAACAAGAAAAGATTGAGTTGTGGAATAATAAAACACAATTAGCATCCGCTATGTTACAAGATGGATTGGTTTCTTCAGAGTGGATTTATAAAAATATCTTTAATTTTACAGAAGATGATATTAAAAAAGAAGATGATAATATTGTTTTTGATTATAAAAATAAATTTAGACGTTCTCAGATAGAAGCTGAAGGTACTGACCCAGCTAAAACTGGAGAAGCTCAAGGAACACCATCAGATATGGCGGCTGGTAGAACAGGTCACGAATTAGATGATAAAGGTGGAGCACCAGAAGGTGGATTTGAAGGTGCAGGTCGACCTAAAGAAGCGAATAAATATGGAAAAGATAGTGGTGTAAGAGGTAGAGACCCTCTTGGAGCTCACGATAAGAAAAAAGGTGGAAGTGGTGCCCCTAAATATGGTAAGGCATTAGCTCTATCACACTACGATAAATTGAAAAAATCAATGAAATTTGGTAAAACTGATATAAAAATTATATCAGAAGCATCTGAACTTGAAGAAGAGTACCACAACGAGGTAACTTCTTTAACTAAAGATACATCAAATGACTAATTATTGTTTAACTTTATATTTATTTATGAGTAAATATAATTAAATATTGGAGTATTTTGTAATGGCTCGAAAATTAAAGCATTCTAAGATAAAGAATACGAGTATTCTTTTTGAATTACTAACAAGACAGATAACAGCTGATGTTTTAGCTGGAAAAAGTACTAAATCAGTTAAAATTGTTAAAAAATATTTTAACGAGGATACGGAATTGGGTAAAGAACTCCAATTATATCGTCTACTTTCTGAAAAACACTATGAATCTGAAAGTCGTGCAAATGATTTGATGAATATTGTCTTAAAATCAAGGCATAAGTTAAGTAATTCTAAATTACGTAGTGAAAAATATAACTTGATTAAAGAAATCAAAGAGAACTATAAATCAGATGATTTTTTCAATGGTCGTATTTCAAATTTTAAACTCTTAGCTTCTATTTATAATACCTTTCAATCAGAAACCATAGATGAAACGTTTAATCCAGAACAAACTGTTAATGCTAAATTTACTGTATTAGAACACATTACAAGTAAAAAGATTAGTAATAAAGAAGTCAAGGCACACGTTTTAAAGGAATATAATAAATCAGATAAAGATTTAAGATTGCTTGCGTATCAAATACTTGTTGATAAGTTTAATACAAAGTATAAGACATTAAATGAATCACAGAAAAACTTACTTAAACATTATATTAATAACGTAAGTAATACAAATTCTTTACGAGAGTTTGTTGCTACTGAATCATCTAAGATTAAAAAAGAATTAAAAAAACACTTACCAAAAGTTAATGATACCATTACTAAAATAAAATTAACAGAAGCTGTTAATCAAATGGATAATATGACAAAGGGTAAGATAGTTAACGAAAAACAAGTTCTAACACTAATGAGATATTATGAATTAGTTAAGGAGATAAAAAATGTCCATACCTCTTAAAAAATTAGAAGCTCTAGTAAGAGAGTTAATTAAAAAAGAAATAGAAGAAGCATCTGTAACTGGTAATCTTGACGGTGGTGCAGGCCCTCCAAAAACACCGTATGCATTTAAGAAAAAGAAAAAAGATGACGATGATGATTCTGTAACTGAAGCAAAATTTCACGTAAAAACTGAGATGGGTAGTGTTATAGTTGATGCTGGTTCTAAGGGTGAAGCTCTGATGAAAGTAGCTAAAGCACTTAAAGGTGGTCGTAAGGGAATCGTAAGTGTAAACAGAGTCGGTGCTTCTAAAGCAAAACAAGTTGATAAGAAACTTGAAAATGTAACTGAAGGTAAATACCACGATTACAGAAATGACGAGTCTCTAACTCCAAAACAAAAAATTGGTATGTCAATGAGAGAAGTTCGAGATAAGTTAACTGAATTAGATAAAATTGTTAAAATGAATGTGAGATTTAAAAACGAAGTAGGGGTTGATTCTACATCCTATTGGAAAAATACTCACAATGCAATGAAAAAAATTAGTGAAAGATTAGTAAAACTAGCAAATAAAGTCGGTCAACTTTACTAATCTTACAATGAACCCATCTTGGAATAAAGATGGACTTAACTTTTTAGGTAGATTGTTAAGTCTATCTAACTTAAAACGCCGTTGGCTTATAGAAGAGACCAAAGTAAAAGGTGAAGAGCCAAATAAAATAGAAACGATAAATTTTATTAATCGGTGGATTAAAAGATTAGAAAATCTAAAGAACGAAATAATTAAAACACGGAGTTAAATGTGAAGAACTTAATAGTAGATTACTTACCATTTGAAATAAAACCAGAGCAGATTAACGAATCGATGAAAAATAACAACGGTAAGTTAATTGTTCGTGGTATATTACAACGTGCTGAAGCTAAAAATCAAAATGGTAGAGTATATCCACGTGAGATTTTACAACGTGAAGCTAAAAAGTATGAAAAAGAATTTATATCAGAACGTAGAGCTATGGGAGAACTTGACCATCCAGAGAGTTCAGTAGTTAATCTACAAAATGTATCCCATAATATTAGAGATATGCATTGGGAAGGTGATAACCTCTTAGGTGAAGTTGAAGTATTAGGTACACCAAGTGGTAATATATTAAAAGAATTATTTAAAGCGGGTATTAAGTTAGGTATCTCTTCAAGAGGTATGGGTTCAGTAGAGACTGTTAGTGAAGCTAATGGTGACCAAGTAACCCAAGTTCAACCAGATTTTGAACTTATAGCTTTTGATTTCGTATCAAATCCATCTACACACGGTGCTTTTATGCACCCAGCTGGTGTAAATGAATCTGTAGATAAAAATCAACCAATGGGTAGAGCCTGTGGTGATTATTGTAAGGTAGAATCAATAATTAACGATATTATGAGGGGTTAATGATGGCTAATTATAAAAATATGATGGATAAATGGAAAGATTGGAGACTTTCTGATGATACAAAGCTAGATTTATTTGAAGATAAAATTAAGATGGGGTTTGCTGGATTTGATTCTTATTTTAAAAATATAGAAAGAAACATTGAAGGTGTTAAACGAACATTTAAGATGTTAATTAAAGATTTAGCTCAAGATACAAAAGATGGTGACGCTGATTACAAAAAACAAGTATTAGAACTACAATCAATGTATAAAAAATATGTGATTGAAATGGAAGTTAAGTTGAAACAATTTAAAAGGAAAAACACGTGATAAAATTAAAAGATATGCTTAGTGAAAATGTTTGGGATAGAAAATTTGGAGAACCTCTACCCACTTTAAAAGATGCAGTTATCAAACATAGTAAAATGACTGAAGATGCTTGTGGTTGTAGTGAAACAACATCTTGTACGTGTGAACCCGTAACTGAAGGTCCAGATGAAAAGATTAAAGCTCAAAAAGAACTTCAACAAATAGTCAAAGCTGAAACTAAACTTCGAGATAGAATGATGAAGTTAGAACAAATTTTTTTAAAAGACCCACGACCTGAAAATCAAAAATTAGCAAAAGAAATAAAAGAATCCTATAAAAAACACGTAACTACATTTATGAAAGATGTTTTTAAACTTACTAAAAAGGTTAAATAATATAATGAACATTTTAAAATCATATAAAAAAATAGCAAAAAGCATGTTGACAGAACACGCTTGGGATAGAAAATTTGGTGAACCTCTTCCTACATTAAAAGATACTGTTGAAAAACACCAAGTAACTGAACACACAGTAACATTTACAAAAGATGAGATGGAAAAATTACATAGTGATGGTCAAGTCGTAAAGGCCGACCCTGACGGTAAAGACCATACTTATGTTTATAACGAATCTGTAACTGAAAGTATAAAGGTAATACCATCTAATAAAATTGATAGTAAGACTTGGATGAAGATGAAGTATGATTTGAGAGACCAGTTTGATGAATTAGTAAAGATTGGACAAGATTATGGTGTATTTCAAAATGCTCAAGGTACTAATAAGATTTTAAAACAAATCAAACGATTGATGGATAAAGTATCATGATTAAATTAAAAAATTTAATTAAAGAAAACGTTTGGGATAGAAAGTTTGGTGAACCTCTTCCAAAGTTACGTATATATGAAGGCGTTTTTAAAAACGAAGACGCTGATAAATACTTAACAGAGTTAACTAAGTTATTAGGTGAACCTACATATACAAGTGATAAAGAACACGGTTGGTATGATGTAACATTACCTGATACATATGGTGAGTATAAAATGTTAACTACAAAGGTAGATAAGGTTTACATAGTAGATGAATCAGTAAAACATTCATTTCCTGCAGACCATAGAGATTATGTTTACACAACTTATACTGTACCTGAATGGCAACAAGACGAAGGTAAACATAACATAGATACAGAATTATTTAAACAATTTGCTGGTGTAACTGGTTCAATCATTATAGATGGTTTAAAAGGAACAGTTACCGCCAGATGTGGAGATTTAGTAGCTAACGATATCACAATAAATTTTGTGTTAGATGTAGTTAGAGGAAAAGTAGAACCTAAAAAAGACGAATATGCTAAACGTATATTAGGAGATAAATAAAATGGATACATATAACAAGTCAGTACAACATCAATGATTTCACCACGCAACTTGGGGGTCTCCCAAATATAAAAACGAAGGTGTTGGTGAAGTAACTTGGCATTCTCTAACAGAGGATGGTAATGTAGAATTTTGTAACATAAAATTTGGAAACAAAACTTACGAAAATGTAAGTGTTGAACATCTTAATCCAGTTAAACTTAAAGAACATAGCCATAAAAGAAGTGGTGACGAGTTAGACGATAAGAAGATTAAAAAAGATAGTAAGAATGAAGAACTTAACTTTAAAGAACAATATAAGAGAATCGGTGGAAGGTAATGCCATCTACCTCTAAAGCTCAACAAAGGTTTATGGGGTTAGTTCACGCTTATAAAAAGGGTGAAGTAAAGGGTTCAGAAGTATCTAAAGCAATTAAGAAAGCTGCAAAGTCTATGAAAAAATCATCTACTAAAAAATATGCTTCTACCAAACACACGGATTTACCTGATAAGGTTAAGGAAGACCGAGATTATAAAGAAGAGTATAAGAAATACGGTTCATCTACTAAATCTAAAAAGTATAGAGCTGAATTAAATCAGTATAATAGAAAAAAAGGAACTTACGGCAACGGTGATGGTAAGGATGCATCACATAAGGGAGGAAAAATTGTGGGATTTGAATCACAATCTAAGAATCGCGGAAGAGCTGAAAAAAGTCGTTTGAAAAAAGAAGCCGTAAATGAAGACGGTCATACAGATGTAGCATCAGCCGAGAGAAAACTCAAGTTAATAGTCAAAGATGCTATGGATACTATCAATCAACTTCGTAATATGTCTAATGAAGATTCCTTACCAAGTTGGTGGACTGATAAGATTACGTTAGCAAAAGATTATGTAAGTAAGTCTCGTGATTACATTACTAATCCCGCAGAATCATTTGAAGAGGGGTTTGGTGGTGATTTAAAAGGTGAAGAAAAAATGAAATTTGAAAAAGCAAGAAAAGCAAACGGTGAACAATTAGGATACAAACTATCAGGAACTTCAGATATAAAAGAATCCGTAAATGAAGGTAGAAAGTGGTCAATGCATGTAGATGGTAAAAAGATAAAAACATATACAAGTAAAAGAGCCGCTGTAATCGCACATAATAAGTTTATGAAGGATACTGACAATTGGAAAGAAGTTTCAATCCAAGCAGAATCCATAAATGAAAAAACTGTATCTATCGGTGGTGAAGAGCTACTGAAATTCTTGATGAAAAGATTTAAGATGAGTAAGAGTCAAGCAATCGCTTCAATGAAGAAACATAAAATGGATATGTCTTTTTTAAAAAATGAATCAGTAAATGAAATGGTAAAACCAGGTGATGTCTTTCAAGATTATTACAAAAAGGGTGTAGAAATTGCTGTAGAGAAGAGTATGGGTAAATGGAAAACAGTATCTTTCAATTTAAAAACAATGAGTGCTCATGAGGTTGGAACAAATAATACTTTAGAAAAACAAAAATCAATGAAGTTGTCATCTTCAGATAAAATGAAGATAAAAAAGATTGTAAAAAACCCACAAGAGGCAGATTATATAAACCAAGACGATTCAAATATGGCAAAAAAATTATTGAGGGTATTAAATGAAGCTTTTAAAAAAGAATCCGTAAAAGAATCTATTCAACTACCACACGGTATGGAATTAGGTAAAGTATTTACAGGACACGGTAAATCTTTTGTTAAAGAAGAATCTGTAAATGAAGATGTTGGAGTCGAAACGATACTGGGGGGTATAGTTCAAGCTATTCAAAAAGCAGGACTTAAACCTAAATCAGCTAAACTTATGAAGAGTGGATTCAAAGTAAGTAAAAGAGACAAAGTAGGATTCGTGATTGATGTTGAGATACGTGGTTTCGATAAAAAAGAAATACATAAAATGCAATTTGAAGTTGAAAGAGGTATGTTGTATCTCATTCTCAATAACAAACCTGTCAAGTTAGGTAAATGGACAATGGGTACTATGGTAACAAAAAATCTTAAAAAAATAGCTCTAACTCTATCTGGTCAAAAAGGTAGTCCTAAAAGGATTGCATAATGAGTAAAAAATCAATATACAAACAATTAATGACTGAGATGGATGAAGCACCAATTACTTCACCATCACAACAACCTTATAGTTCACCAGAAGCTCGAGAAATAGTTGAAAAGGACATTGTTAAGATGTCAAAGATTTTAGGAAAAGCATCACAACAATCAATTAAAGTGATGATGGATGGTGTTAAGGGAAAAAGATACGATGCCTTTGATTTACAAAGAGCTATTGTATCTGGCCCAGCTAGAAGTGCTCACTCAGGTGAAAAAGAATTTTTAAGAGTACTTTGGAATAAAGTTAGGGATGGGTTCAGAAGGTATTCAAAAACAAGAAAATTAAGATAGTTTATATTTATATGTATAGAAAATAGTTTCTATAAATAAAAATCATTTTTACTGGTTAATTGAAGATTTAATTATTAATTAAGAAAAGGACATAATATGTCTAAGAATATCAAACTAAAAAACTTACTTAAAGAAAATTTTAGTGGAACAATGTTGGGTGGTGTAGTATCAGATACTGCTTTTCATACCAATATTAGTTTAGCTAAAATTGTTAAAGAAAAGTATGGTGATGCTAATGAAGAAAAAGTTGACATTAACGGTCTAACCAACGAAATCTCAAGCTACAATAAATTAGGTGAATCAATATTTGGTGAATCTAATATAACAAAAATAGCTGAAAAGATGAGTTGGATTGCCAATCAAGCAAAATCACACACACTAAGTGAAACTGAAGACTGGTTCGATAAGATTACGGTAAATCGTAATATGAAAGAACTAACAGGTCTTTCTAATCAATTTAGTAAGATATCCAATGAAGCTAAAACCTTACAACAAAGAATGGGAGCCTTATATGAAGATATGGGTAACATTCTTGGTAGGTATTACTCAATTGGTGAAGAAACAAAAGAATCTACAATTAAAGAAGGTGAATATGAAGCTTTTTTCCAATCAGCGATGAAAAAATTTGGAATAAGTTCTCCAGACGAATTAGAAGATGATAAGAAAAAAGAATTTTTTAATTATGTAGATAAAAATTACAAAGCAGATAATGAAACAGATTAGGAGTCCATTTGATTCACGTAAAAGTTCGTAAAGGTCAATCAATAGACAGAGCATTAGGTATATTGAAGAAGAAGGTTAAAGAAACCAAACTGATGGTGGAATTAAGAGAACGAGAGTTCTATAAAAAACCTTCCGCTATAAGAAAAGAAAAGAAGTCTAAAGCTCGTCTACGAAATAAACAAGATACAAATAATTAAGTTATTTTTTTAAATTTTATATATTTATATATATACAAAATACATTAC
>Ga0209279_10001525_pt1 | contig 12049 bp, 11 predicted proteins | sample CoawatmetaG00DNA_3_FD_187508 | JGI IMG/M metagenome (GOLD analysis project Ga0209279, IMG submission 187508) | Marine microbial communities from the West Antarctic Peninsula - Coastal water metaG006-DNA (SPAdes) (version 2) | ecosystem: Environmental > Aquatic > Marine > Coastal ... | reverse complement strand
AGTCGTAGCAGGGGGCGCCGCCTCAATTCCAGAAAGTGCCTTGTATGGATCAAACCACATCAATCCGGCCTTTCACGATGCGCCACCTCACAGGCGCATCACAGGCGCACCACAGGGCCGACCTGACGCCATTGCGCCTGAGCAACCCACCAGCAGCACCGCATTAGCCGTGTTGCAGATGTCGCAGGGATATTAGGTCGTAGACGCGAATTGGAGACGGGCAATGGGTAGGCGTTTTATCGGTTGGTCGAGCTCACTGTAGGTGGCTTACGTCCAAACCCGACTTTGGTGCAACGCGCAGCGAAGCTCGGCTACGAGCCCAGAGTGATCAATGCTGCAGCGCGCACGAAGGTCTGGTTTGGGACTGCCGGTAAAATCACTTTGGTAATTCCGGCCCTTACCGGCCATTCACCCACGGACCGGCATGCTGCGGTGCGGCCCGTCGAACCTGCCATTCGCTGCAACCGCGAAATCAAGGGATCGGCGAATTCACGGTTCGCGGGACGAAGCCGCCGTCCATGAGAAAGCACCCAATGTCTGCTTTAAGAGTTTTAAGCTGGCATTGCCCTGCTGATTGTTCCGATCCACTAAGTCTAGCAGACTTCTTCCAACACTCGTTTTTCTTGCTTGGCATTCATACCGCAGATCAGCTTTACATCCCGCCGAGTACGATCCCATTCAACAAGCGGTACTAATGTCTCCATCAATGGCCGCGCAAAAAGACCCGCAGCACGGGCGCGGCTGACATCTACTTCTAGAAAGTAGCGAAGTGCTGGAATGTCGGGTGCCATGAGGGGCACATCAGTCCAAGGGTTAGCTTCTGGGGCTGCAAATGCATCAGGAAAGATCCATCGAATTTCGCCTTTGGAACTGGTAGTGGCATGGATTGCGGTAAAAAGGTCATTCATCGGTACGACTTCACCATTCAAGTTCCACACGCCGCCAAGACTGTCTTGGGCGCAGAGCACCGCAAAAGCCGCAGCATCACGAACATCAAGTACTTGCACCAGCCGCGCAGTTGGCAAAGGTGCGACCACTAGGGAACTCTGCGAGCGCCCGGCTAAGTCGATACGCCGGACCGCAGATCGTCAACCTAAATGCTTCGCCAACTTAACAAATCTCAGCTGTTGGGGAGTTGAACTTACAGCTTCAGCGGTCCCAGCCAAGATCAATTTTAGGGCCAAATTGGAACTACCGCAGGCGCTACCCCTTTATCGCGCCAGAAAGCCGCCTGATTGTCTGGCCCAGAGGCGGGCGTAAAGGCCATCTTGTGCCAACAGGGTATCGTGCGAGCCTTGCTCGACAATGTGGCCCGCATCCATGACCACGATGCGGTCCATTGCCGCAATGGTGGACAGGCGGTGCGCGATGGCCAGGGTTGTTTTCCCAGCCATCAACCGGTCCAGGTTTTCCTGAATTGCGGCTTCTGCCTCACTATCAAGCGCACTTGTGGCTTCGTCCAACACAAGGATCGGCGCGTCCTTTAATAGTGCACGTGCTATAGTGACCCTTTGGCGTTGGCCGCCCGAGAGCTTAACACCCCGATCGCCAACAAATGCATCGAGGCCCACGCGGCCCTGATTATCCCGCAGATCGTGAATGAAGCCCATCGCTTGTGCAGCTTGGGCGGCGGCCTCGACCTCGGCGTCTGTGGCCTCGGGGCGGCCATAGCGGATATTGTCACGGATGGACCGATGCAGCAGACCGACATCTTGCGTCACCACACCAATCTGTCCCCGTAGGGAGGTTTGCGTAACTTCGCGGACGTTCTGGCCATCAACCGTAACACGGCCCGCATCAACGTCGCGCAACCGCATCAAGAGGGACACTAGGGTCGATTTTCCTGCACCGGACAAACCGACTAAGGCGACCCTCTCGCCGGCGGCGATGGCGAGCGATAGGTCACGCACGACTGTGTCTGTTTCCCCATATCCAAAGGTCACGTGATCGAACAGGATCTGCCCACTGGTCAAGTTCAGGTCGGGTGCATTCGGTTTGTCCATCAGTGTTGGTGGTGTGGTCATAATCGGCATCGCGTCCGCGATCGTGCCGTATGCGCGACTGACCGATTGGCCCAGCCCAATAAACATTCCCGACGACGCAGACAGCGTACGCGCGATAGTGGCCCCTGCAACGAAATCACCCAAACTGACAAAGCCAGCGACCAAGCCCCACAGACCTGCTGCGAAGATAGACACAACCAACGACACATTTAGAAAATGCACCAAGGCATCAGTTGATACATAGGCGCGGTTCTCGCGGTGTTGGGTGTCGATGGTCTCGCCTATGACCTTTTTGATCGCACCTGCTTCGCTGTCCTCTGCGGCAAAAAGTTTGACCATCGTGATGTTGGCATAAACGTCTGTCATGGCACCAGTGGCGCGGCTGGTGGCTGCGGCCACCTTACGAGATCGCGCCGCATAGACCGGAACCGCAAACCATGCCAAAATAATGTTAAGCACGATCCAAACCACAACTGGCAACGCCATCATTGGCGATAAGATCGCCAGCAACACAGCAGCACCGCCAAACGACACGATAACGCGTGGCACCATCTGCATTGCGATCATCATGGACCGCTGCACCGCACCCGTCACCTGCCCGATACGGCTGGCAACCTGACCCGCAAACACATTTTCAAAAAATGCGGCATCCTGCCCTTCGACGGCTTTATGGGCCTGCCAACGCATCGCTGCTGGCAACAGAACCTGCACCGTTTGCGCCATAAAGGCACCACGCACGAAGGTCACGATGGGGTCAACAACAGCGAACAGGACGACCAAAGCGACCAGTGTCCATTTCTCAGACGTAACAAATGACGCTGCCCCTTGTGCGCAAAATGCCAGACTAAACTCCAGACCCCTGTTGCGGGAAGGGCGCGCAGAGGAAGATCGAAAGGTCGGACAAGGGTCTCAAACGGGCCAAAGATGCGGTCTGATATATTCATAGAACACCACATAGGGTGAGAGCCTATGATCGACAACGTAACTTAGGGGCGCAATTTTGGACGCAATACTATATTTAGCAGCCTACCTATAAATTCTATGCAAAACATCGAAGTATTGCGTACCTATCTAAATGATTTGAGCTCGCGTTCTCAACGACTTTGCGCAGCGAGGTTTGCTTACTAAAGGGACCAGAGATCCAGACTTAAACCGAAGGTCCGGCGAACCCTTCTTGTGGCCTAAAGGCGGACTTTGGTTACGCACCCGCAGCGAAAGACCGCTCGCCGCCCTTTGTGTCGAGCGTCACCCCCAGCCCTAATACGAGTGCTGTTGGGCCTGTTTCAATCGCTAGGTATTCTATCCTTTTATTCGTTTTGTTTTTGAAGGCATTTTGCTTTCCTGGCCTCGGATGACGCTTTTCATCAATCAAAAATCACTCGTCCACGGGTGCTGGTAACCACATTTTATGCTGCAGCGCAGCTAGTCCCAAGAGCAAGATAGTTTGAGGAAAATTACCAAAAAAGATCATAATTGTCGCATGTGCCCGCATGTCGCATGTCACCTTCAAAACGAAACACAAACAACTTATTAATCATTTTTTAGGTTCAAACCTAACCTCGAAAATACCTGCGTGTGTCACTTTGTATGGCTTGTATGCCATTGAATACGCCCCCAGAGACCTACCATCGATTAAGTAAATGCCATTGGGAGAAACAAATGGAAACTCTATCTATAGGTCAATACAGCTTGATCTTTAATGCCTTTTCGTTCGGCTTTGCGACGCTTGCTGCTGCAACGTTATTTTTCTGGCTAAGCATTGGTCAGGTAAAGCCACAATACAAAACAGCACTGGTGGTAACCGGTTTGGTGACCTTCATCGCGGCCTACCATTACTTCCGCATCGGCCAAAGCTGGAATGATGCTTACGTTCTCGTTGACGGGGCATACGTTGCTTCTGAAAAGGTCTTTAACTCTGCGTACCGTTATGTTGATTGGCTTTTGACAGTACCGCTTCTGTTGGTTGAGCTGATCTTGGTCATGAGCCTTAGCCGGTCTGAAACAGTGTCACGCGCAACCAGCCTTGGTCTTGCGGCATTGCTGATGGTCGCCTTGGGTTATCCAGGCGAAGTCTCGGATGCAAACGGAACGCGCTGGGTATTTGGGCTGTTGTCAATGATTCCATTCTTGTGGATCGTTTACCAATTGTATGCTGGTTTGGGCAAAGCAATTGCAAACCAGCCAGAAAATGCACGTGGTCTTGTCAGCACCGCGCGTAACGTAACCGTAGCGAGCTGGTGCTTTTATCCAGTGGTCTACTTTGCGGGCGCTATCGGCATCGAAGGCGCAACAGCTACAGTGATCGTTGAAGTTGGTTATACCATAGCCGACATCATTGCGAAGGCCGGATTTGGTGTACTTATCGTCATGATTGCGATGCGCAAAAGTGAAGATCCAGCAGACCAAAAAACAATGACTGTCCCTAGCTAAGGGCGTCAACGATCGTCCCCATTTCGGTGGGGGCGGTCATTCTTTGTGAAGAGATTGGACGCTTTTGATGCTCGATACACACCCCAATCCAACGATTTCTTTGCGCGACGTTGATGCCGAGATTGTCCGTTGCAAACAGCATCAAGCACGATACGCTGAAAGCAATGATCGTTTTGCACAGGCCACTGGACCTCGTGATTGCGCGCCATCTGCGGCATGACCTCTTTGGTAAGGATCATATAGCGGCTGACGAGGTCGGCAGTGCGATTTGGTGTGGAACTCATATTATATCTATGCGCCTCGTAACAAATTTTTCGATCGTGTATTAAACTTTTGGGGTATTTTTTCGTGCGTGTAGGCACGGCAAAACATAAGGCACGTTTGCACGGTATGAACCGAATTCATCACCGTAGCGTGCAGCGAACCGACGCTCTTTTAAGCGCGGGGCAAGCAGGCAATACGCCGTATAAGATAGTGCCAAACCCAACTGGTCCGGTGTCCAGACTGGCACCGTCCAAAGCGTTAATGTGAACGCCAAATAAATGGGTTGGCGGATCAACCCAAACAGACCAAGCGTGGGCATGTCAGGAAAGATTGGACGAATGCGGCCCATCAATGACATCCAGCCAAGCGCGCCAGATTGGACCTCTGCGCCCGCGTCAAAACTGGCTTTTGTAAGCAACAACCAGCTTGCGACGTAAGCCGTTGTAAGCGCCCAAAATGCAAGACCCTCGGCCCGCCACCACACGATGCCCGATGGCGTCCACAACGCGAACAGTGCCAAAAGCTGCGCCGATGCGATAATTGCATAAGTCGTTGTGGCCAGCGTCGCGCCATGCGGACCGGGTATGAGCCGCGAAAGTAACCGCCCTCCCCGCTTCGTTAATAGGACTGAATGAACAATAGGAAACTGCACGATCAACGCAAGGTTCGCCAACAGCGCCCAAGGCCATGGCACGGATCCCAAGCTTTCGCTTAAACCAAAGAACATGGCGACAATCATGGCGAGAATGGCGAATGCAAAAGTTGCGTGACAGATGAAACCCAAACCTAAAGCCACTGAAATACGCGCAATACCGGCTGGTGGATTGGCTGCTGCTTTGATCAAGTTAAATATCCGCATCACGCGTGGGTCGGTCAACATAAACCGCGCTCCAACATGTCTGTGGCGATGGCGGTGCCGCTGGTCCATGCGTCTTCGATTTGCGGTCCAATACACCAATCCCCACCAAGATAAAGCGTCCCATTTGGTATGGATGCAAACGGTTGCCCCAATGCATTTGATACGCGTGCATACCGCCAGAGGTGCGCGACGGCGTGGGTCACACGGTCGGGCGCAATATCCAGTCGTTCACACAATAAAGGTACCATGAGTGCTGCAATATCTGCCAGGTCCATTTCCAGATGCGCCATGCTGAATTCTATCCCAGCTTGTGCGACCCATGACGACCCTTCATTTTGCGGTCTGTCGGGTTTGCTGCAATCACGTGTGACCAAGGCAAGCAAATCACCGGGTCCGTTTGTGCAAACAGGAGGTTCGGTTCCAGATACCGCAGCCATTAAGGTCAAACCCGGTGCCATTTTGACGTCTGATATTTGGGCAACGAGCGGATGCGCCCCCCCCAAAAGGCCTGCTACCTGCGGCTGCGGTACGGTCACAACGACATTACTGGCCACGTATTGCGTATCATCAAACTGCAAACACCACCCCGCTTGATCCGCATGTATTGTCGTTATCTGCGTACTAAGCCGCACATCAAGCCCAACGGCCATTCCTTTTGCAATGGCTGACATGCCAGGGGTGCCGACGGTCCGAGCATAGCCTGTATCATCGACCCAAGGTGCGGCATGTCCTGTGCCAATCAGTTCGCGCAAACATGTGTCAAAACCATCGCTTGTCGCCACGACATAAGGTGCACCATGGTCGAACCGCAAATCACCAGCACGACGTGTTGCGACCCGTCCTCCGATGCCGCGCCCTTTATCAAACACGACCGCTTGCACGCCCGCCTGTGTCAATTTGCGCGCGCAGGCCAGACCAGCGATCCCTGCTCCAATGATTGCAATCTGCGTCATGCAAGCACCGTCTGATCTAGAATGCGCGGTATATGCTTTCTGATATTAAAGAACCCAGCAGTGGCGTATGGCCAGATCGCGTCGTCCCAATCGCGGCGCTGTTCGCAAAGGGTGATACCGCCTTCGGTCAGGATCACCTCTGCTTTATCCAGCCAATCGCGCAATGGCCCACGTGTCACAAAGGGTGTGAAAATCTGTTTCGCACCAATCTTTGTCGCCCAATTTGCCAAACATTCTGGATCGGTAGCCATGAAATGCACGGGGGTGGCGTTTAGGCGTGATGCCGCATCCGCCAATGCCCCTGCCTCGAACGCAAGGACAGCATCGGCCACGTTAAGCGGTGACCGCAAATGACTACACGACAGGACTGCTGTGCTGCAGATATCGAGGTTGGACAGATCAAAATCTTCCAAACAACAATCTTCGTCTGTGATCAAAAGAGCGGTTGGTATACCCGCCTGCGGTGCGCGTATATCGCGGATAGGCATCACTGTCGGCAAGCCATCAGGTTCAGTCGCTTCTAATCCTTGTGTCACCTCGACCAGATCATCATGGCGTGGCACAAAACGCCCATGAGTAAACGTCGCGATGTTTTGTGGCCGTGCCGGATAGGGCTTGCCGCGCGTATGCAGCCCCGCAGCCCAACGCCAGCCTAGCGTATTCGACGCAGCATCCCCATCAAGCAGATGACGATAGAAAAAATCAGCACCCAACCGCCATGGCAGACCAAGTGTGTAAATCCAAATTGATGCAAACCACATACGGGCGTGATTGTGCAAATACCCTGTTTCAACCAATTCTTGAGCCCAAGCATCAAAACAGTCGATCCCAGTCTGGCCACTGGTTGCAAGATCAACATCACGCCGCATCTGGCGGTCACGCTTGAGGGACAAAAGATCGGCCTGCAAACCTTGAACGTAACTGTCCCAAACTTGTGGGCGTCGCTCTAGCCATCCTTTGAAGTATCCACGCCAGATCACCTCTTCGATATATGTCTTGGCGGCCTCTGGGCCGTGTGCTGCAAGCCCGGCAGCAATGACCTCTTGCTCAGTTACTAATCTGCGCCGGATGTACGGTGACAAGACAGAAACCGCCGTATGCTGACCTGGGCCATGATCATAATTGCGGCCCGTCTGATATCGTTCGCCCATAGCGGGGATAAACGCCTGCATCGCCGCTAAGCCTGCGGCGCGGGTCGGAATAAATTCAGTCAATTTAAAGCACCTACGAATGTGACATCAGAATGGTAGTTTTTGAGCACCTGAGTTCAATATCATGCCGCATTTTTGTATTGATCAAGGCTTATCGCAGAAGCAGCTTACAGTCAGTGCGTCAAACACTGGGCGTGTTTGTAAATGGCTTTGGGCTGGGTGCGGTCATTTGGTCGATTGCAAATTCCCTGAGCGCCCTACATCACTTTGGGAAATAGGTTGGTGTCTAAACCAACCCAATCATCGCGAGATTTGGGATCAACCCCACGGAGAATATGAATGAGTTACGATATCAAGGCCATCAGAGCAGATTTTCCGATCTTGTCTCGCGAAGTTAATGGCAAGCCGCTTGTTTATCTGGACAATGGTGCGTCTGCGCAAAAGCCACAGGTCGTGATTGATGCCGTTAACCGTGGTTACGCGGAAGAATATGCCAACGTGCACCGCGGGCTACATTACTTGAGCAACCTTGCCACCGAAAAATATGAAGGCGTGCGCGAAATTGTGGCACGGTTCCTAAATGCTGGGTCCGAGGATGAGATCATCATCAATTCGGGCACGACCGAGGGTATCAACATGGTGGCCTACGGATGGGCGATGCCTCGCATGGAAGCTGGTGACGAGATCGTGCTTTCGATTATGGAGCATCATGCCAACATCGTGCCTTGGCACTTTTTACGCGAACGTCAGGGCGTTGTGATCAAATGGGTGGATGTTGATGAAAACGGCGATCTAGACCCGCAAAAAGTTATTGATGCGATTGGGCCAAAGACGAAATTGGTTGCCGTCACGCATATGTCGAATGTGCTGGGCACGATTGTGGATGTTAAGACGATCACCCAAGGCGCGCATGCCAAAGGTGTGCCAGTATTGATCGATGGGTCCCAAGCCGCAATGCATATGCCGGTCGATGTCACTGACATTGGTTGCGACTTTTATGCTGTGACCGGTCACAAGCTTTATGGACCATCTGGGTCGGGAGCTATCTACGTGACCAAGGCGCGTATGTCCGAGATGCGCCCTTTCATGGGGGGTGGCGACATGATCCGTGATGTCAGCCGCGATAACGTGACTTGGAACGACCCGCCAATGAAATTTGAGGCAGGAACACCCGGAATTATACAAACAATCGGTCTTGGTGTTGCGTTAGAGTACATGCAAGCACTTGGTATGGCCAATGTGGCCGCACACGAACGGGCGTTGTGCCAATATGCGCACAACCGATTAAGCGCGCTGGACTGGTTAAACGTGCAGGGTAATTCAAAGACCAAAGGCGCCATTTTTTCGTTTAACCTTAATGGTGCCGGGCATGCGCATGACATATCGACAGTGCTAGATAAAAAAGGTGTCGCGGTGCGTGCTGGAACACATTGCGCCATGCCATTGATGGAACATATCGGTGTGGGTGCAACGTGTAGGGCGTCTTTTGGTCTGTATAACACCACGGATGAGGTCGATGTTTTAGTTGATGCGCTTGAATTGTGTCATGACCTGTTTGGTTGAAAAAAAAGCGTCAATTTGTCATCTGCCCCAAACAATGGCTTTCGTTAAATTACAGCAAAATGGATTTCCAAAATGACCGCGTCCGTAATTAACAATCATGGTGATGTGATTTTGTTTATCCATGAAACGTTGGCCAAAAAAGACCCGATATCTGACCGCAAAGCACTCGTGCGATTGTTAGCCGTATTTGGCGAAAAAGAGGCGGAAACATAAGGGCCCGCGAGACGGTTTCACAAAAAATGAGCGTGGTGTGCCCGCCAACACGTACACCGCAAACGCCATACTGATGCCTATAAAAGGAAATAGACAATGACGGTTAAGGCAATTCTTTTTGGATCAATCGGTACGCTTGTTGAAACATCCGATTTTCAAAGGCGCGCGTTTAATCAGGCGTTTGCCCAAGCTGGACTCGATTGGAATTGGGACAAGGACACTTATGTGCGCCTACTGACAAAATCAGGTGGCCAAGAGCGCATCCAAAGCTATGCAAACGCGCGGTTTATCGACGTTGACGCGTATCAATTACATCAGCATAAAACGACGATTTTTGATACTTTGATGGCTAGCGAACAGCTGCCTCTTCGGCCCGGTGTTGCGGGTGTTATCGATTATGCAAAGACACACGACATGCGCCTAGCGTTTGTGACGGCAACATCTCAGGCTAATATTGATGCCACCTTTCTTGCGCTGGGAGATCAGATAAACCGCAAAGATTTCGCTTTTATTGGTGATGTCTCGATGGTTTCTTCTCCGAAGCCAAATCCTGATATATATGAAAAAGCTCTGGCTCACCTAAATCTTGATGCGCACCACTGCATAGCTATCGAAGATACAGCGACAAGCATGCACGCCGCATTAGCTGCCGGCCTACGCTGTATTGCCTTTCCAGGCGTATACGCCAAAGCGCATGATTTTTCAGATGCTTTATTGATTACGCAGAATTTGTCGTCTGATTATTTTTAAGTCTACTTTGCGTAACTAACGTGCGAGCTTGCGGCGCTGTTAAAAGGGCGCCGCATGGTCTTGTTCAAAATCAAAGATCGATATTGGCAAAATTAGATTTCCATAATGTCGTAGCTGCGACCTATCGCGCATGTACTGGACGGACACATTGGAGCGGCTATTTCGTTCTTTCGTGAACCAAACAAGACCACCGAATAGGGGGCTTTTTTTGAACCACACGACAACTAAGCATCAGTGCAGATTACGGAAGCGATCCCCATTTCATGTCCTCATTAATTTTCGAGTTGAACACTGATTGCATCAATGTCGCAACTGATACGCTTGCAACGCTACCAGATGGATCACCGGCCGTTTTTTCAACGAAAGCTATGTATCTTCCTCACTTGCGCATGATTGTGGCCGGAACTGGTGTCGCTGGGATCATGGGACAGTGGGTCCAACAAATGAACGACAGAATGGTATTGAGCGGTATCTTAAATGTCGCCTTTCATGCGCCCACAAATTTGCGCAGGATATGGGCCGATGCCCAAACTGCATATAATTTAGCCGAAGATCAAACAGCGACAATCTACCATTTGGGAATTAGCGAAGAAAACGAAACATTTGGCTTTATGTCACGATCAACCAATAACTTTTGTTCCGAACCATTACGGTACGGTTGGGATGTTAAGCCAGAATGCGAGTTTCCTGAAGGAGAAACTGACCTCAAACGTGGCGTCCAGACAATGATGGCACAACAACGCCGTATTCAGGCAAGTAAACCCGCAAGTGAACGTATCTACATCGGCGGAGAGTGTATGATTTGGCATCTCACAAGAAATAACTGTATATCCTTCAAAGCGTTTGAATTCTCAGATCATAAAGTTCAACGTGCTCAAGCCATAAAGAGCGTATGACTGCACGCAATGCCAAAGCATGAAACCAGACATTGGTACCGTGTGCAGAAAAATGCACTATGGGCTCGTTGCTGCCGTTAGATCGGTCGCAGCATTATTGAGTTCCCCTCCCTCAATGAACGGCAGCTTTCATTGAACCGACCGATAGACCGTGCAGACGCAGCGAATGTCCGGTTCCCGCCCTTGCTGTTCTTCGCTGCTAGCGCAGCGTGAGAAGAGCAGCCATTCGTCGCAAATTGTCAAAGGTCGGCTCGGTCCGCAATGTGTGAGTTCGTGCAAGGTGCAGCTAAGGTCTGCAAATCCTGAACCCGCCGTTCGTGGCCAGCGCAGCTAACGGCGGTTCAGAGCCCGGACTAGTTTGCTTCTTGTTGAGCGCGAACCTGACGGTTCATGAGAGAAAGTGGTTCGCTGATTGCCGCTTCCAATTTTTGGATGTGTGCTATGAGCCAGCCAATCATCTCGGGCCAAGCCTCTCGATTAAAACCGTCAAAGGATTGCGCATATGTATCCACGATCAACAGCCTCACGGGACGATCGCCAATTGCAGTCAGGAGCGCGTCGGCATCCTCAGCCCCGTGTAGGTCTAATTGTAGAGATAAAGGATTGTGGTGTTGGCCTAGTAGAGGCGAGTTCGAATTAGGCTGTCAGCACTATTCCAAGACTCATCTGGCATTTCCCAAGTTTTTGTAATGCCACTCCAGTGCCGCCCATCCGGCCCGTGCTTTTGCCAATCTGAAAGCCCTGCCCATGTTTCCGGTGACACAATGCAGCCCGTCCATGTTTTCGGCTTTCCAGCGAAGGATAGGCCATACTTGAATATTTCGGGGCGTGGTTCCGGTTTGGCGCTTAGTGGCGGAGGCGGTGCAACAAGGAGCGCGGTTTTTTGTTCTGGGAATGCCACCCCTGCTAGATCTGCTATTTCCGCTAAACCATACGCTTTTATGGCCTGGTTCCTAGCAATTATAGC
>Ga0209279_10001524_pt1 | contig 12065 bp, 9 predicted proteins | sample CoawatmetaG00DNA_3_FD_187508 | JGI IMG/M metagenome (GOLD analysis project Ga0209279, IMG submission 187508) | Marine microbial communities from the West Antarctic Peninsula - Coastal water metaG006-DNA (SPAdes) (version 2) | ecosystem: Environmental > Aquatic > Marine > Coastal ... | reverse complement strand
CACTCACTGACTTAATCTTCTATGGATTACGAACCACTGATCACTGAGGTTGGCATTCAGCCTTTACAACTATTTTTTGGCCTAGCGATGGGTTTAGCCTTTGGAATAGGCGCCTCTATTATCCACTTTTGCCTGCGTAAGCTGGTGTTAGATCTGTCTGTGCTAAAATTGAGCAGTGCTAGCTATACTTGGTTATTTGGCTTGGGGGTAGCCATTATGGCTACTCAACTGCTTTTACAAGGCGACACTAGGGACATTACTGAAGCCCAAGCTCTTACTGGTGGAGCAAGCCTAAGTGGCCGCATCATTGGTGGGCTCATGTTTGGTTTTGGCATAATTTTAAGTCGTGGTTGTGCCTCACGGCAAATTATACAGCTTGCTAGTGGCTGCTCGATCGGTGCTGGATTATCAGGTACAGCCGTAATGGCAACCAGCTCAGTAGTGACACTTATTTTCATCTTGTTTGGTGGCCTAATTAGCGCACACTATAATTCAGAACAACCCACTACCTTCCTTAAACACTGAGCCTCAATTCATGCTTGCATCTCGCTTACAATCTCGTTTATTTACCTTACGATCCAACAAACTATTTGAGTTGTTTGTGGTGAGTATCATATTGCTTTCTGCACTAGTAATTGGTGTTAAAACCTATTCTATGCCCCCTGGATTGATTAGCTTTATTGGTTTTTTAGACATTGGCATTACGGTATTTTTCCTTATAGAAATAAGCATTAGGTTTGCTGGTGATCCGTCTAAGAGTAGGTTTTTCTTAAATGGCTGGAACATATTTGACACTATTATTGTCGTCGTTAGCCTTATTCCTATAGAAGATAGTGAGTTAGCTTTAGTGGGGCGACTAATTCGTATTTTTCGGGTTTTGCGAATGGTTTCTGTCGTACCAGAGCTGCGCATATTACTTAACTCCCTCATTAAAGCGTTACCTCAACTGGGGTATGTGCTCATGCTAATGTTTATCATTTTTTATATCTACGCTGCGGTTGGAACTACTTTTTTTAGTAACATCAATTCGGTGTTATGGGGCGACATTTCTATTTCGATGCTTACCCTTTTTAGGGTGATGACTTTTGAAGACTGGACTGACGTTATGTACGAAGTAATGGCTGTTTATGGATATGCCTGGGTGTTCTTCTTAAGCTTTATTTTTCTCACCACATTTGCATTTTTAAACATGGTCATTGGTATTGTTGTTAATGTCATGGAACATGAGAACGCAGCAGAACGATTAGCTGACGGAGAGCCGTCCATGACTGACTTACGCAATGAATTAGCTGAAATAAAAGCGCTCCTGAAACATCAAAAAAATTGATATGATTGAAACTTACCCAAACACAGATGAAGTGACGGCAAAATGGGCGTTTGAACGCTACCAAGCCATTAGGCATACCCTGCCTGCCGCAAATTTCCCTGCGACGAGCACGCAGGTTGGCGGATTGACCGATTTAGCCAACCACTTTGATGTTTTCTTATTAGATGCATTTGGCGTACTCAATGTTGGCCAAAGTGCCGTAAAAAATGCACCTGAAGCAGTGCAGGCACTGCAATTGGCTGGTAAAAAGGTAATGGTGTTAACCAATGGTGCCAGCTTACCCGTTAAAGAGGCTCAAATAAAATTCAAAAATCTGGGGTTTAACTTCACTTTAGAGGATATCGTCGCTAGCCGAGATGCACTGTGCCATGGGCTTACCCATCGCTTTACCCAGAAACAGTGCCCTACTCTGTGGGGTGTTATGGCTAGGCCTGACTCACAGCTACACACCTTGCCAGTGGATGGAGTGATGTTAGGCGAAGATGCCTCATTGTTTGACAAGGTTAATAGTTTTATATTGCTTGGTGCGTCCTTTTGGACACAGAACCAACAAAGATTATTAATGCAAAGCCTTCGTCATAACCCTCGTCCAGTATGGGTTGGGAATCCAGATCTAGTGGCTCCTAACGAAGATCACTTTAGCTTAGAACCGGGTTATTTTGCCCACCAACTAAGCCACATTGGTGGCGTAACCCTGCACTTTTTTGGTAAGCCCTATTCAGCTATTTACGAATTAGCCTGTGCACGCTTAAAACACCCCCCTAAGCAGCGTATTTTAATGGTGGGTGACACGTTGCACACAGACATTTTAGGGGGTGCTGCGTATGGTGTGAAGACAGCCCTAGTCACAGGTCACGGCTTATTCGCCAACCTGGATGTCACACCCTACATTGCCCAATCTGGCATTATTCCCGACTACATAATGGTTTCACCTTAAGGCTTAGTTTAGCTATTTACCTAAGGTGACTAGCTGCCAAGGCAACAGGTGCTCATTCTTTAGCTCCCGCAAAGCAAAGCTAGAGTTAAGTACCGCCACACCTGGCAATTTAACTAATTTACGTTTAAGAGTTTGCTCATACTGCTCTATAGACTGCACCACCACTCGCAATAAGTAATCCACATCGCCAGACATAATGTAGCACTGCATTACTTCATCCATGGCCACGGCAGCACTTTCAAATTGGGCTAACAACTGTTCATCATGGTTATTAAGCTTTACCGTTACAAATACCACCACACCGAGGCCCACTTTTTTAGCATTAACCAAGGCGACATTAGCACTTATCACACCACTTTCTTGCAAGCGCTTAATGCGCCTCCAGCAGGGCGTATGAGACAAACCTACATGATCAGCGATGGCATGTACGGACTGACTCGCATCTTTTTGTAACTGCTGAAGTATCTTAATATCAAAAGCGTCTAACTTCATAACTCACCAAATTAGGACAAATGTCCTAAATAATTAACATATACTATAATAATATTTCATATCCTTACGTTTTTCTATAATAAGAAGCAATATTTTTCCAGCCTATTAAGGGCATACTGGTTGTCTTATTGATCCTCTATGTGTGAGACAGCGTGTCATGAATAAACCACTTGCCCACCAACCCAAAGATTTATACGAATGTTACCGCCAACAGTCTGGCCAAGTGTATATGAGTGGTGTGCAGGCCTTAGCACGCATCCCCATGGCTCAAGTATGCCGCGACCAAGCTGCAGGATTAAATACCGGTGGCTTTATTAGCGGTTATCGTGGCTCTCCCCTTGGGTTATTAGACAAAACCCTGCAACTGGCAAAGCCCTATTTGGATCAACATAACATTCGATTCCAACCCGGGGTTAACGAAGAGTTGGCAGCTACGATGGTATGGGGTTCACAGCAACTTCACCTATCTAAAGAATCCCAATACGATGGCCTTGTAGGGATGTGGTACGGCAAAGGCCCCGGTGTAGATCGTTGCGGAGATGTCTTTAAACATGCCAACGCCGCGGGCTCTGCTCCTTATGGTGGAGTGCTATGTGTGGCTGGAGATGATCATGGTGCGAAATCTTCCACCGTTCCTCATCAATCAGATCACGCGTTTATGTCTTCCACCATGCCCGTGCTTTACCCCTCCTCTATTCACGAATACATATGGATGGGTTTGGCAGGCCTAGCTATGTCGCGCTACAGTGGCTGCTGGGTTGGGTTTAAGGTTATTTCTGAAACAGTAGAAACCACTGCAGCTGTGAATTTAGGGGATGAAGATGTTGAGTTCATCATCCCTGAAGATTTTGACATGCCACAAGGCGGCCTAAACTTGCGCTGGCCAGACGACCCAAAGGTGCAAGATTCTAGACTACAAAACCACAAAGCCTATGCTGCACTCGCCTTTGCTCGCGCCAACAACTTTAACCGCATCACTCTTGCTTCACCAAAGGCCCGTTTTGGTATTGTAGCGTCTGGTAAATCTTATGAAGAATCTCGTCAAGCCATACAGGAGTTGGGTCTTACTGATGAGCAAGCAGCTCAACTGGGTGTCACTATTTATAAAGTGGGTATGCCATGGCCACTAGAGCCTCAGGGTATTCGTGAATTTTCCCAAGGCTTAGAAGAGATTCTTATTGTTGAAGAACGCCGTGAAATGATCGAAAATCAAATTAAACAACAATTGTTTAACTCAGCCACTCATAAGCACCCTCGTATTATAGGCAAATTTGACGAGCAAGACCAAAACCTATTGCCACTGGATAAAGAACTTGATGTGCCTATGGTTGCCAAGGTAATAGCCCAGCGCTTACTAAAACTTAATATAGGTTCGGACACCAAAGTTCATTTGTTAGCGCAAATAGCACGGATAGACCAGCAGCATGCACGCAGCTCTGCAATTTTTGCACCTGTCACTCGAACCCCATTTTACTGTGCAGGTTGCCCCCATAACAGTTCCACTAAAGTACCCAAGGGCAGCCGCGCCGCAGCAGGTATTGGCTGCCACTTTATGGTGCAGTGGATGGACCGCAACACTGAGACCTTTAGCCAAATGGGTGGTGAGGGTGCAATGTGGGCCGGTTGTGCTCACTTTACTGCTGAAGCCCATCAATTTGTCAATTTAGGTGACGGCACTTATTTTCATTCTGGGTCTTTAGCTATTCGTCAGTCCCTTGCTGCTGGCGCCAACATCACCTACAAAATACTATTTAATGATGCAGTTGCTATGACCGGTGGTCAAAGTGTGGACGGTATTTTAACCATGCCTCAGCTAACCCATCAACTGTTTCATGAAGGGGTACTTGAAATTGTGGTACTGGCAGACGACCCTAAACAAATTAAACAATCTGATCTTGCCCAAGGGGTGTATTTAGGCCATCGCGACGAGCTAGAAACAGTAATGCTTCGTTTACGTGAAAAGCAGGGACTAAGTGTCATTGTTTTCCAACAAACCTGTGCCACAGAAAAGCGCCGACTGCGCAAACAAGGTAAGTTTGAAGCCATTAAGACTCGGGCTTGGATTCACCCAGAGATTTGTGAAGGCTGCGGTGATTGTTCGGTACAGTCTAATTGTGTCGCCATAGAACCCATAGAGACAGACCTGGGCCGCAAACGTAAAATAAACCAATCTAGCTGCAACGCAGACTTGTCTTGCGTGAAAGGTTTTTGCCCCTCATTTATTACCGTTGAAGGGGCTCAGGTACGCAAACCAAAGGCTCAAAAACAAGTATTACTAGACTTGCCAGAACCCCAACCCAAGATGAATCTGGAGCAACCCTTTAACATTGCCGTAACTGGGGTGGGTGGCACTGGCGTTCTTACTATTGGCGCGTTATTAGGCATGGCTGCGCACCTAGATGGAAACGCGTTTATGACCTTAGATTTTTCTGGTTTAGCACAAAAAGGTGGCGCTGTGTTAAGCCACGTCCGTCTGGCTAGTTCTCCAGAACAGGTCACTACCCCCCGCATTGTTAACGGGCGTGCAAACCTTTTGCTTGCTGCCGATGCAGTGGTCACAGTTGCGCCCAGTGTTCTGGGTTTATGTAGCCAAGCCACACAGGCAGTGCTAAGTAGCCATCTTATTCCTGTATCTAATTTTGTGAAAGATGCAGACTTTGATTTCAAACAAGACGAATGTCTGGATTTAATCGCTAACCACGTACACAAAGACATACACCAACTAGATTTCCATCAATTAGCATTAACACAAATGGGCGACACTATATTTGCCAACATTATGTTGTTAGGGTTTGCCGTGCAAAGAGGCCTTGTGCCAGTGTCTATCAATGCCCTTAAACAAGCAGTGGAACTGAACGCAGTGGCTATAAAAGCCAACCTGCAGGCGTTGCATTTAGGTCGTCAATTAGCAGTGGTAGGGGCAGAAAAAACAAAGATTTTGCACATCCATCCATCAGCACCCAGCTACAAAGAGCTACTAGTAGATCGCCAACAGCGCCTAATAGCCTATCAAAACCAAGCCTTAGCAGCCCAGTACACCCAACAACTTAAACAGTGGCAAGAAACATTATCAGTAAAGTTACCTGCTGATCAAACCCTACCTTTATTACGCTCATTAGCTATCAGCTACTTTAAATTATTGGCAGTGAAGGATGAATATGAAGTCGCTCGATTGTTCAGTCAGCCAAGCTTTAGAGCAAGGTTAGATGCCGAGTTTATTGGTAATTTCAGCGTCTACTTAAACCTTTCACCTCTAGGCTTCGCAGGCTGGAATAAGCACCTTAACCAGCCAAAAAAATACCGTGTTGGAAGTTGGATGCTGCATGCAATGAAGCCTTTATCAATGCTAAAAGGTATTCGCAGCAGTGTGTTAGACCCCTACAGCTATAGTTCAGAACGCAAAGCAGAACGTGCATTTTTAAGATATTTTGTGAGCCAAGCTGATGCATTGATTAACTTGCTGAGCACACGCAACAAAGCTGATATTTTGCTTGCCATAAACCTGTTTGACAGCGTTCGTGGCTATGGCCACGTTCGTGCCGCCTCCATGACCAAGGCCAAGCTTCAGATGGAGTCCTCTTTAAGGGAACTGGGCATTGATGAACAGACTTATGCTGCACATATATAAGCATTGGTGCACGTCACTGAGTGATAAAGACCAGGAATGTGCGTATTTGCGTCTTCGCATGGAGCATAACGACTTGGCCATGCATACATCAGCAAGAACGCTTGATGCCTAGGTCATTTGAAGGCAAAATGAAGCTCATTTATATGCAATGGAGCCTTTTGCATGCGCCCACATTTGTCCATGTCTCGCCGTACTCGCCGTACCCCTTTTAGTAGCCGTGTGGAGGCTGCCGGTGCGAGTGGTTACACTGTTTACAATCATACGTTATTAGCCACTTCGTTTCGTGGCATTGAAGTGGATTATTGGCACTTATGCGAAAATGTACAAGTGTGGGATGTTAGCTGTGAAAAACAGGTCACCCTCATGGGCCCTGGGGCTAATCAACTAGCTCAATACATGACCCCAAGAGACCTAACCCATGCCAAAGTAGGCCGTTGCTATTACCTCCCAATGTGTGATGAAAACGGTAAAATGATGAACGATGCCGTAGGCATTAAAGTCAATGACCGCCATTGGCGCTTGTCTGTTGCAGACTCTGACGTATTGCTTTGGGCTAAAGGTCTAGCCGTTGGATTTGGTTTGGATGTTGAAGTAAGAGAACCCGACATTTTTCCAGTGGCAGTTCAAGGCCCTAAAGCTGAGCAACTGATGTGTCGCGTGTTTGGTGACGAAATTAAAGCACTTGGTTTTTTTGCGATTGCACCATTTATTTATAAGGGTAAGCGCATGAAGGTGGCTCGTTCAGGCTGGAGCAAACAGACAGGTTATGAAGTGTTTGTGAATGATGCTGAAATTGGCATTCAATTGTGGGATGAGTTGTTTGCTAACGGCCAAGATTTAGATGTTCGCGCAGGCTGCCCTAACTTAATCGAACGGATTGAGAGTGGGCTGCTATCGTTTGGCTGTGATATGGACCACGAGACGTCTCCCTTTGAAATTGGTTTAGAAAAGTATGTCAATCTAGATGCTGATATTGACAGCCTGAGCTTACCAGCGCTTAGGGCGCATACGCCTACTAAAAAACTCATGGGCTTAGTGCTAGAGTATCACCGTAGTTTAAGCGATTTAGATGTGTTTGTAGGTGACCAAAAAGTAGGCATTATTAGTAGCCAAGCCTACTCACCAAAATACATGCGCCGGTTAGCCTTTGTCATGTGTGATTTGGCCGAATTAAATAGCGCCACCACGGTAGAAATTAATACTGATCAAGGTAAGGCTACGGGCACTCTGACTAGCCTTCCTTTCAACTTTGAAGCATTAGGTCTAACGGCCTGCCGTTAGTCCATTTTAGAACAATTAAACCTAGCGAGTCTTAAAAGTGACTGGCTGGGTTTGTCTATTTCCCCATGTGAATTGCAAGCGTATATTGCGCCGAAACATTTACCGCATAATTTAGATTGGTCGTACCATATGAATACAGAACTTGCTATCACTCGCTTATCTACCTCCAACTTGTCTATCACTCGGCGCACACGTGCTACGCCATTTACTAGCCGAGTAGAAGCTGCAGGGGTGCATGCCTACACTATTTATAACCACACGTTATTAGCCGCTAACTTTCGCGGTATGGAAGCAGACTATTGGCACTTGTGTGACCATGTGCAGGTGTGGGATGTTGCGGCTGAAAAGCAAGTGGCTATTAGTGGACCAGATGCATACCATTTGATCCAACTGATGACGCCAAGAGACCTATCCAAAGCTCGTATTGGTCGTTGCTTTTATGTGCCACTTTGTAACCCTGAAGGCGGCATAGTTAATGACCCTATCGCCATCAAATTAACGGAAAATGATTGGTGGTTATCCATCGCTGATACTGATGTTATGTTATGGGCTCAGGGCTTAGCAATCGGCTTTAACCTAGACGTCACTGTTACGGAGCCAGATATTTGGCCTCTTGCCGTACAAGGCCCAAAAGCTGAAGATCTGATGGCTAGGGTATTTGGTGAAAGTGTGCGCGACATTAAATTCTTTGGTATTAAGCCCATGTCCTACCAAGGAGTAGACATGCAGGTAGCACGCTCTGGCTGGAGCAAACAAGGTGGTTTTGAAATTTATGTGAATGACGCCAGCCTTGCTCTGCCTTTATGGGATGAGTTTTTTGAGAAAGGGCAAGATCTTAATGTGGGCCCTGGTTGCCCTAACGGAATTGAGCGTGTTGAAAGTGGCTTATTATCTTTAGGCAACGATATGGATTATGCCACTACACCTTTTGAATGTGGTTTAGGCCAGTACGTTGACTTAGATGCAGATATTAATAGTTTATCCTTAGCAGCGCTGCGCAAGCATGTGCCTCAGAAGAAACTAATGGGCTTAGTCATTAATCAGGAGTGTACAATTTCTAATACAGACGTCTATATTGGTGATTTATGGGTCGGTGAAGTTACTAGCCAAGCCTATTCACCTAAATATGGGGTACACTTAGCGTTTGTCTTGTGTTCTTTGCCCGCTTTAGGCAATAGCTTAACACTTGATGCTCAAACCAATATAGGTACATTGCAGGGCCAGCTGACTAGCCTACCGTTTAACTTTGAGGCTCTAGGCTTGACTCCAAAATTATCCTCTGAATAGACCCTGAAAGGCAACGCTATGAGTAAATCCTCGTTTTTAGGCGCCGATACAATTGCGCTACACAGTGGCTATCAGCCAGAATCAGACCATGGTTCTAGGGCTGTGCCTATTTATCAAACTACCTCCTATGTGTTTGACAGTGTAGACGAGGCATCTGCGCTCTTTAATGTGGAGCAAGGTGGCCATATATATAGCCGCATCACCAATCCCACCGTGGCTGTCCTAGAGCAGCGTTTAGCGGCCTTAGAAGGTGGTGCAGGTGCTATTTGTACAGCATCTGGAATGAGTGCTCTGTTTGTGAGCTTTTTTAGCTTATGTTCAGCAGGTGATCATATTGTCAGTGCTTCGCAAATATATGGCTCTACCGCAACGCTGCTCAAACATTCCCTTAAGCGATTTAACATAGACTGCACCTTTGTTGATATTAATGATCAAAAAGCAGTATCTGGGGCGATACAAGACAATACCAAATTAGTGTTTTGTGAATCTATTGGTAACCCAGGCCTTGATGTCTCTAACTTGCCAGCCATTGCCGAAACTGCTCATGCTAAGGGCATACCTTTAGTTGTAGATGCAACTTTTGCAACACCCTTTCTTAACAACCCTATTGAGCATGGCGCTGATGTAGTAGTGCATTCAGTGACTAAGTGGATTGGTGGCCATGGTGCCGCTGTGGGCGGTGTGGTGATAGATGGGGGGAATTTTGATTGGCTTAAAAGTGGCCGATTCCCTACGCTTACGGAGCCCTACGAGCCCTTTCATGGCATGAATTTTTGGGAAGAGTTTGGCCCAGCTGCGTTAGCGATGCGTATCCGTTGTGAATCTATGCGCGACATCGGTGCTGCTATGACACCTCATAACGCATTTTTATTATTACAGGGATTAGAAACCTTAAGCCTGCGGATGCAGCAGCATGTATCTAACGCCCAAGCCATGGTCACTTGGCTGCAAAAGCATGACGCTGTAAAGTGGGTAAACCACCCCGATATCGATGCCAACTCCCATACCAAACTGTTATTCCCAAAGGGTGCAGGCTCTATGCTCACCTTTGGTGTAAAGGGTGGCCGAGATGCTGGTGCTGCCTTTATCGACGCGTTACAACTGTCGTCAAACTTAGCCAATGTGGGGGACTCACGCACTTTGGTGCTTCATCCAGGCAGTACTACCCATTCGCGCTTAAGTGAAGCAGACTTAGTGAGCGCAGGTATCAGCGCTGACCTTATTAGGGTGTCTGTTGGTATAGAAACCCTTAAAGACATACAGGCCGATTTTAATTTGGGCTTGCGCGCAGCTGCAAAGGTTGTTGCTAATCAGGCGGAGGGGTAACTGTGTATATTGAAGTTGATAACGCCAACACTTTTATTGCCACCGGTGGTAAACCTTTTGATCCAAGTTTACCTACAGTAGTGCTGTTGCATGGCTCGGGCACCGACCATCGCGGATGGGCTTTGCAAGCGCGCTGGTTTGCCTTTCATGGATATAGTGTATTCGCACCAGACTTTCCTGCCCACAGCCTATCAGGTGGTGAAGCACTCACTAGCATTGAATCTATGGGGGCTTGGCTCATTAGGGCTTTGGATGAAGCTAAGGTCACCAAAGTGCATCTCATCGGTCACTCCCAAGGTTTCCTTGTTGCATTAGAGGCTGCCTCGTTACTAGGAGATCGCCTTAAATCTGTAATGGCACTTGCCACAGCAAGTGCAATACCTGTAAACCCTGCGTTAGTAGAAATGGCACAAACGAATCCTACGGCGGCTGCAGAGATGATGCTGCAGTGGGGCTTCGGTAATCAAAGTCAGTATGGCGCTAGCGCCGTACCCGGAATGCAGCCTATAGGTATTGGTGCTCGCATTATGGCCAACAACCCTTTAGCTACAGACCTTTCAGCGTGCAATGCCTATACTCAAGGGGCACAAAGAGCCCAAAAACTAGCCAGCACAGGTTGCCCTAGTTGTGTGATTCTTGCCGAAAAAGACCGTATGACCCCTAAAAAAGAGGGTTTAAAGCTAGCACAAGATCTAAACACACAGGCGCAAGTGGTTAAGGAAATGGGTCATATGTTGCCTATGGAAGCACCAAAAGAAAGTCTTTATTTTATGAAAAAATTTATCCAATCGGTAGAGAAATAACCATGGCCAAGCTCATTAATAATTCATTATCTGCAAAATCACCCATCAAAAAGGTGGCAGTTATTGGCGCTGGCACCATGGGTGCCGGTATTGCTGGCCAAGTGGCTAACGCTGGTGTCGAGGTTTGGCTATTAGATCTGCCTAGTTCTGGCGACAGCGTTAACGCGCTAGCAGAACGTGGTTTTAAACGTCTAAAAAACTTAAATTCTCCAGGCTTAATGAGCAACGATGCAGGCCAACTAATTCACTGTGGCAACACAGAAGACGACTTTGCACAGCTTGCTGATTGTGACTGGATTGCAGAAGCGGTCGTTGAGCGTTTGGACGTAAAGCAGGCTCTATATCAGCGCATTGATGCGATTACAGGGCCAGACACCATCGTCACTTCCAACACATCAACCATTCCAATCAGTCTACTCACTAAAGGGATGCCACAGGCGTTTTGTGAGCGCTTTGCCATTACACACTTTTTTAACCCGGTGCGTTTTATGCGCTTGTTAGAACTGGTGCGGGGCGAACACACCCGTGACGATGTCATCGATACTTTAGACGAATTTTGTGAAAGCAACTTGGGTAAAGGCGTTGTGGTATGTGAAGACACTCCAGGATTCCTAGGCAACCGTGTAGGCGTATTTGCCATACAATGTGCCTTGCATACCGCCTTTGACATGAACTTGTCTCCCGCTGAAGCCGACGCCTTATTTGGCCGTCCAATGGGCATCCCTAAAACGGGCGTGTTTGGTTTATACGATTTAATAGGTATCGACCTCATGGCAGACGTTGCCAAGAGCCTACAAAGTATCTTGCCAGCAGGCGATGAGTTCCATCAATACGCGCAACCTATTCCTCTGATGACCCAAATGGTTGTTAATGGACAAACCGGCAATAAAGGTGGTCAAGGTTTTTACCGAGACACCGAATCTGGTAAAGAAGTATTGAACTTGGCTAATGGGGTATACCAACCAACAAGCCGTTTACAATTGC
>Ga0209279_10001520_pt1 | contig 12079 bp, 6 predicted proteins | sample CoawatmetaG00DNA_3_FD_187508 | JGI IMG/M metagenome (GOLD analysis project Ga0209279, IMG submission 187508) | Marine microbial communities from the West Antarctic Peninsula - Coastal water metaG006-DNA (SPAdes) (version 2) | ecosystem: Environmental > Aquatic > Marine > Coastal ... | reverse complement strand
AACCAATATTGATTTCTATCCCTTTCGACACCATGACCAAAGGCAGACGCAGCGAGATAAAGGAATACCTAATTACGTAGCTGACAGATCAAGAGCTTAGAGCTATTATACTGGCCGATGCAAACCCTCACGACAAACTTTAATTGTTTATTTAACCTTAAATTTATAATGGGAATTTCTATGAAACTTTACCTAAGCTGCATTGCCATGGCGCTTAGCCTATCTGCCTGTAGCCCCGCCTCTGAAGACTCTAATAATGTGGCACCAGCAGCCCTGACTTCTGGTGTGATCAAAGAAAATATGAACCTGGCAATTAAACCTGGTGACGATTTTTTTAATTATGTGAATGGCACATGGCTGGATAAAACCAAAATTCCGGCAGATAAGTCAAGTTACGGCGGATTCACGGTGCTGCGTGACGAGGCCCAAGACAATGTTATGGCGATTATTACATCTACATCAGAGGGAAGTTTCGCCAAAGGTACTGATGAACAAAAGGTAGGCGATCTATATCGATCTTATATGGATATGGAAACCCGCAACAAACTGGGCATTGAGCCGATCAAGCCTGAGTTAGCAAAAATTGCTGCTATCGAAAACTATGACGATTTGGCAGTGTATTTAGCCCACTCGAACAAATACAACTATGGCTCGCCGTTTAGTGTTAGTCAATATGTGGACTTTAGAAATCCGTCCAAGTACATGATTCTGACCTGGCAAGGCGGCCTTGGGTTACCTGATCGTGAGTACTATTTTAAAGAGGACGAAGCCAACCAAAAGATTCGTACTGGTTATGTTAAGCATATTGCCAAAATGTTTACGCTGGCTGGCCTAGATAATGGCGATGTTAACGCCAATATGATTATGGCGCTAGAAACTCGGCTTGCTGGCGAGCATATGAAAAAGGAACAAACCAGAGATATGGTTGCCCTGTACAACCGCGTCGAACAAGCTGATCTTGCGGGTTTGATGCCAACGTTTAACTGGACTGCATTTTTGCAAGAGGCCGAACTGGATGACGTGGATGCTTTGGTTGTTACCCAAGTAGATTACATGCGCGCACTCGATGAGATTATTACCTCTACCACTATTGCTGACTGGAAGACCTTCCTTAACTGGGGTCTGATCAATAGCACCGCAAGTCAACTTAACGCTGAACTGGATCATGCTGATTTTGAATTTTACAGCCAGCTCCTTAGAGGCGTCGAAGAGCAATTACCCGAGTGGCGCAGAGCGGTAAATCTCGTTAATGGCACGGTTGGCGAAATCATTGGCAAGGTGTATGTAAAGCGCCACTTCCCTGCCGAAGCTAAAGACCGCATGTTGGTGCTGGTCAATAATCTACTTAAGGCCTATGAGACTAGCATTAAAGCGCTAGATTGGATGACAGAAGAAACTAAGGTGCAGGCGCTAGACAAGCTCTCCAAATTTACCCCGAAAATTGGCTATCCAGATAAATGGAAAGATTACTCACAACTGACCATAGATCATACTGATCTGTTCGGTAATATGCAGCGCTCTGCGGAGGTTCTGTACCAAGAAATGCTAGATAAGCAGAAGGGTCCAGTACAAAAACACGAATGGGGTATGAACCCACAGACGGTTAATGCCTATTACAACCCACCGATGAATGAGATTGTTTTTCCAGCAGCCATACTGCAGCCACCTTTTTTCAACATGGAAGCAGAGGACGCCGTTAACTACGGTGGTATAGGTGCGGTGATTGGCCATGAAATCGGCCATGGTTTTGATGATTCCGGCAGTACTTTTGATGGTGATGGCGTGCTGCGCGATTGGTGGACAGACGCTGACAAGGCTGAGTTTAAGAAGCGTACTAGCAAATTAGTGGCCCAATACGACAGTTACGAGGCCCTTGAGGGTCTTAATGTTAATGGCGAATTCACTCTAGGTGAAAATATAGGAGACTTGGGCGGCATAAGTATCGCGTTAAAAGCCTATCAGGCATCGTTAAATGGGCAAGAGCCGACTGTTATTGACGGTTTTACGGCCAATCAGCGTGTGTTTATTGGTTTCGGCCAAGTATGGGCAAACAAGTTTCGGGATGAAGCTCTGCGCAATTTGATTGGGACTGACCCTCACTCTCCAAGTATGTTTAGAGCCAACGGATCTATTCGTAACGTACCTGAGTTTTATGAAGCCTTTGACGTGAAAAAAGGTGATGCACTTTATTTGGCACCAGAAGCACGGGTTAAAATCTGGTAGCCCTGTGAACCCAAAAAATCTCTTTGGCCTTGCACGTGGGGCTGCGGATCAATTGCGTAAAGTAGCAGGGCTTTAGGCTGGGCCACATCAAGCCAGATGCTGATACGCCTTTTCCATTTTCTTAAGTTTCTTTTTACCTACGCCGCCCAGTAAGTCTATGGCGTGGCGTAATCTAGCGCGGGACATATCTGCACCCAGTAAATTCATGGAGTCCATGACAGAGATAGACGAACTGCTGCCGGCAATCGCAATAAACAGAGGCGCTAAGAAAGGTTTCAGCTTGATATCCATAGCGTCGGCGACGCTTTTAAGGCCACTAAAGATGTTGTCGCGGCTCCATTGCTGTACGGACTCTACACGCCACAGGGAGTACTGTAGGACCTCCAGCAGTTGATCCTCTTCCATTCCAGCAGACTTTAGGTCCTCTGGGGTAATAGGCAACATACCTGAGACTAGGTAACTCCCCAAGGGGGCAATATCAGATAAGGTTTCCACGCGCTGCTTAGCAAACGGTAAAAATGCCATCAGGGTATCGCGATTCAGCGCCCACTCCTGGAGACGGTCAGCCAGTTGTTCGTCAGTTAATTCTTCACGAATCCACATACCATTGAGCCAACTCAGCTTTTCAACATCAAATACTGGGCCGCCCAGTGACACACGCTGAATATCAAACACTTCAAGCATCTCTGGCAGGGTGAACTTTTCCCGCTCATCTGGCATTGACCACCCCATGCGACCTAGGTAGTTAAGCAAAGCCTCGGGCAAATAACCCATACGCTGATAGAACAATATGCTGGTAGGGTTTTTACGCTTAGATAGTTTGCTTTTGTCCACGTTACGTAACAATGGTAGATGACAAAAAACTGGCAGGTCCCAGCCAAAATATTGATACAAGAGAATGTGTTTAGGCGCCGAATTAATCCACTCTTCGCCACGAATCACATGACTGATCTCCATGAGGTGATCGTCGACAACGTTGGCAAGGTGATAGGTGGGCATACCGTCGGCTTTTAGTAATATCTGTAGGTCAATCTGTCCCCAATCGATGCTAATCTCGCCTCGCAGCATGTCATTAAAGGTGCACTGCCCTTCTCTAGGAACTTGCATGCGCACTACATGCGACTCTTTTTTAGCAACGCGCGTTGCAACTTCATGTTCGCTAAGTGACAAGCAGTGGCCGTCATAGCCAATCTGCTCTTTGTCTTCCATTTGCTGGCCCCGTAATGCATCCAACCGGTCAGACGAACAGAAGCACCTAAACGCATGGCCACTATCGAGAAGTTGGTCTGCATGCGCGTGATAAATGTCAGAGCGTTCGCTTTGTCTGTACGGCCCTTTAGAGCCGCCGTTGTCTGGGCCCTCGTCCCACTCTAGACCGAGCCAATGCAGAGCATCCAGAATAGCTTTTTCTGACTCAGGTGTAGACCGAGCCTGATCGGTGTCTTCGATACGCAGCAAAAACTCACCGCCCTGACTATGGGCAAAAGCCATATTAAACAGCGCCACATAAGCGGTACCAACGTGAGGGTCACCCGTAGGAGACGGTGCTATTCGAGTGCGAACAGTCATTTAAAATTCCAAATCATCAATTTAATTAGTTTAAGTCTTAACGGACGTTGTTAGTGAAGCATTTTAAATCACAAACTACCAATTGTCGCGACGAGAACGCAGCGCAACGAAAACATCTTTATCACTAGAATCATGACAGTCAACGGCTTTGCGTATGGTTTTATTACCCAACCTAAAGAAAGTATTAAATTTTCGTTCATCACCTACCGTTGTGTTCAATGGTGCCGTCACTGGGTCAGCTTGAATTGCTTTGGCTAGCCAATCTTGTGCGTCGATGTTTTCAGGCTCAAGACTTAAGGTAAAGCGTAGATTGTTTTCTAAATATTCATGGCCAGGGTACACAACAACGCTGTTATCAAGGGTATAGAATTGCTCTGAAATAGTACGATAAAGCACCGCTGCATCACCGCCATTACCGCAGTTGCCAACCCCTGCATTAAACAGAGTATCACCGGTAAAAACGGCCTTAGCAATGCCGCCCTCGCTGAGCAAAAAACAAAGGTGGGCAAAGGTGTGCCCCGGGGTGTCTAATACTTTAATCTGAACATCATCCTCCAGATCTATAATTTCATTCGCACCTAACATTCGAGTTAGGCCGGGTATCTTGCCTTCACCATTTGCGTGCGCCCACACTTGGCAACCGTGCTTTGCGATGAGAGCTTCATTACCCTGGGTATGGTCCCAATGCTCATGGGTATTGATAATTGCCATCAAGGTCAGACCTTTCTCTTTTAAATGCTGATTAATACTCTCGTCTTCCCAAGGATCAATAACGATAGCGCTGCCATCGGCAAGCTGAATAAGGTAGGTAAAGTTGCGTAAAACACTTTTGGTGTATAACTGATGAATTTGCATGAAGGGCTCTATGTTAATTAATTGTGGCTATACCAAATGATCACGCCTGAAAGATAAAAACTCAAGCCTTTCATTCATTAGTTCTGCCGGTAAAGTAAAAATACCAAAACCTGTTATTTTGCCATTTCCCATCGGACACAAAAAAGGGCTACCAAAGCAGCCCTTTTTCCTAAAGCGAACTTTTACGAAAAGTCAGCATTGGTTGGGTCATAAAAAGTTTTGGAGTTATAGACATTCGGAGCACCGCAAGTGGCGCCAGCCTCCATCATAGCTTTAGTCTCTCCGCCAGAAGAATTCCAGCCTTCATTCCCAGCCTTCATCGAATCCATACTCTCATGAAAGTTACCCCAGAAGAAGTCAACATCTTCAGTCATAGTTGAGTTTTCACGCACACTGTAAATGCCAAATGCATAGAAACTTGAGGGGCCTTCTAAAGCATCCAGCCATTTATTATAAGAAACTATATTAGCATCGACATCGTCTTGGGTCTTTCCCTCGTTTATTTTACAAGGCATAAACGCACTAAAGAATTCGCCAGACTCAGGTGACTCACCGAAGCTATTGACCGCTCGGCTGAAACTAAAGTCGAAAGAAACACGACCCGCTCCATCACAAACCATGACATTCTCGTTCTTAGTAGCCCAAGCGGCAGCTGCTTCATTAGTCTCCCACTCAGACCATCCGGCGTCCGCAGCTTCTTTAGACGCCCACTGCAGCTCCCACCAAGCATTAGCATTACTATTCTGGTCACTCGCAGGGCCATAGCCCCAAGAACCCAAAAGATCCGGTGATACACCGATCCCGCGCCACTCAGTAATCATCGCATCAACAGATTCTCGGCCAAAATCAGCACCAGGAGCGCAAGGAATCATTTCGGTATAAAATGTTGTCCCAACGGCATCCCATGAGGCAGTTTGCAGCTCAACTGGAGCTGAGGCGACAGTCGCTTCTTGCTCAACTTCAGAGCATGCGGCTACGGTTAATAGCGCAAATCCAACCATGATTAATTTATTCATAATATATCCTCTAAGTAATAAAACGTGTTGTGCCCAGTAAGAATCTAGGCGCCATCTTTCCGCAATAGCGCGCATAATTATTATGCAACTAAGCATCATTGATATAGAACTTACACTCAATGACTATGTGTAATTGAATAGAATAAGTGGGTAACCAAGGCCCACCCATAGTATTTCACTACTTATTTTCGATCGGAACAACTATTTTAGACATGGGATGCACCGCGACCAACCCGCAGAACAACATCAAAAAGACTCCACTGCCTATCATCGTCGCATCGAGGCTCCACTCGATAGCAAATCCCATTATGGCATCGGCAATCGGCAATAAGCCCATAGACATAAGCATCAGTATACTCATCACCCTGCCCAGCAATGCATTAGGCGTAATTCGTTGTAGCCAAGTCGTAAAGTGCACGTAGAAGAAGCTCTCAAAAATGCCGCTAATAAAAAACAGTAACATGGCCCACCAGTACGGATCATAAAATATTATCAGCGCTAGCGTAGAACCGCTAAAGACATAAGCCCAAAACATGCCGGGAATTAACTTTTGGTCGCCAGGCACTTGAATATACGCGCTGCCAATTGCGCCAATAAAAGCTCCTAAGCCGAAGGCCGCTGTTACGACGCCGTAGACGTAGGCCCCATCCACATAATGCAGCTTGGCCCACACAGGTATTCCCACAAAGACCATGGGCATAAAGAAAAAATGTATAACAGCCATACCTATGAAACCGAGGCGGACAGCCGGAATGGACCAAGCCCATAATGAGGCCTTACGTATCTCAGCATACAACGATGATGTTTCCGAGACAGTGGACTCAGCATTAAGGGGGCGTACTTTTACAAATAGCAGTGACAGCAGGGACAAACCAAACGTGAGCCCATCGACAAGAAAAGCACGATAGAGACCCTCTCTATCTAAGTCATAGCTATCGAGCCCGTCGACATTTAGCGCTACCTCAGAGGGATGGCTAGCCGAGCCAATCTCTCCTGCGATTATAAATGCAGCAACAAATGGGCCTATAGTCATCCCTAAATGCAGAGTCGTCTGAACGATCGCGTTACCTGCCTGAAGCTCATCTCGTGAGACTAAGCTAGGTAAAATAGAGATACTCGCAGGATAGAAAAATGCATCTGCTACCCCGAAAGCAAATGCCATAAGGAAAACTGCACTTATATCAGCGGTATCTTGGCTAATCATATACGCCAACGAAAGAACCAGCACCATACGCAAGCCATTGGACATGATCATCATTAGACGCGGGCTAGTTCGGTCAACCAAAGCGCCCCCAGCAAGCATTAAGGCGGCCCGAGGTATGCCTTGCACCGCAAATACTAATCCTGTTAATGCAGGGCTATTGGTCATTTGTAATACAAGCCAAGGAAAGGCAATTAAGCTAATTTGATCTCCAATCACAGAGATCATCTCCCCGAACCAAAATAGGCTGAAATTTCTTTTTTTAAATAACTCTAACATCACAAAAACACGTTAATGAGGTCGCCTAGATTCTATACAAGTTAAGATGGGGGGTATAGTCTGATTATATTAATCCAGCTGTGCAATCACAAAAAGCGTAAGCCCGAGATCAATAGTTTTAATGTGAGGGTTATAAAAAAGCCCCCACCGGTTTCGGTAGGGGCTTTTCCTTTATCCAAGGATAAATTTGGAATCCACACTAGAAGGGGTAACTTTAAATACGGTTCCTCCTGGTATACGACTGCGTATGTGATATTGGATTAACAATAATTCGATTTGGGCAAAAGTCCCTTATTTTAGAGCGTAATGTAGGGGGACTAATGCTCTCTCCCATCGGTTAGGAACTTCAAATTACAAAGCAGGCATTAGCCTCTCTAAATGCGTCTCAATCTCTTCTGCAGTGTCCCTAGTCGCATCTTGGGCTACCACACCACTAATTAACGTATCTCCCTCTAAACCAAACAAATAACGGAGTGTAAGCAGACCATCTGTAAGCGCATCTATCTTGCCGTTACCATCAATATCTGCGAGATCACCTAACATTGCTATACGTGACTCAATATCCGCTGATTCTGTATAAGCCGCATCAGAGGCTATCGTGCCCGTTACTAGCGCACTGCCGTCTAAACCAAACATTCCCCTAAGTAACAAAAGACCGTCCGTTAGAGCATCATACTGGCCGTTTCCATCGATATCTAAAGAGCCGGACTTGGTTGGATCTTGAGGAAACGTATCATTTATATCGAGAACGCCATCGCCATCGCAATCATTAATTGGTATGACACCACTAATTAGCTCGCCAGGCCAACCCAGTTTGTTTGAACAATAGGTAACCACCGTATCGGTTCCTAAATCGAAAGGATTATCAGCCATCACAGGGCGATCACCTAAAAATTGTACAGTAGTCAGATAATTTGCACTAAATGCATTGGGGCCTATGAAGTTCACACCATCCGGGATAGTGATGCTGACTAAACGATTAGCGCTGAATGAACCATTCTCAAGCCTGACTAAGCTATCGGGAATGATTACAGTAGACAATTGATTACCGGCAAAAACAGCATCGTTAATCTCCGTAATGCCAGCAGGCAGTTTAACACTCTCTAACTTGTTAAACGCAAAAGCTGCCACGCCCATATAACTAAGACTATCTGGCAGTATTAAAGCCGCCAACAGATTAGTCCGGAACGCATCCTCGCCAATAGTTTCAACACCGTCTGGAACAATAAGACCAGTTAATTCTAGGTCTCTGAAAGCATCTTTAGTTATACCTATCACATTTTTAGCATTAATAACGGATGGGATAACTAAGTCTTTTGCGCAGGTATTAACGCAACCAGTTACTTCATATTGGTCATATACTGGGTCATATGTGAAGACCCCATTAGTGGAATCTAATGGGAAAGTATCACTGTTATCGAGTAACCCATCATCATCATCATCATTGTCAGAACCATCACCAATGCCATCTAAGTCAGTATCAACTGATTCACTCGCATCCTCAGGAAATGGATCGGCATTGTCAGGGACACCATCGCCATCTCTATCATTCCAATTAAAGTTTTTTACGCCAAGGGCACCATTGGAATTATCAAACACATAAATATCCTGTGAATTTAAGATACCATCGCCGTCGATGTCTCCTTCATCTGGCAAACAAGATTGAGTTTTGTCGTAATAATCACACAGAATAGTGTCGATACGGGCAGTCATCAGACCTGCCGTATCTAAGCCAAAGTTTTTCTCCAAGTCCTCCCAACGACCAGCGCTTCCAGTAGTGGCAATCAACCGTTTATGAATTGCATAAAACTCAGCCATCGTCTTTGGGACAAGATTTTTATAATTATCTAGCCTTTGCTCAAACTCTGCGGGCACAGTTAAGCCCGCTAATACTTGTTTAGTTTCGGCTGTTACCGGAATACCCCAAAACTCAAAAACTGGTATCAAGTTTAAGCTCAGAGCATTGGATGCAGTAATGACAAAGTAATCGTCCTCTAAACCATAATTAACCGCTTTACCTTCCAAAACGCCTTGATCATAAAACGCTTTATGAATAGACCCAACACTATTCCATCCGAACATCTTCGCCAAATCAACAAGTCGTGCCCAACTGCGTGTTTGATACCTAACCTCATTGTCCCATTCATCAAGGCACAGCCGACGACCTTTTTGCCAGTTCGGCGATAGCATAGTATCCAGAGCAGAATCATCGAGCGTATATTGTTGGAAACCCGAATATTTTAATGCTGTGTCTAAATCTGCTCCAAGAACTTTATTGTAAGCAACCATGGCCAGCATATTAACGTTAGATTCTTGCTCTTGGCAGCTTAGCGTAGGTTGGTTATGAAGATGCCCCCATTCGTGCCACAAGATATATGCGAAATCAAGTTGTCGCTTCCTATCAACATTAACGTTTGCCGAAAAAAAGTCTTTATTTAAATATTGCCATGGCGAGTCCCCCGAATAATCAGTGGTTTCAGCAATCTCTGGCGAATCATTTCCCCAATTCTCTCCAAAAATAGGATAACTGGCTGCCATAGCAGTGCCCCTAACCGTGATTTGAGCATCTGTGGCGAGCCACTCCGATCTTATTCTCTTTAATGGTCTGCCAGTCATAGCGCTAATTGCGTCAAACATTTCACCAAAGACGTCAACTAATCCTTGAGGATTTGCGGCCTCATTACGGACATTAATCCGCTGAGTTGTTGTGAATTTCTCGCTAGTTATCTCAAACCAAGGAACCTGATGCAAAGACAGATCAGAAGTAAATTCTGCTAAATCTGAACTATGACCCTCTAAATCTAGAGTTGAATACATGGGCATTTTAACCGCCCCAGAAACAGTCACCTTAACCTTACCTAGACTCGAACCATCTGGAACCTCAAAGTAGAGTCCACCTCCAAACGGATTCGCAATTTTTATCTGTTGTTGATCTATAGCAAATGTATTAGAGATACGAGGAAATCGAGAGAAATAGGTATAGTTTCCGGCTTCAAGATCAAAACGGTGTATACCTATACGAGCAACTAGACCTTGATTAATCGCTGTAGCTTCAAAGTCCAAAGTTACCATCTCTCCCGGCGCCACATAGAGCCCTGTTGGCCTAAAAACTGTTTCTTGACCATTAAAGGCATATCCTGGGTCAGTAGCATAATTTCCATCAAACTCTATTAGCTTGACAATCCTAGGAGCTTCAACCGAAACTATGCCGGGATATACATTTGCATCTTCAAAAGCCATACCTGCGGCCGACTCAATCGTCTCAGAGACAAATAAATTATCAAATATCCATTGCTGCAGGTAAAACGCTAATATTTTCTCCGGAGAAAACTGACTGGGATACAGTTGTTGACTATCAAAAATTGGCGGGTATTTAGTCGAATAGACGTCAAGAAACTCTAAGGCTTCTGATGCAATGCTATCCCAATCACCGCCAAATCGAACCAAAAATGATTGACTAATTTGACTAAGCTCCGCGGCAGATAATATGGTTTTCTCATTAATATGGTCTGTCATGCTTTTTAATAGAACAGACATCTCTCCAGCATTCGCCAAAGTTTTTGGAGACATAATGTGCAGATAATCCAACGCTAGTGTTGAATCGTGAACTCTCGGGTCACAGCAGCCTATATCTGCAATAGGAAACCCACCGGCAAATATTTGCAATTTATCCAAACCATGGGCTTTGTTGTAATAATCACCACCTGAAAGGAGGGTTATCAGTTTAGATATATCTGCGCGACGAGCTTCAGACAAGACCATACTTTGCGAGCTTCCATTTAAAATAAAGTCCACTCGCGGTGTCGTCGCATTTAAACGAAAAATAATACTCAGGTTTTGCCAACTGTGAGGATCTATATTTTCGAGAGTTTTTACGTATCCTTCCACATCATTATAGGGAGGTTGAAATGCTGAGCCCTCGCCCACTTGAAACTGCAGCAACCAAGATCCGCTTTCCTCACGCACTAAGAGAGTAAAGCCCTCATTCCTTTGATCTGAAGTCGTAGTGGTCAAAATCTCTCGAATAAATAACTTTTCCGAACTTATGGTCACCGCATCATCAAATTTGAAACGTAAGTCGAATTGAACCGGTTTATTGAAATCAAAGAATGTGGATACTTCGGGTGGAGTAACTAAAAACTCACCGTTAGCCAAAGAAATCGAATTATCGCTAATAATTGGCGATGATGGATGATCCCGAAAATCTTGAGCATCGGGCTTAAAAAGATAGGATTCTAAGAAATTGAGCTGGTTTTGGTCTGCTGTGAGATTACCAGGAGCAAAATTATAATAAAACTCCTCTGCATCAGCTAGGCATGGAACACTAAGCAAGAATAATAGGACTAGACGAGTAAACCAAGATGTCATAAGAGAGCACACTAAATTTTTGAATATTCAGTTCTGGATATTAGCCCTTTTTTACTACAAGTAATAGGCAAGACAGTATTTTAAAGTGGCCATATAACCAAGATAATAAGGAAGTCTTACGCATTATCTATATTCCATAAATCCGCACCACTTACGTATGAGGGATTTATCTTTTTGGTGGAGCCTAGCGGGAGCGAACCGCTGACAACTAATAAATGGCAACCGATCTAGCTAAAAAATTTTAAATGGCGCGATAGAAGCTAAAATAATGACAAAAGAGGAATGGTTTGGACTGCACGATATAAAGCGCAGAGGCACAACGGACACCAAAGGAACGGCAGAAGATAAGCTAGAAGCAACAGGCCATAAATCAAGGCAAATGCTAGAGATTTATGACAAGTCAATTGCTAGGGTAAAAACCCCAAAATAGGGGTCGAATGTAGGATTGAATGTAGGATATTAGCGATATGTTAGTAAGTACTATCGCTAAAACGCCAGTGTAAATGGTGGGCCGTCCGCGACTCGAACGCGGGACCAATTGGTTAAAAGCCAACTGCTCTACCAACTG
>Ga0209279_10001515_pt1 | contig 12104 bp, 14 predicted proteins | sample CoawatmetaG00DNA_3_FD_187508 | JGI IMG/M metagenome (GOLD analysis project Ga0209279, IMG submission 187508) | Marine microbial communities from the West Antarctic Peninsula - Coastal water metaG006-DNA (SPAdes) (version 2) | ecosystem: Environmental > Aquatic > Marine > Coastal ... | reverse complement strand
TCAAACATGGTGTTCAGTCCTGATGGGGAGTTGAAGACTATGTCGAATGCAAAGAACATTCTAGGCTCAGCTGTAATTCCAGAGCAGTTTGAATATGAGTTCGGTATCTATGATCTGAATGAGTTTCTAAACGTATTGGGTATGTTTGAAGAACCAGAGTTATCATTCCATGCAGATGCTAAGTTTGTTAGTATCTCAGAAGATGGTCATTCTATTAAGTACTTTTTCTCTGAACCATCTAATCTAACTTCACCTCAAAAGAAGATTGTAATGCCTTCTGCTGAAGTACAGTTCGAGATGAGTGCAGATAACCTTAATGCTATGAGGAAAGCAGCTGGAGTATTAGGTACGACTGATGTTATAATTGAAGGAACTACTGGGTCTAATCAGTTAGAATTAACTGTAACAGATATTGGTAATCCTACTTCTAACTCATATAAGATTGAAATTGATGTTGATGAAGAGAACACTAGTGATTTTAAATTAGCATTCAATATTAATAACTTCAAATTTGCAGGAGGAGATTATCAAGTAGACATCTCATCTAAACTTATTTCGAAGTTCACACATAAAACAGAACCCTTAGTTTATTGGGTAGCATTAGAAAAAACATCTAACTTTAACACATAGAGAATACATATTATGAATAACTTGATCATCCCATCTTCACCAGCAGACCGTCTAAAGATCCGTAGTGCAATGAAAGAGATTTCAAACACTTATGCACGTATTGAAGGCGAGCGTTCTTACATCAAAGAAGCTATTGATAAACTTTCAGAAGACTTTGAACTACCAAAGAAGTATCTACGTAAGGTAGCATCAGCATACCATAAGCAGAACATTGCAGAGACTACAGAAGTAGCAGATGATGTTGAAACCCTATATGATGCTGTATTTGCAGAAACTGCTACATCATAGCAGTTGACCTTATGAGCGTATTAAGGTATAATACGCTATACAATATATTATGGAGTAGTGAATGAGTACTGATTTATTATGGGTTGAGAAATATCGACCAAACAAGGTAGAAGATTGTATTCTATCTGATGAGTTGTTGACTACATTTGCAGAAGTTGTTAAGAGCGGTAACGTTCCTAACATGCTTCTAACTGGTACAGCTGGAGTGGGTAAGACTACTATTGCTCGTGCTATTTGTAATAGTCTTGATTTAGACTATATCATCATCAACGCTTCTGAATCTCCAAACATCGATACTCTTCGAGGTACAATTAAACAGTTTGCATCTACAGTATCACTTCAGGGTGGTTTAAAGGTTGTTATTCTTGACGAAGCAGACTATCTGAATGCTCAGAGTACTCAACCAGCATTACGTGGATTCATTGAAGAGTTCTCTAATAACTGTCGTTTCATTCTAACTTGTAACTTCAAGAATCGTATTATTGAACCATTACATTCTCGTTGTTCTGTATATGAGTTTAATACTTCAAAGAAAGCATTAGCAGCACTTGCACCTAAGTTCATGAAAAGACTTCAGTTCATTCTTGATTCAGAAGGTATTACGTATGACAATAAAGCGATTGCTAATCTTATTATTACTCATGCACCTGATTGGCGTAGAGTTATTAATGAATGTCAACGTTACTCCAGTTCTGGAAATATTGATGTGGGTGTCCTTGTGGACTTGGGTAACGATTCTTATAACAATTTACTTAAAGCGTTAAAGGCAAAAGACTTTACTAAGATGCGTAAGTGGGTTGGTGAGAACTCTGATACAGAACCTCATGTCTTATTCAGACGAATGTATGATACTTTATCAGATCATTTAACAGCAAATAGTGTTCCACAGATCATTCTTATTCTTGCTGACTATCAGTATAAGAATGCATTTGTAGCGGATCATGAACTTAATACAGCAGCATGTCTTACAGAGATCATGGCTAGTGGAGAATGGAAATGAACAATGCGATGATCTTTGATCTCGAAACATTAGGTACGACAGCAGCAACCTGTCCTGTATTATCTGCAGCGGCATACGCATTTGATACAGAACGATTCTTATCAAGCAATCCTTATACGATTGATGAGATTGTAAGTGGATCAGATTATGTTAAAGTTAAAGTTAATGAACAGTGTACTCAGCTAGGACGTATCATTGAAAAGGATACACTCACGTGGTGGAAGCAGCAGGATAAGGCTGTACAGAAGGCTCAATTGATTCCTTCTGCAAACGATAAACCTGTTGCCGACATCATCAAAATGCTGTATAATAACTTTACACATGAATCTAATGTATATACAAGAGGTAATACGTTTGACCCTGTAATCATTACATCATTGTGTGCTACTCTTAAAATCGAAGAGCCATATCCATGGTACAATGTACGAGACACTCGATCAACTATTGATGGTCTGAGTTGGGGTAGTGGATTATTTAATACGTTTATACCAGAAGGTATTGACGAGAAGTCACTTGCTGTTCACGATCCTCGTGTAGATATTGCATTAGATATTATGCGTATCCAAGCATTAGTGATAGCAACTTCCTAGGAGAGTTATATGAATGACGATTTAATATTAAGAGTAAGCCATAATAGCATACGAGAGGTAGCTTCTATCAAGCTAGCTCAGAATGGTGCATACTACATTGAGTTTTTAAATGCAGATGGTACATTCAATCGTAATGAAACATTTGGTGCTGGCGAGAACCTTGCATTCTTTGAAGAAGTATTAGAGGAATGGAAGGGTGGTGTTCGTAAGCAGTTCTTATGCGAGTAGGATTTACTGCTAGTGCATTTGACATGCTCCATGCTGGGCATGTTATGATGCTACGGGAAGCGAAGGAACAATGTGATTATCTCATTGTGGGATTACAGATTGATCCTTCGATTGATCGTCTTGAGAAGCATAGTCCTGTACAATCTGTAGTTGAACGTTATATTCAATTGTCTGCAGTATCTTATATTGATGAGATCATTCCTTATGAGGGTGAAGAACAATTAAAAGATATACTAGAAACATTTAAAATAGATGTACGAATTCTAGGTGAAGAGTATAAATACATTGAGTTTACAGGTAAGGACATTTGTACAGATATCGGCATAGAGTTATACTTCAATTCAAGACGTCATAGATTCTCTACTACAAATCTACGTGAGCAGGTAAAGGTTAATGAAAGGTTGGAATAACGTATATAGGAATGAGTTGTACAGTGTAGATGATAACACTGATCTCGACTCTATGACTGTATCATTCACTAAATTAAATCAAGCTCAGACTACACGTGGTCATGCTCATCCAGCAGAAGAGGTTTATATCTTCCATACTGGTAAAGGCATTATGCGTATAGAGGATACTGACTATTTAGCAAAACCTGGAGATGTTTTCACTGTATCTCCAAATCAGCATCATAAAGTTATAAATAACTCGACTAAGAACAAGTTAACATTCTATTGTGTATTTGAGGGCAATAGACTTAAAAAGGTATATGATGAATCCATTTGATTATGTTAAGGCTGCAAGTTATAGTAAGAAAGACATTATGGTTGATGATATTGCTGAGAAAGCATACACACCTTATATTGTTAATAGAGCATTATCCTACCACCTAGATACTGTTCTATTTGCAAATGAGATGAATATCAATCATAATATGGACAATAGACTTCAATTTGATTTTTATATAAATACCATCAAGAAGAGGAATCGCTTTTCTAAATGGCATAAAGTTATTGATGATAATGATGTAGATATTGTTAAGAGTGCTTTTAATTATAATAAGAAACGTGCTGAAGAAGTTTTGTCTTTATTGAGTAAAGATCAAATTCAGTCATTGAAAAATAGGATGAATATTGGTGGAAAACAATAGTGAAAGTATAGAATGGACTCCCGCTCACATGCTGGAGATAACCCTTAACGAGCCAGACGATTTTCTCAAAGTAAAAGAGACCCTGACTAGAATCGGAGTAGCATCCTCAATGGATAAGAAGCTATTTCAATCATGTCATATCTTACATAAACAAGGAAGGTACTTCATAGTACACTTCAAAGAATTATTCTTATTAGATGGTAAAGGATCTAACCTCAATAAGAACGATCTGGAGAGACGCAATACGATTACGACTCTTCTAGCTGATTGGGGACTATTAGACATTGTCGATACGAGTCAATCATTGGACACAGCCCCTCTAAAGCAGATTAAGATAATTTCCTATAAGGAAAAATCTGAGTGGGAACTATGTCCGAAATATAATATCGGGTCTAATTAAATCAAGGTAGCATAAGTAATGAGAAGGTTATTACGTAAGGTCAGAGTCGTATCTGCACTACACAGTAGGAAGCGGGCACGTAGAAAGACCTTTGAGCAGAACCAGGAAAGTTTCCTAAAGGCTGCAAAAATGATGGAACATGAATACCCAATGGGTACATCTCACCATTATATCGCTTATCAATTGCAACGTAATAGAGCAATTTAAGCACGAACAATAAGAGTCTGCTTCGGCAGACTTTTTTATGCCTGACTGTTGACCTTTTGGTCAAAATGCTATATAATAGTGTATATAATATATTAATGGGATGTAACTTTGAAATTCTACACAAGTGTCAACAGATTCGGTAATTCAATTCTATATCGTGGTTATGATGGTGCTCAACGTATTCATAAGAAAGTGAAGTTCCAACCAAAGTTATTTCTTCCAGATCCAGAAGGTGATTATGAATTATATGAACCATCTCCAAATCCAATAAAGTTATCTCCACATAAGTTTGAATCAATGGCAGAAGCTAAAGAGTTCTCTGATACACATAGTAATGTATCTGGCTTTGAAGTGTATGGTATGACTAACTATGTGTCACAATTCATCTCAACTGAATTTCCAAAAGACATTGAGTTTGATATCAATAAAGTTAACATAACTTCAATCGATATCGAGGTACATGCTACTGAGGGATTCCCACATGCTGATCAAGCTGCATTTCCTGTTAACGCTATTACATTAAAGCATTCTATCAATGATACATTCTATACATGGGGATTAGATGATTTCGATACATCATTATCTGACTATGAAGTATGTTATTTCAAGTGTGAGAATGAAGAACAATTGTTAAGGAGCTTTCTGTTACATTGGGAATCACCTATCAATATGCCAGACATTATTACTGGTTGGAATAATAAACTATTTGATATGCCTTATCTTATTAATCGTATTAACAATTTGTTAGGTAGTAGTCAGTCTAATCGTCTATCTCCTTGGGGTAAGGTTACACCTCGTATGGTTAATATCATGGGTCAAGAGAATAACTATTATGACATCTTTGGTGTAGCTATTGTAGACTACATGGATGTATTCAAGAAGTTTGCATTACAATTTGGTAAGCAAGAATCGTATAAGTTAGATCATATTGCTAATGTTGTATTAGGTGAACGTAAGTTAGATATCACAGACTATGGTAACTTAGTTAATTTAGCTAATGAAAATCATCAGAAGTTTATTGAATACAACATCAAGGATACTTACTTGATTCCAAGAATGGATGATAAGTTGGGTCTAATGTCAATTGTATTGATGGTAGCATATCAAGCTGGTGTTAACTTCATAGAGACATTTGGTACTGTTGGTATCTGGGACTCTATCATCTATAGACGTCTATTAGCTTTGAAGCAGGTAGTTCCACCTAAGAAGCATAACATTAAGGTTCCATATCCTGGTGGTTATGTAAAGGATCCACAAGTTGGAATGCATAATTGGTTAGCTTCATTTGACGTTAACTCTCTATATCCAAACATAATCGTTCAGTATAATATGTCACCTGAGACTATTAGATCTGATATATCTGAGCCATCATTCTCTGTTGATAACTTATTGAATCAGAGAGTTAAAGCTGATTATGATCTTCCATGTGTAGCTAATGGAACATACTTTGAAAATAATAAGGTTGGATTGATTCCACAGATCATCACAGACATCTATGCTGAACGTAGAGATGCAAAGCAAGTAATGATTCAAGGTCAGAAAGACATTCAGGGTGTTACAGATAGTAAAGAGATTGACAGACTTGAGAAGATCATCAGTGTTAATAAGTCTAAGCAAATGGCTCAGAAGATCTTATTGAACTCATTGTATGGAGCTATGGGTAACATTCACTTCAGGTATTTCGATATTCGTGTAGCTGAAGGTATTACTATGATGGGTCAGCTTACTATCAAGTGGGCAGAACGAGCAGCTAATGAATTCATGAACATGGTAATGGAAAATAAAGAGCCAAAGGATTATGTTGTAGCTATCGATACTGACTCTGTGTATGTTTCTATGACAGAAGTTATAGCTAAGTTCAAACCAAAGAATCCAATTGACTTTCTTGATGATGTATGTGGATCTAAGTTTAAGGATAAGATCACAAAAGCTCATGGTGAGATGTATAAGATTACTAATGGATTCACTCATCGTCTTGAGATGGATCGTGAGGTAATAGCTGATCGTGGTATCTGGATAGCTAAGAAACGTTATATTCTTAATGTGTTGGATGATGAGGGAGTACGATTAGCTGAACCTAAGTTAAAGATTATGGGTATAGAAGCTGTTAAATCATCTACTCCAATGAAAGTTCGTGATGCATTGAAGGAATCGTTTCCACTTCTAATGAGTTCAACTGAAGAAGAACTTCAGAAGTTTATATCTGACTTTAGGGTTAAGTTTAATAGTATGCCTGCTGAGGATGTATCATTTCCAAGGGGATGTAATAACGTAGCTAAGTATGTTAATAAAGTAACAGTATATAATAAAGGTACTCCGATTCATGTTCGTGGAGCTTTGATATTTAATAACTTGTTGAAGGAACGAGGATTGAATAAGAAGCATGAATCTATTAAGTCTGGGGATCGTATTAAGTTTGCTTATATGAAGATGCCAAATCCTATTAAAGAAAACGTTGTATCTTTTCCAAACTTTCTACCAAAAGAGCTTGACCTTGACAAGTATATAGACTATAATATGCAATTCGAGAAGACATTTCTAAAACCTATTAGTGCAATCTTGAATGTAATCGGATGGGAAGCAGAACCAAGTGCTTCTTTAGAATCATTCTTTGAGTAATATATGATAGAATTAACAATATTTAAATACACGAGAGATAATAAGACTAATAACAAATTGGCGGTTCCTAACTGGCTGTCGTTTGTTACGGTGTTAAAACACCTCTCTAAGCAGCCTGGCTATAAACCCAAACAGGGTGAATTTAAACCTGGTTCGTCTCTTATATCGCCTGCTGTGTATTCTGATGGCACTACTCGTTCTAATGTCAACGTAGAATATTGGGGTATGTGGGCTGCATTAGACGTCGATCAATATGAAGGTACTTTCGAAGAAGCATTAGCAAAGTATAAAGATTATGAGTATGTTTGTTACTCTACAGCATCTTCTACAGAAGAACATCCTAAGTTTCGTGTAGTGTTTCCTCTGACAGATATTGTATCAAAGAAGAAGATTAAAGGTTTCTGGTATGCAATTAATAAGAACTTTGGTGAAGATGGAGATCCACAAACTAAAGACATGAGCCGGATGTATTACGTTCCTGCTGTGTATCCTGATGCATATAACTTCTTTATAGAGAATAAAGGTAAGTACATAGAGCCAGAAGAACTTATGGAACAATATCCATGGGTAGATCGAGGAGAGACATTCTTTGATCGTCTTCCAGAATCTATTCAGAAGACATTGATTGCACGTAAGAAAGATGAGATGAATAATAAGACATTCAAGTGGAGTAGCTTTAAAGACTGTCCATTTGTTAATAAGAAGATGGTGATGCAGTACGCTGTTATATCTGAAGGCGGATGGTATCATATGATGTATAAGATTATGGTATCGACAGCATCGTCTGCTTTGTATCATAAGTATCCTATAACGTCTGCAGAGATCGCTACATTGTGTAGAGAGATAGATAGAGCCAATGGGGATTGGTATGGGGAAAGACCTTTCGAGATTGAAGCTGATAGAGCTATTGAATACGCATACAAAAATATAGGTGTTATATGAAAATATTAGTAACTGGAGCAGCTGGCTTCATTGGATATCATGTTAGTTCTGAACTTGCATACAGAGGACATACAGTAGTAGGTGTCGATCGTGACATTAATGGTTCTGCAATTAGATCCAGGCGATTTGATTTGTTAGAAGAAGCAGGAGTATTCCAACGGGAAGTTGATATTGTTACTGAATCAGATCAGTTAGACTTTGGTGTATTTGATTTTATATTCCACCTTGCTGCATCAGCAGATGTTATGAAATCGTTGGCGTTTCCTGCTGATTATTATACTAATAATATTATAGGCACACAGAATATTATCGATGGTGCTACAAAGCACAACATCCCTGTAATATATGCATCTTCTTCATCTGTATATTCAGCAAACAAATGTTCAACAGCTAAGCCATACAAAGAAAATATGGTACTCAATCCACCACCTAATCCGTACGCTATGTCTAAGTATGTTAATGAGACCCAATTTGATCAAGCTCCTATTAAGAGTTGGGGTATGAGGTTCTTTACTGTATATGGTGAATGGGGTCGTCCTGATATGGCTTTATGGAAGTTCACTCAGCAGATTATGAATGAAGAGACTGTTACTCTACGTGGTAATGGTAAGTACATCAGAGACTTCACTCATATCGATGACTTGATTAATGCTCTAATATTAGTACTCGATCAGCGACCTAAAGAAAGTATCATTAACGTAGGTACAGGACGTTGCATTACTAATGAGAGAATGGTTAATATCATAGAGAATGCTACCGGTATTAAAGCCAACATTGAATATGAAAAAGCAAACAAATATGAAAGTAAGATGACATTAGCAGATACTTCTATCCTTACATCATTAGGATGGGAATCTCATACAGGTATTGAGGTCGGTATTAAATCGTTCGTTAAATGGTATAAGAAAGCAGGTACTCGTTATGATACCTAGAATAGCAATCATTGGTAATGGGTTTGTTGGCTCGACTGTGTCTGCTGCATTCTCTAAGACTGAGCAATACATTCTTGATCCTATGACTCACTCTGGTAGTAACTATGATGAGTTAGTTGCATTTCAACCAATGTTAGTCTTTATATGCGTACCTACACCAATGAGCGTAGATGGGTGTATGGACTCTAGTAACATAGATAATGTTTTAGCTGAATTACATGAGCGTAATAAGTACCTCGTTAAAGTAATCAAGTCTACTATTGTGCCTGAGCAGATCGAATGTATGTATCATATGTTCGAGAATGTTATATACAATCCAGAGTTCCTTCGTGAGAATAATGCATTGAATGATTTCTTGAATCCTAAGTTCAGAGTGTTCGGTGGTAATTATGCTGCGTGTGAGAGAGTATCAGAGCTATATGATGATCTATCTGTATGTAAGCCATGTCGTGTATACATTACAGATGTGACTACTGCATCATGGGTCAAATACACAATCAATACATTCCTAGCAACTAAGGTAGCATTCTTCAATAGTATCAGAGAGAAGTTTGAAGGGGATTGGGATGTGTTCCAGAATATACTTGCAGCAGAGCCTAGGCTTGGACCATCTCATATGCAGGTGCCAGGACCAGATGGACTACTTGGTTTTGGGGGATCATGCTTCCCTAAAGACATAAAGGCACTAGCCTGGGAATATGATCTACCTATCCTAGACGCAGCCATTGAGTATAACAACAAAGTGCGTTCGCAATACGATTCGATTAAAAGAGAAAAAGATCAGAATATCGTTTACTTTTAGTTCAAACTATAGTATAATATACCTAAGAAATTAATAATTGAGAGAGAACATTATGTCCATAATGGATAAACTAAAAAGTAATTCAAAGATCAAGGCAACTGATTCATTAGTTGACTCTAAGATCTTTAAGAATCTTGATGTGACACCTACACCAGTTCCTATGATTAATGCTGCATTATCAGGGAATGTTGATGGTGGTGTTACTTCAGGATTAACAGTACTGGCTGGACCATCTAAGCACTTCAAGACATCATTTGCATTACTGATGGCTGCAGCATTCTTGGAAGCTCATAAGGATGGTATCATATTGTTATATGACTCTGAGTTTGGTTCTCCAGCATCATACTTCGAATCATTTGGTATCGACACATCTCGTGTTCTGCATACTCCAATTGCAAACGTAGAAGAGTTGAAGTTTGATATCGTAGCTCAGCTAGAAGGAATGGATCGTAAAGATAAGGTAATGATCGTAGTCGATTCTATCGGTAACCTTGCATCTAAGAAAGAACTTGAAGATGCTAAGTCAGAAAAGTCTGTAGCTGATATGTCACGAGCAAAAGCTCTGAAAGGTCTATTCCGTATGGTAACTCCATATCTAACTATGAAAGACATTCCAATGTTAGCTATCAACCATACGTATCAGGAGATCGGTTTATATCCAAAGAACATCGTATCTGGTGGTACTGGTATATATTACTCTGCAGATAACATCTGGATCATTGGTCGTCAACAAGAGAAAGTTGGTACAGAGATTGCTGGATATAACTTTATCATTAACGTAGAGAAGTCTCGATTCGTTAAAGAGAAGTCAAAGATTCCAATCAGTGTAACGTGGGATGGTGGTATTGAGAAGTATAGTGGATTGTTGCCATTAGCATTAGCAGGATCATATGTAGCCAAACCATCTAATGGTTGGTATCAGCGAGTTGATACTACATCAGGAGAGATGTATGGCGATAAGTGTCGTGAGAAAGAAACTCTGAAGAGCTCTTTCTGGGATCCGATCTTTAAAGAAACAAACTTTAAAGAGTTCATTAAAAACTACTACACAATTGCATGTAAGCCAATGCTAGAAGGGGAGATCGACTTTGACCAGTAAATTCTATGAAATGATCGCGATGGAAGATGAAGATCGATGGGGTGTTAGTATAACAGACTCAGAGAATAAGTTCTTTGGAGTATCAGCAATGTATGGTAGTGTTTCTGCTAAGGAACTTGGGGATGGTACAGCACAGTTATCATTCCACTACGATGTTATAGATAATCCATGGGATGTTGATGTTAGTGGAAATGATCTACATAACGTCCTTGGTGAAGCATTAGAAGATATATTATACACATCATTAGAAAGTGGTGAATACAGAATGGGAGATAAAGTTGAATCTGGAACAGCTGATAATTAGAAACCTGTGCATTAATGAAGAATTCACTCGAATGGTAATCCCTTTTATTAAGAGGGAATACTTCGAGGGTGTATCTCGTAATGTGTTCGATGATATAGTTAAATTTGTTAATAAATACAATAAGCTACCTACAGCAGAAACTTTATTGATTGAGCTTGATACTTCTAGTAATTATGAAGAAGCAAAGACTCTATTAAAAGCAGACGTTGATGCAGTAGAGAAGGATTGGTTAGTAGATCGTACAGAAGGTTGGTGTCAGGATAGAGCGTTACATCTTGCAGTAATGGATTCAATTGAGATCATTAATGGTACTCATAAAGAATTAAGTAAGGATGCAATGCCAGATCTATTGACAAAGGCATTAGCAGTAACATTCGATTCATCTGTTGGTCACGATTATATCGATGATGCAGAAGGTCGATTTGAGTTCTATAATGCTACAGAAGAAAGAATTCCATATGATCTAACGTATTTTAATCAGATCACAAAAGGTGGATTACCTCGTAAGTCTTTATCTGTTATATTAGCAGGAACTGGTGTTGGTAAGTCGTTGTTCATGTGTCATCAGGCAGCAGCAGCTATGTCGATGGGTAAGAATGTATTATACATTACTTGTGAGATGGCAGAAGAGAAAATAGCAGAACGTATTGATGCTAACTTATTGAATGTTGATATTGCAAAGTTAGATACATTAGAACATGATAACTTTATCAATAAGGTAAATAAGATATCTACTAAGACTCAAGGCAAGATCATTATTAAGGAGTATCCAACTGCAACAGCACATACTGGTCACTTCAGAGCATTATTGTCTGAGATCAAGTTAAAGCGGAAGATGGTTCCAGATATTATCTTTATAGATTATCTGAACATTTGTGCGTCGGCTAGGATGAAAGGTATGGGTGGTTCTATTAACTCATACACATACATCAAGTCTATTGCAGAAGAGATTCGTGGATTAGCTGTAGAGTTT
>Ga0209279_10001513_pt1 | contig 12124 bp, 12 predicted proteins | sample CoawatmetaG00DNA_3_FD_187508 | JGI IMG/M metagenome (GOLD analysis project Ga0209279, IMG submission 187508) | Marine microbial communities from the West Antarctic Peninsula - Coastal water metaG006-DNA (SPAdes) (version 2) | ecosystem: Environmental > Aquatic > Marine > Coastal ... | reverse complement strand
TATTATGCCTCTCTATTTGGCCATGCTGTTTAAAGAAATGAAGCTCGACGGCAGCCACGAAGGCTGTATCGAACAGCTCTATCGACTGTTTACCGAATGCCTGTACAACGACAGTCCAAGAACAGATGAAGAGGGTCGTCTGCGTGTTGATGAGCTGGAGATGCGTCCAGAAATTCAGGCTAAAGTTGCCAATGCCTGGGCAAATATCAGCACCGAAAATCTCCATGAGACCACAGACTTTGTAGGCTACAAGCAGGAATTTTTAAAGTTGTTCGGGTTTGAAGTCGATGGCGTCGATTACCAGGCTGAAGTAAACCCAGATGTTGCCATTGGCGATCTAATCTAAGGTCCAGCAGGATGAGTTCTAAAGGTACGCAGTTTAAGACCAGCCTATTGCACCCGCGCCACTGGCCAATCTGGTTGGCCTTTGGTCTGTGGCGTGCCGTCACTGCGTTGCCGTTTCCACTGCTATTACTGCTGGGAAAGGGAATTGGGTTAGCTATCTATCGCTTTCCTAGTCGCCGAAAAACCATCGCCCAGCGCAATATTGAACTGTGCTTTCCAAAGCAGACCCCAGAGCAGAACGAAGTCATGCTCAGAGCAAACTTCATCAGTACGGGCATTGCCTTTATGGAAGTGGGAATTGCCTGGTGGTGGTCTAAAAAGCGGTTTGCCAAGTTACTGCAGTTTGAAGGGCTAGAAAATCTCAGTGCAGTGAAAGGTCGCGGCGTTATGTTGCTGGGTATTCATTACACCACCTTAGAGATAGGCACTGCGGCGATTTCCTCGGTGTTTCAGATGGACGGCATGTATCGCGCTCATGGCAATCCTGTCTATGACTTTTTACAGGCCCGCGGCCGGCTTAATCAGGGACTGGGGGATGGCATGGTATTCGAACGCAGAGATGTTCGTGGCACCATGAAGGCCCTAAAGAAAGGCCGATCCCTGTGGTATGGCCCAGATCAAGACTATGGTCTTGGTCAGGGGCTATTTGTTCCGTTTTTTGGTGTTCAGGCTGCTACTGTTTACGCGACAGCGAGATTTGCCGAGAAAACCGGTGCTGCTGTGGTGCCCTTTAGTCATGTAAGGTTACCTGGCTCTCAGGGCTACAAGATTACTGTTTATCCCGCACTTGAAGATTTCCCTGTGGGAGATGACCTTGTCGATACCCGCAGAATCAATAAGATTGTTGAAGACATGATAATGCTGCAGCCAGGACAATATCTGTGGGTGCATCGACGCTTTAAAAATCGTCCCGAAGGCGAGGCCGATTTGTACAATTTGCCCGAGAAAAAGAAAAAACGCCGTTAAGCCGATTGAGACTGAGGTTTCACTTGTGCGACTACAGGCCCATCAGTACCATTGCCCGAATATTGGTTAGGTGCTGTTTATTAGGAAAACTTATTAAGTGATAGATTTATTTAGAGGTTTAGGAAAAAAATGATCACAGGAAGTATTGTCGCACTGGTTACCCCCCTGCATTCAGATTCGCTGGAGGTAGACTGGGATGCGCTTAAAAACCTTGTTGAATGGCATATAGAACAGGGCACTAACGCCATTGTCGCCGTAGGCACCACAGGGGAATCAGCAACCCTAGATGTCTCCGAGCACAGTGCAGTTATTCGTCAGGTAGTTGATCAGGCTGCTGGGCGTATCCCCATTATTGCCGGCACGGGCGCCAACAGCACGCGCGAAGCGATCGTGCTCACTAAGTCGGCTAAAGAAGCTGGCGCAGATGCCTGCCTGCTAGTCACACCCTATTACAATAAGCCCACCCAAGAGGGCTTATATCTGCACCACAAAGCCATTGCAGAAGCCGTTGCTATCGACCAGATTCTTTACAACGTGCCAGGACGAACGGCCTGCGATATGCAAGTTGAAACCGTTCTGCGCCTAAGTGCCATTAACAATATTGTGGGTATCAAAGAAGCCACTGGCGACCTGCAGCGAGCTGAGCAGCTTGTTGCTCAGTGCCCCGCTGATTTTGCTGTTTATTCCGGTGATGACCATACTGCCAGAGAGCTGATGTTGTTGGGTGGTAAGGGTGATATTTCAGTGACGGCAAACGTTGCGCCAAAACTGATGTCTGAAATGTGCGCAGCTGCACTTGCAGGTGATGCTGCTAAGGCTGCGGAGCTGGATACAGTATTATTGCCCGTGCACGATGCTATGTTTGTTGAAGCTAATCCGATTCCAGTTAAGTGGGCTGTCAGCCAGCTGGGATTGATGGAGAATGCATTGAGACTACCAATGACAGTGCTCTCAGATCAACATCATCAGCAAGTGGCGGCTGCACTAAAAAGTGCCAAACTGATTTAATAAGCTATTTGTATTTACTAAGCGCTTAATAATAGCGCGCACAGGGGCTACAAAATAATGAAACAGATTCTTACCGGATTTTCCGTTGTACTTATTTTAAATCTGACCGGCTGTGGCTGGTTGGGGTTACGTGATCGTTCTAACGATTACCTGTTGGCAGAGGAAACTCAGCCAACAGTAGTGCCTGCAGATTTAGACAGTGCGACTCTGGGTCAGATCTATCCGATTCCAGTGATTCCGGTTAATTCTGTGGAACTGGTATCTTACGAGGTTCCTCGGCCACAACCCGCCTCTGTGAATACGTTTGAGCAGCTAGTAAAGATACAGTCTGTTGAAGGCCGTCGCTGGATTCTAATTAATATCTCTCCCAGTGAAGCCTGGCCTCGGGTTCGTAACATCCTAAATCGTAACGGTATTCCCTCTGCCAAGGCCGAGGGTTCAGCGGGTATTATTGAAACAGTCTGGGTCAACTTTAATTCAGATGAAGACAGCGCTCACCGCTTTCGCTTTGAGATAGCGCCAGGTGTGCAGATCGACAGCACTGAGATCTCCGCTCTGCATCAGCAGGCTGCCAAAGGGGAAGAAGAGGGCTTGGAATGGCCTGAAAAATCACAGAACGAAACTCGGGAATCAGACATGTTAAGTCTGGTCGCGAATGATCTGGCTTCTGCTTCAGAGTATGCCAGTGTCTCTCTACTCGCACAGGATATTGGCGGTGAAGCCAAGGTCGAGATAATTACCCCGGCAGTCGCTGATCCCTATATTCAGGTCAAGCTGAGCTTTGATCGAACCTGGGCCTCTATGAGCTATTCTGCAGATCGCGGTGGTTTTGTTACCGTAGACAAGAATCGCTCTGAAGGGGTCATGTACGTTAATTACACTGAAGAAACCACGGATGAACCTGGGTTCTTTAATCGCTGGTTTGGTGGTGGTGCCGGTGATGAAATTCTTGAAGTTAACTATCGAGTGCTGGTGGAGGCCGTTGGCGGCAGTGTTGAGGTCCGTATTATAGGCCCCGACGGTGAGGGCTTGAATCAAGCCGAGTCACTGCGCCTGTTAAAAGTACTACGGGGTAATATGTCCTAAGGCACCTCGCGCAATGCGATTTGCATCCCTGGGTAGCGGCAGTAAAGGCAACGCCACTTTAATTGAGTGGCGTGACACCTGCGTTATGGTCGACTGTGGCTTCTCTATTAAAGAGACTACCCTGCGAATGGCTAAGCTGGGGAAGCAGCCACAGGACCTCAGCGCTATCTTGGTGACCCATGAGCACAGTGATCACTGGAAAGGGGTTATGCCTCTGGCCAATAAGTTTGGTATTAAGGTCTATCTGACCGCCGGCTGTTTAAAAAGCCGTGACCTCAAAAATCCGACCACCGATTTCCATATCATCGATAGTCATACCGAGTTTCAGGTGGGGGATTTAACGGTTACCCCAGTGCCTGTTCCTCATGATGCCAGAGAACCTGTTCAGTACCTGTTTAACAGCCTTAATCACAAGCTTGGTGTGCTGACCGACATAGGGTCTTTAACGCCTCACGTGGAAGCACAGTACGATAATTGCCATGGTCTGCTGCTCGAGGCCAATCATGATCTCGATATGTTGGCCATGGGACCCTATCCGGCATTTTTAAAAGATCGCGTCAGCGGTCAGTGGGGGCATCTGAATAATCAGCAAACGGCTCGATTATTGGCCAATGTTGATCAAAGCCTGATCCAACAGCTGGTGATTGGCCATATCAGTGATAAGAACAATAGTTTGGATAAGGTTCGCGATGCGGTCGAAAAAGTCTATACGGGGCAGGGCAATCTGCACTATGCCTGCCAGCAGGAAGGTTTTGACTGGTTGGAGCTTATTTAGACCGAGTTTTATCAGTCAAACTGGCTTGTTATAAATTTGTGAAGCACTTTTTATTCAAGCTGGCAATGCTAATTAGTGAATAGTTTTCAGTTAAATTGAATTTTTTTTCCACAGAGGCCTGTTTATTCTACAAATGGTCTTAACAAGTCGCGCTAAGTCATTGATATTTACTTGTGAAATACATAACTCGTTGATTTTATTGGTTTTTTGTATCTGTACAAAAAATAACCAATCTAACAAACATGCCCGCTTTTTGGGGCTTATGGAGGGTTGCACAGTGGTTAATCCACAAAGTTATCCACAGCTTCTGTGGATATGTTTCTGCACCAAAATGTCACCGTTACAATTTTCAAATCACAAAATATAAAAACTACAGGCAGCTTTTTGGCCTGTAGAGATCTGCTGCTAATAATTGCTCTAAACTAAGTAAATCCTTACAAGAAAGCCCGCTATTTCCCTGCAGATTAAGCCGTTTGAGGTCGCCAAAAAACATCAGAGGTTTGATCGTTTTAAGCTCATTATTGGATAGATTGATCGTTTCTAGCTTAGTAAAGCGATCTAGGCCGGTGAGGCTAACAATGCCCCCATAGGAACAATTTAATAGCCTCAGATCTCCAGCCACAGTAATTTTTTGATCGTTAATGGCTTGGGCGACACAGTTGCGCAAAGCAGGATCGAGGATCTCATAATCACTAAATAATACTGGTGGGGCGTAGATTTCACGTTCATTTATTGTCACCTGATAGCGATCGCAGGCAGCAATAGTTAGCAGAGTAATAATACTGAGTAAGATTTTCATAAAGGAGGTCGCTCGTAGGCCAGTTAGTGAAGTATATGGGGTAAAATATGCACATGCCTACTATTAAAATAACCTACTCCGATATTCGCTTACAGCAAGATGCTGAAACCCTAGCGGAGAAGCTTAATCTGCCTTTGATTGATTTTTCTCAGATTAAACATACCCCTTTAGCAGAAGTAGATTATTTTCTTGAGTACGCCAGTGACGGACTCTGTCTAAAGCCCGCGGTGCGCTCCAACCATGGACCGGTGCGCTGTAACTTTAACAGCGGCGCTAATGTTCACAGGCGCAGGCATGGTGGCGGTAATGGTCAGGCTATCGCCAAAGCCGTGGGTGTCTCGGGAAAGTTTGCTCCTCAGGTACTGGATCTCACGGCTGGTCTGGGCGGTGATGCCTTTGTATTGGCCGGACTCGGCTGCAAAATGCAGATGCTGGAACGCAACCCCATTGTTCACAGCCTACTCTCTGACGGCTTACAGCGCGCATCTATTGAAGGTCAGGGTGATACTGAGCTGGCGGAAATAATGGCCAGAATGAACCTGTTAGAAGGGGACTCAGCCACCTATTTAAACGGTCTGCCAGCAGAGCAGCTGACCGATATTGTCTATCTCGACCCCATGTTCCCCGAGCGTAAGAAAAGCGCCAAGGTGAAAAAGGAAATGCAGGCCTTTCACGGCATAGTGGGTGCGGATGAAGATGCATCGGCGTTACTTGAACTGGCTCTAGTGAGAGCCCGCTATAGAGTGGTGGTTAAACGCTCAGCGAGTGCGGGGTATCTTGCTGATAGGCAGCCTACCTATAGCTTAGAGGGCAAGTCGACGCGCTTCGATGTGTTTGCCCTGCAAAAATTACCCGTTTGAAACCAGTTTTCAGATTCGCTTTACTTGCGCATGGCTAAATAATTGCCCGATGCAGCCAAGACAAATCCCATCACTGCCAACAGCGTCCACTGATAGTCTTCAAATATTGTTGACAATATAATCGCCACAAAGGGAATAAGTAATCCGCTGTAACCTGCCTTTTCCGGGCCAATTAAAATAAGTAATTTAAGGTAGGCACCAAACGCCAATATTGTCCCGAAGGTTGATAAATACACTAGCGAGGCAGTGTATTCGAAGCTATTGTCGTAAGAGAATGTGGCGCCAGTAACCAGTGCAATAATTAATAGTGCAGCCGTGCCATAAAGAGTTCCCCAGGCATTAATGGCCCACACTGAAATGCCTGTATTGCCATTTCTGGTGGCCACTATATTTCCCAAGGATGCGGTAAATACTGCAGCAAGTGCAAATAACGCGCCCTTAATCGCGCCGCTATTGGATTCGCTTTCAAATTTGGTTAGCTCAGGATAGAACAGCATACAGATGCCAGACAGACCGATAATGCCGCCGACAACGGTTTTAATGTCAATCCGGCGCTTTAGAAATATCCGCGCATTAATAATATTAAAAAATACGATCAGAGAGAAAAGTACTGCAATAATCCCGCTGGGCAGAAAGGTCTCCGACCAGTAGATCATCCAGTAATTGATTCCGAACAGAGAAACGCCCTGAGCAACCATAAAGCGGTGATTACCTGGTTTCAGTGCCAGTGGAATGCCGCGCCACTTGCACCAGCCGAAGAGCAGGGCTGAGGCCAGGGCCATACGATAGATCACTGAAATTAACGGATCCACCTCACCTAATTGAAAGGTAATGGCGATCCAAGTCGAGCCCCAGATAAGTACCGTAGAGGCATACAGGAATAGGCTAGTCTGGTTCACTGTGTAAACAGCTTGGCTAATAATCTCTGATAGATTGAAGTCAGGATATCTAGATCGGCAATATTTACATTCTCATCGACCTGATGAATGGTCGCATTAACCGGTCCAATTTCAACAACTTGGGTGCCCATAGGCGCAATAAAGCGTCCATCGGAGGTACCGCCAGCGGTGGACAGTTCGGTCTCTATGCCGGTGACCTCTAGAATACTGGCAACTGCCGCTTCGACTAACGCGCCTTCTGCCGTGAGAAACGCCTGGCCACTGAGCTTCCAGTCCAATTCATAGTCGAGGCCATGTTTGTCTAAAATAGCCTCGGTGCGCTCGCGAAGTATCTGATCGGTCAATGCGGTCGAAAATCGAAAGTTAAAGGTGACCTGCAACTCGCCGGGAATAACATTGGTTGCACCGGTGCCGCCATTGATATTTGAGATTTGAAAGCTGGTAGCTGGAAAGAATTCATTGCCCGCATCCCAGACTTCAGCCACAAGTTCGGTGAGTGCTGGGGCGGCGCTATGGATCGGGTTGCTGGCCAGATGGGGGTAGGCAACATGGCCCTGCTTACCTTTAACACGCATGACACAGCCTAGCGATCCACGGCGACCATTTTTAATCACATCACCACAGCGTGCTGTGCTGGAAGGTTCTCCCACCAGACAGTATTCAGGAGTAATGCCTTGTTCTTGGAGCCATTCAACGACTTTTACAGTGCCATTGCTGGCAATACCTTCTTCATCGCTGGTGATTAAAAAAGCAATGCGGCCGCTGTGGTTTGGATGTTCGGCAACAAACTGTTCGACGGCGACAACCATCGCGGCCAAAGAGCCTTTCATGTCGGCGGCACCGCGACCATAGAGCTGACCGTCTTGCTCGGTGGGCTCGAAGGGTAGGTGAGTCCAATCGCTTTCTGGGCCTGTGGGAACTACATCAGTGTGGCCGGCAAAGCATAGAATAGGACCCGATTGACCGCGCACCGCCCAGAAGTTATCGACGTCATCAAAGCGTAGATGCTCAATCACAAAGCCAATGGCTTCCAAGCGCTCGATCATTAGCTGCTGACAGCCCTTATCGTCCGGTGTGACCGAAGAGCGAGAGATAAGCTGTTTGGTTAATTCGAGAGTGGCAGAGTGCATGATAGGGGCCCTTTAAATAATGGCTCCATTGTAGTGGCCAATTGTTTTTCAGGCTATATGCGTGCCGAACTGTTTTGCTGCTATTTGTAAAAATAATTAAAAACAACAGACACAAAAAAAGGCTCTAACTGAGCCTTTTTTCATTTGCATTACTTAGTTTGTAAATTTTGTTTTCAGCGAGTACCGATTTGCAGATCAGACTTGCGTCGAACAATCCCGAACAGGCCAAGAATAACTGAACCGAACAGGAATATAGCGCTAGGGATAGGTGTTGCTATTGGAGGGTTCGTAGCAAAAAATTCAAACTTTCCCGCCGTGTATACGGTCATACTGTTGCTCCAGTTGTAGTCGTCATAGCGGCCACTGGTAGCATATTCATAAACATATTGGGCTGTTGAGCTTAACTTGCCTTTCTTGCCCATTATTTTCCACACAGCCTGGTTGATTGCAGTATTCCAGCTCTGAGCGTTGGTGCTGATGGTATCAGCGAGGTTGACGTAGTTGAATAACCAACCAACCTGATTGTACTTTTTAATGTCCTTCGTTTTTTTGTTGAACTTGCCGGCACCATTCTGTACATCATTGTAGGTATTTACAGTGGCTGTCCAGGTATCACCAGACTTTGGTGTCTTGGACTTGGCATTCATTGCATAGGTGCTAACACCATCAATGGTCAAATTATGTACACCTGCGCCACCAGTAGATGTGCCAGCGTCTTCGTAGGTAATTGCAACGGTTCCGGCGAAAGAGGGCGAGGTTATTAGCAGTGCGAGACTGGCGCCAGCAAATAGCTTGATTAAGCCTTTGGCGTTAAATTTAGTATTGATTCCCATGGTATATCTCCCTATTAGCATCCTGCCAACACAAATATTTGAAACAGTTCTTGATAGGGCAGATTCTATGCATTGCTGATTTTGCTGCAACCAGACCGCGCTAAAAACGCGAACTGGTTATCATTTTTTCGTCAACTGAAGCCTTTCTATTGCTAATTCAATGCATTGAGCCTGCGAATAGCCGTAATTTCAGTATCAGGTTTGATCCCGTAGCTGTGCAGTCCAGAGTTCGAAATAACGGGCTTTTTTGGCCAGTAACTCGCGATGGGAGCCCTGTTCTACAATACAGCCATGGTCCATGACCACAATTCTATCCGCATCGACAATGGTCGATAGGCGGTGGGCAATAACCATGCTGGTATGCCCCTGTGATATCTCCTGTAGTGCGGAGAGGATTGAACGCTCAGATTTACTGTCCAGTGACGAGGTTGCCTCATCAAACACCAATATAGGCGGGCGTTTTAATATAGTTCTGGCGATAGCGACGCGCTGCTTTTCTCCGCCAGATAACTTTAACCCGCGTTCACCAACAACGGTCTCAGCGCCATCGGGCAGTTCGGCAATAAAGCTCTGTAAGTGGGCAAGTTTGATGGCCTGCAATACCTCTGCGTCTGATGCTTCGGGATTGCCGTAACGTATATTTTCAAAGATGCTCTGATTAAACAGCACCGTGTCCTGGGGCACTATGCCAATCACCTGACGGAGAGAGTGCTGACTTACCTGACTAATATCCTGCCCATCAATCCGTATGCTGCCCTGACTGGGATCGTAGAATCGAAACAGCAGTTTGACCAGGGTTGATTTTCCTGCACCGCTGGCGCCAACAATGGCGACTTTCTCGCCTGCACGGATATCAAAGCTAAGGTCTTTAACAATAGGGCGGTCTGGTCGGTAATGAAAAGATACCTTATTAAAGCTGATAGCCCCCTTGGTTATCTCAAGGTCAGGAGCATTATTAATATTTTTGACGCCAGAACTGAGTTCCATTAGGGCAAACATATTTTCGATATTGGCCATGGAGCCCTTAATTTCTCGATACACAAAACCCAAAAAATTTAACGGGATAAAGAGCTGCATCATAAAGGCATTGATCAGCACAAAGTCACCGATGGTCATGGTGCCCTCTGTAACCCGTTGGGCGGCCAACCACATCATGGCGGTCATGGCGACTGTGATAATGAGTGCCTGACCGGCATTTAAACTGAGTAGCGACAGGCGATTTTTGCGCCGTGCCTTCTCCCATGTTTTTAAGGCCACGTCGTAGCGATTGGCTTCATAGTCTTCATTGGTAAAGTATTTAACGGTTTCGTAGTTAAGTAGGCTGTCGATTGAGATGGTGCTGGCTTGAGAATCTGCCTTCGCCGCTTCTCGGACAAACTGGGTGCGCCAATCGGTGGTGACCATGGAAAAGAGAATATACAAAACCACAGAACTCATGGTGATAGCCGCAAACGCAATGCCGTAGTTATAGAACAGCAAACCGATCACCAGGGTAATTTCTATTAGTGTAGGGGCAATATTAAAGACAAAAAAGCGCATCAAGAAGCTGATGCCATTAGTGCCTCGATCAATATCGCGCGATAGACCACCGGTGCGGCGATTGAGGTGAAAGTCCAAATCCAGACCGTGCACATGCTTGAATACTTGCAGGCCAATGCGGCGCAGTGCGCGTTCGGTGACACGGCCAAACACCGTATCTCGAATTTCACCCAGCAAAATCATCGACAGGCGAGCAAAGCCGTAGGCAATAATAAGAGCCGCAGGCACCACTAGTAAACTCTCGGCAGGTAGTCCGCTGCTGCTGTCCATCCCCAGACCATCGACGATGTATTTAAGCAGGAAAGGCCCGGTAACACTGGCAGCTTTAGAAAGTACTAAGCAGACCAGCGCAATGCCGATACGTGCTTTGTACTCCAGCATATAGGGCCAGATAATTTGAAAGACTTTCCAGTTGATTTTTCTGTCGGCATCAACAGCATAGTTGCCAGGTTGCATAGGTTAGCTCGGTTGGTAATAGGGGGCAGTCGATGTTTAATGCCTGTTTAACCTAGGTTCTGTGCTGAAACCAAGCTAAGACGCTAACAGTTACGGATTAACTAATAAGTTGGTCTTTTGCGGCATTAATTTTTGCTGCCAAATAGTCACTGCCGCCGCGATCTGGGTGCAAACGTTGCATCAGACGCTTATGGGCCTTGATAATCTCTTCTTTGGAAGCATTGGCCTCAACTCCGAGGATTTTATGGGCTTCGTCATTGGATATATCTGAGAAATTACCTGCTTGATAATTATCGTTGGTCTGTTCACCGGTGCCATTGCGCAATAGATAGGCCTGCAGCAAAACAAAGGATTCTCGGTCAGCAGCACGAAATTCTTCAGACAGTGCTTTGAGCTGTTCGGGGTTTAATTCAGACAGGCGCTTGCCGGTAAATTCACCCTTGAGCACTTCGCCATCCATTTTCTTGCTGGCAAAATTAATCTCCACCTTTAATGAACCGGTGCCAAACTGGGATGGACTGGTTTTAAATCGGCTAAGAATCCGCAAGATTGGCAGAGCGCGTAAACCAAAGCCAAGTACCAGCTTGCCGATGGGTATCAGAGCCGCTAGGCCAGCACCGAGCCAGTGCATGCGCCCGGTTGCTACTAAGATTATCGATGCCCCCAGAACACCCCAGAACGCTGTGCGCCAAAAAAAGGGTCGCCGCTGTTCTGGCGCTAAACGCTTAACCGTTGACCACCAGTACCACACTGAGAATGCGATGGCGACGAGGAGGAGTAATCTAGGCATAGTGGGCAGCTGCGGTTGGGGATCAGAATCCCTAACAATACCTTTTTATTGGCCCTGGGGCGAGTCAATCGGCAGAGTATTCGGTGATTAACTGACCTGAGTGAGACATTTTGTCTATTATAAAATCTTGGAACTAAGCTGCTCCATTTGCGGAACTTTAGTCACGTCTTTCACTGGCAGAATCAGGCTCCTCGCAGGGAGCGCATGAGATGAATATAGTTGGACCCACAGTTAAGCAAATTCGTGAACAGCAACGGTTAACCCAGGAGGCCTTGGCTGCCCGCTGTAATCTTTTAGGCTGGGATATCAGTCGCAGCACATTGGCTAAGATCGAGGTTCAATTGAGACGGGTCAAAGATACCGAGGCCGCATGCTTGCCAGAGCCCTTAAGGTAGATATCGGCGAAATGTATCGCGGCACTAAAATTTTCACTAAAGAAAGTACTTGCTAAAAAGGTACCTGCTAAAACGCGGCTATAGATAAAACACCAGCTACAAAAAAGCCCCAGCTAAATCAGCAGGGGCTTTTTATAGTGGCTAGCTTATTATAGTGACTAGCGTAAGAACAGCTTCTCGCATAACAGCAGGTTAGCGCGTCTTAAGAACATCGCGCAACTTATCAGCCATAGACACCAATGC
>Ga0209279_10001508_pt1 | contig 12175 bp, 10 predicted proteins | sample CoawatmetaG00DNA_3_FD_187508 | JGI IMG/M metagenome (GOLD analysis project Ga0209279, IMG submission 187508) | Marine microbial communities from the West Antarctic Peninsula - Coastal water metaG006-DNA (SPAdes) (version 2) | ecosystem: Environmental > Aquatic > Marine > Coastal ... | reverse complement strand
TTCCTGCGCTGGCCCAAAGGACCAGAGCCTCGCGCATTGCCTTGTTGGGCTTGCGATCAATCACAACATTGCCTGGACGCTCAAGATGGTCTTTGTCGACCTGAATATTGCCCGACAACAGCATACCCGCACCGCCGTCACTCCATAGTCCATAAAGTCGATTTAGCTCGGCTGTCGGCTTGCCGTCCGCGGTGGCAAGTCCCTCTGTCATAGCCGCCTTGGCAAGTCGATTTTGCAACAAAGCGCCGCAGGGTAAGCGCAGGGATTGAGATAGAGCACTGGTCATAAGGGTTTTCCTGTTACATCGCTGGCGATAATAGCGGACACATCACACTCTTATAGGAAGGCTAGATGCTATATTTACCCGTATTTTAAGCTTAATGTGCTCTGCTATGCACCAAGAAGTCTCAACCTTACAAGGGATACTGCCCAATCCGGTCTAGAATACTCGGATTAATAACCACCCTGATCGGTGACTTTTTGACACAATACATGGACCTATTATGGATCGATGGCCTGACGTTAGTGTTGGTCAGTCTCGTTTTAGCCTTTACTGACTTATGGCGGGTAGTAGAAACTAAGGCGCTAATAATCGGTGAAGCGACCAATCCGAATGTAGTAACAGATTCTCATTATCTCATGACAGGGATTTCGGAATAGAAAAAGTCGATTGAGTGCTGACTCTACCCAAGGGACCCAACGACATATTGGTAAATCTGTGTTGATGTTGCTGGTGATTTACGCGACGTCCAAGCAAAGGTCGCCATCGCCCAGTTAGATAGGTAGATAGGTAGATAGGCAAATCAAAGCGCGCCACTTCAGGATCAAGCATGTTTCACGGAAACTGGAGTAGCGCACCAACCAACGTATGGCAAAGGAATTACATGGATTTTTTACATTACCAGGCACTGGCCAAAACCGAATCAGAATTTAGTATTAACCAAGATTGGGGCCAGGGTCGCAGTATTTTTGGTGGTCTGACCGCTGCACTAGTGCTGGTGCATATAGAATCGAATAATAGTCTCACTGATTTCGATCTGCGCACCGTTAATATCCATTTTTGCGGCCCCACAGTCGCAGATGCGCCCTGCACCTTTCGTCACAAGGTGCTGTCGCGAGGCCGATCGGTAGTCCAGATCGAAGGTCAGTTAGTGCAAAATGGCGAGGTTAAAACACAAATTATCGCCTGTTTTACCCTTCAGCGAACCTCCAACATTGACTTCAGGGTGCCAACCAAAAAATTCTTGTTAAGTCCGGTCGAAGCCACGACTATATCCTATGATAAAACCAACTTACCGGCCTTTGTACAGTACTTTGATCTTCGCTACAGCCATAATAATCCTCCCTTTAGTGGCTCTAAAGATAGCCTGATCGCTGGTTGGATGCGGCTTTGTGAACCCAAGGAAAGCCTCAGTGATGCAGCGATACTCTGCCTTATTGATGTCTGGCCGCCCGCTATACTGCCTATGTTAAAACAGCCGGCACCCACAAGCACCGTGACCTGGAATGTTGAGTTTATGCGCCCCAGAGCCACGATACCGATCAGTGATCTACTCTACTACGAATGCTCAGCCATCGAGGCTGGACAGGGCTATGCTCACACTGAGGGGAAGATCTATCACAGCAACGGCGAGTTGCTAGCATTAAATCGCCAAATGGTCGCGGTTTACGATAAAGTGGGACAGTAGCGTTGAGTGATATAAGAAGACTCAGCCTAGATTAAATGATTTGAGGTAGCAGTACCTAATTATAAAAATAATAGAATATTGGGGGGACGCGATATCAGCATCCAAACGGCAACTGCTCGTCAGCCTCTAGCGGGACTGGAGGTCATAGAGTTGTCTAATATGATTACCTGTTCTCTAGCTGCCATGACCATGGCAGCTCAAGGCGCGACTGTGATCAAAGTTGAGCCCCCTATTATGGGCGATCAAATGCGGCCTTTGGGCACGCAAAGAAATGGCGTCTCGGGATTCTTTCATAACTGCAATCGCGGTAAGCGGTCACTCGCCATCGATCTTAAGACTGACGCTGGCGTTGAGGCGGTCAAAAAACTCGCAGCACGGGCCGACATTCTGCTGCATAACTATCGCCCCGGCGTCATGGATCGCATCGGCCTTGGCTCGGATGTCCTACGTCAGATAAATCCTAGGTTGATCTATGTTGCGGTCAGCGGCTTTGGCACGGAGGGTCCAATGGCCGACTTCCCTGCCTTTGACCATGTCATTCAGGGTCTCGCAGGATTTACTGACTTACAGGCCCCAAATGACAACCAGTTTGATTTTATGCGTACTTTTATTTGCGATAAAGTGACCGCTTACACTGCCTGTCAGGCAGCAACTGCAGGGCTAGTGGCTAGAGCCACCACTAACGAAGGCCAACATATTGATATCTCGATGCTACATGCCTGCCTGGCATTTATGTGGCCCGATGGCATGATGCATAGAACATTAAAAGGCGAGGGACAATTCACCATGTCACCTGGCTCTGAATACTTCCAGACAGTTAACTTTAGTGACGGATCGATCGCCGTGGCTGCGCTGCAGGACGGTCATTGGGATGTCTTGCTGCGTTTACTGGGTTATCCCGAATTAGTGGGGACAGCGCTGCATGGATCTATCGCTTCACGGATGGCCAATATGGCTGAGGTAACAAAGATATTTAAACAGCCGCGGTTAGATATCGGCGTAGACAAAGCCCTTGCCGCCCTCCAGGCTGCTGATGTGCCCTGTGGACCCTGTGTAAAACGAGATGCCCTAGAGGACGTGGTACAGATAGAGGCTATCGGCGCGCTAGAAACCTATATCACTGAGGCGATGGGTAAATTAACGGTACCCACGCCGCCTGTGCATTTTGATGGTGCCCCCACTTCTCACGCCGAGCCCAGCCCATTATTGGGTGAACACAGTCGTAATATCTTAACGGAACTGGGTTGGCACAATGACACTATAGACGCGTTGATTGTTGCGGGCAGCGTAGCCGAAACGCAATTGCCAAAGCTCCAATGATCCTCAAAATGGCCGACAGACAGAGACTGCCCGCTAAATTGCTTTTTAGTCTGGCGTTGTTGACTGTCCTATTATTTGGTCCAATGTTGAATGCTAGTAAGACCCATGCCGATGAATTTTCTTTAGCCGACCAGTGTCCCCCCAGTTTTGCGTTAGACAGGGATAATAGATGTCGTCTGCGCAACCTTTACCAATTCTACGATTCACTGCAGAAGCGGGGGCTGGGTGGTTTAAAAACAGCCCTGCCAAAACACCGTGACGGCTTTAGCCCGCAACAGATAGATCTGGGCCGCTTACTATTTTTTGATCCCGTGCTGTCCGCAGATAAAAACCTTTCCTGTGGTAATTGTCACAATCCGAACCTTGGCTTTAGCGATGGTATGGCCCGCAGTATTGGTGCCAAGGGGCAAGTCAATGAGCGCTCCGCGCCCACATTATGGAATAGCGCATTTCTGCAGGTGTTTTACTGGGATGCACGCGCTAATAGTCTTGAAGAGCAGGCCTTAGGGCCTCTGTTCTCAGAGCACGAAATGGCCAATACGCCGAAGCAATTACTGGCTAGCCTAAAACAGGTAGAGCCCTATCCCGCACTGTTTGATAAGGCCTTTGGAGATTCGGGCGATAGCCTCGTGATCGATAATATAGTGACCGCCCTGACCGCCTTTCAAAGCTCATTGATTTCACTAAATAGCCCCTATGATCGTTATGCCCACGGCGACTCTAAGGCCCTCAGTGAGAATCAGCTGTTGGGTCTCAATGTGTTTCGCTCTTTTGTGGCGCGCTGCTCTCAATGCCATATGCCCCCGCTCTTTACCAATCAGCAGGTAGCTGTTATCGGCACGCCGGAACCACTGGGGCTAACAAGGGACATCGGCGCTGAAAAGACCTTTTCCTCAAGTCAATTGAAAGGCGGTTTTAAGGTGCCAACTCTACGTAATATAGCCCTCACAGCGCCTTATATGCATAGCGGACGTTTTGCTACCCTGCGTGAAGCCACAGAGTTTTATAATAAAGGTCGCGGCCACGCTGTGCCTGAGGGAGAAAATTTGTTGCTGCATTGGCATATCTCCGAGCCCAACCTCACGGGCACTGAACTGGATCGATTGGTAGATTTTATGGGTGCCTTAACCGATGAGCGATTTATGCCGAATATTCCCCAGCGCGTGCCGTCAGGATTACTTAACAATACAACCAATGGCGGCCAAGTGATTGCCGCAGGAGAACAGCCATGAACAGTAAATTTCGAATCGTCCTGATTATCCTTATTTTTGCCGGAGGCTGGATACTGGGAAGTAATCAAAATGTTGCGCCTACTATTACCAACTCGGTGGGCGGAGCAAGTTACAGTGGTGGCTATCAGGCCCCCTCAATCACTGGCGACATCGGCGCGGTGCCGCTGCGACCTAATGAGGGTCAGGTCCACATAGTTAATCCCGGAGATTCAATACAGGCGGCCATCGAAATAGCCCAACCCGGTGACAGTATTCAGGTGATGCCGGGTACCTATTCAGAGACCGTCTATATCGACAAAGATGATATCCATCTGCGTGGGGTTATCCAGGCAGGTCAGCGGGCAACCCTCGATGGTTTAGGCAAGCTTAACGACGCCATTCTCTATTCAGGCAACAATATTATTATTGAAAACTTTCGCATTACCCAATACAAAGGCAATGGCATCATGGGGCAGGCGGGTAACAATTTTGAGATTCGCAATAATGTCATAGTGGATACGGGTATTTATGGGATTTTCCCGCAGCTAGGAACTAATGGCTTGATTGAGCACAATGTCGTGTCTGGCATTGAAGATGCCGCTATTTATATTGGTATGAGTGACAATATTCATGTGGCCTACAATGAAGTATTTGACAGCGTTGCCGGTATCGAAATAGAAAACAGTCGTCATGCGGTGGTAGAACACAACAATGCCCACCACAATACCGGCGGTATTCTTGCCTTTGTAACACCCGGCCTACCTATCAAAACGACCGAAGATGTGATTATTCGGAACAACTTTGTCCTAAATAATAATACCCCAAACTTCGGTGCCCCCGGTTCGATTGTCTCTGGAATTCCTGCTGGAACTGGTATTCTAGTGATGGCTGCAGACGATGTAATTATTGAAGGTAATATCATTTCCAATAATAAAACCGCCGGGATCATTATCAATGACCATAGCTATGCCAGCACTATTACCATGGATGAGGACTCAGATCCCAATGCCGACCGCACCATGATTCTCGATAATGTCATGCTTAATAATGGTTATGACACCATCCCAGAGGTCACGGCTCTAGCTTTAACTGAATTGCATACCGGCCCTATTGATATAGTCCATGCTGGGCCCAGTAATGGCAGCTGCATTATTAATCGCCATCGATATCGCGCTGTTGGCATCGGCAGCTACACCGAATGCGACTTTACCAACACTGACAGTATTGATTCTTATTTATTGGTCGGCGGAGCCAAACCTAGAATCATTGAGCCGTCCGAGCGCGGCGAGATTGCCTACCTCGGGGTCTGCACCGGCTGCCACAGTTATACCGGTCGCCTTATTGGCCCTTCGGTACAGGTGATTCAGGCCATGTATGCCGGTAACCCCCAGGGGCTGGTGGACTATATTAATGCGCCGATCAAAAAGCGTGACAATTTCCCCGCTATGCCCGCGCAAAATTATTTGGATGCAGAAACACAAATGGCCGTGGCCAACTACATTTTAGCTGTTGAGAACTAAAACAGGTCATTAACGGGATCATTAAGGATCGCGCCCAACCCCTGAACCAAATGGATGCATCGTATTTTTGGCTATGCAGTGTCGCTAATACAAGGGTACCAGCAGCTTCAGTAGCGCCTGCGCGGCGGATGATAGCGCATGACGTCTTCGGGTAAAGACGCCAACTTCCCGCTCGATACCAGGCCCGCTAATAGGCCGGCAGACTGCGCCCAGACTGCGCATTTGCCCAGCGCACAGCGCCGGAACTAGCGCGACACCTAGCCCCGCCGAGACCATAGCTCCGACCGTCGTCAATTGAGAGGCCTCAAAAATCTTTGGTGGTTGCAGCCTAGCCTTAACAATTAATTCATCGGTCCATTGACGGGTACTAGAGCCCCGATTTAATGCCACCAATGACCCACTGAGTAAATCCTTGAGACGTAACTGGGGTTTTTCAATCAATCTGTGGTGGGGCGGCAGTAAGGCAATAAACCGATCGCTAAATAGTGTTTGGAAGTCGACACCGTCGAGCATGTCGGGCCTAAAAGTGATGCCTAGTTCTGCACGCCCAGACTGCACCGACTCGATCACCTCCTCCATCACCACGTCGAGAACGGTGACGGCAATATTGGGAAAGTGCTGGCCATACTCGGCTAACACCGAGGGCAAACAATTACTTGCATAGGAAGGCATAGCAGCGACGCTGATTTTGCCCCGCTGCAAAGTAAATAGTTGTCGCAGATCCTCTAGGCCCTCGGACCAATCGCTTAACAACCGCTTGGCCACCGGCAAAAACTCGCGCCCTTCAGGCGTTAGTGCAACCGAACGGGTAGATCGAGAAAATAACAGCCCACCCGTTGCTTCCTCCAGCTTGCGGATTGATACGCTTAGAGCCGGCTGCGATAGATGCAGCTGCTCACAGGCCTCAGCAAAGCTACCGGTATGAGCGATAGCAACAAAACCACGCAATTGTTTCACTGTTACATTCATAATTTAAAGCTATTAATTAATGATTTAATACAACTTGTGTTAATTGTAATGATCACGCAGGCTACTGCAATAGCAAATTTAAAGACTTTTTAACTATGTCCACATCACCCCTTTGGCAACCGAGCAGTACCCAGATTGAGTCCAGTAACATGCAGCGCTTCACTGCGCAGCTGAAAACCCATTTACAACTTGATTTTGCCAACTATGAGGAACTGCATCAATGGTCAGTAGACCGACCTGAGCTGTTCTGGGCGCAGGTGTGGGACTTCACCGGAATTCAATCATCGCGACGTTGGGAAACTGTACTGGCTGATGCTGATCAATTCCCTGGCGCCCAGTGGTTCAGTGGTGCAGCTTTAAATTTTGCCGAAAACTTGCTGCGTAACCGCAGCGATAAAACCGCACTAATCTCAAGACTAGAAAACGGGACTAGAACCACTACAAGCTATAGAGAGCTCTATCAACAGGTGGCCGAGTGCGCCGCCGCACTGCGTAATCTCGGTGTTGTCTCCGGTGATCGCGTCGCTGGTTTTATGCCCAACGTGCCAGAAACCATTGTCGCCATGTTAGCCACAGCGAGCATTGGCGCAATCTGGTCATCCTGCTCACCCGACTTTGGTATCAATGGTGTCATGGATCGGTTTGGCCAAATTGAACCGGTCGTGCTATTTGCCTGTGATGGCTACTTTTATAATGGTAAGACTATTGATTCACTGCCAAGACTAGCGGAAATCTGCGATAAAATAGACAGTATCAAAACATTAGTAATTGTGCCTATTGTCAGAGCTAAACCGACAGTAGCTTTGATGTCTCAGGCAACATTATGGTCAGATTTTCTACTTACCGAAAATACGCCTGAACTAATCTTTGCGCAGCTGCCTTTCAACCACCCGCTCGTTATCATGTATTCCTCGGGCACCACGGGCGTGCCTAAATGCATTGTCCACAGCGCTGGTGGTTCTCTTCTGCAACATTTGAAAGAACAACAGCTGCACACCGACTTGCAAAGCGATGATGTGCTTTTCTTTTATACCACCTGCGGTTGGATGATGTGGAACTGGTTGATTAGCGGGCTGGCCTCGGAAGCCACATTGGTACTCTATGATGGTTCGCCCTTTTACCCCAATGCCAACGCGTTGATGGACATGGCTGAGAGGGAACAGATCAGTATTTTCGGTGGTGGAGCAAAGTATATCAGTGCCTTAGAAAAGGCTGATGTGGTGCCCCGTGAAAGCCATAAGTTGGATAGTCTCAAAGCGATACTTTCCACTGGCTCACCGCTGTCACAAGAGAGCTTTCGCTATGTCTATCGGGACATTAAAAGTGATCTCTGTCTCTCCTCCATTTCCGGCGGTACCGATATTCTTTCGTGCTTTGTTTTAGGTAATCCATGCCTATCGGTCTGGGAGGGCGAAATTCAGAGCTGCGGGCTGGGCATGGCGGTAGAAATTTGGGATGACAGCGGTAGCGCCATAACGGAACAAAAAGGTGAATTGGTTTGCACTCAACCGTTTCCCAGTGCACCGATTTATTTCTGGAATGACCCAGACAACCAAAAGTATCTTGCCGCCTATTTTGAAACCTATCCCGGCGTTTGGGCTCAGGGCGATTATGCTGAGATAACCTCACATGGAGGGGTCATTATTCATGGCCGCTCAGACGCCGTTTTAAATCCGGGCGGTGTTAGAATCGGCACTGCAGAAATCTATCGTCAGGTAGAAAAGCTCAATGAGATTGTCGACAGCATCTGTATCGGTCAAGACTGGGATGATGATGTCCGAGTTGTACTATTTGTCGTTTTGAGAGACGGTATTGATTTAGACGAAACCCTTAAAAACCATATTCGAAAAACTATTCGTGCTGAAACTACACCGCGACATGTACCGACTAAAATTATTTCCGTGCCCGCTATCCCTCGCACCATTAGCGGGAAAATAGTCGAACTTGCGGTGCGCAATATAGTGCATAATAGAGCCGTAAATAATGTGGATGCTATGGCCAATCCAGAGGCCCTGCATTTCTTTTCTAACCTTGCCGAGTTGCAAGAGTAAATCCGAACTTCCATCATTTTAGGGATGCACCATGCCACGCCAGATTCTAGCCAATAAAAATATCCACCCTGCTATCCAAAAGACTATCATCAATAATCAGGCAGACATTATTGCAGAGGTGCAGGAGGCTATCAGTCAAAATCAGGTTGTGGTCGTTGGTATGGCACAAAATCCGGCACCGAAAAAAGCGCGCAAAAAGCTCAATGAGTTGAGTATTGAGCATACGTACCTAGAGTACGGTAACTACTTTAACCACTGGTATCGCCGCAACGCCCTCAAGATGTGGACAGGCTGGCCGTCATTTCCAATGATTTTTATCAATGGCATTCTCATTGGTGGGTCCAGTGACCTCACCGCTCTGATTGAAGCGGATAAACTGACTGGCCTGCTCAAGTAACCACTAAGGCGGCAAATTAAGCTGTAAATACCCAAGCATGTTCGTGCCCATAATCTTTCGAATCTGTGTTTCAGTGAGTCCCGCTTTTAGCAGTTGATGGGTGACAGCCTGTAACTCACCACCATCAAAGGCTGTGGTTACTGAGCCATCGAAATCAGAGCCCAACGCTACATGATCTTCGCCCACCAGATTGATCCCATAGATGATTGCCTGCGCAACCTGCCCAGGACTAGTGCCGCAGACGGCACTCTCCCAATAGCCCACGGCGATCAAGCCGCCCTGCTCAGCGATGGCCTGCATCAGAGAATCACTGATATTACGAGGCGACGGGCAGTGACCCTGAAAGCCGGTGTGACTAACTAGCAGCGGCCTGTCGGTTAGGGCTAGTACCTCAGCAACTACCTTTTCCGATGAATGGGACACGTCTAGCATTATTCCCAGCGCGGTCATCTTGCCGACAGCCTCGCGACCAAAGACAGTCAAACCGTCACCACTAATACCGTGCAATGAGCCGCCCAATTTATTATCGAAAAAGTGTTGCAGACTCATCATACGAAAGCCCTTATCAAAGAGCCGCTGAATATTATCCAAATCACCCTCTAGCGCATGTGAACCCTCAGTACCTAGTAGGGCGCCAATAAAGTTTGAATTAATGGTTCGCCGTTGCACAAATTTTTGCAACTCAGATTGGGAGGTAATTAGCATTAAGTTATCGCTTTCGCGGGCAATTAGCTCATGCAATTTTTGCCCCTGATACAGAGCTCTTTCTGTCAGACTGCTCCAGGTGGAAATGGGCCAGCGCTGAGCTATCGCTAACAATGTAATACTGTCTATGGCGTCCGCTTGATTGCTAACATTGTTGAGCCCCATCGGGGATTTAGTGACCGTGGTAAACATCTGTAGGCCGATATTGCCACGCTGCATTCGTGGAATATCCAGATGCCCATAGGACATTTCTTTGCCTAGGTCTCTGTTCCAAAGCAAACTATCCGCATGCCAGTCACCAATCAGTAGCGTTTTGTGTAACTGATTAGCCGGTTTGGATATTGAGTAAACCTGATGAGGTAAAACTACATTTAGGCTGTCATCGACTAGCCTCGGGGCAAAGGTTAAATAGATGACTAATCCGGTCAGAGCGAGTAGTACAAAAATTTGATATTTTTTCATAATGAATTACCAGGTATGAGCCACTAGCTTGCGGTTGCTGTGCCCCAGTAGTTGTAGCCGCCAAACTTCGGCGTACTGGGCAGATACATCTGTTCCATTGACTGAATCTCAAAACCGGCGCCAAGGAGAAGAGCAGGGATATCGCGATTTAGGTGGCAGCCACCGGCGATCTTTCCCCAGTAGGGATCAATACGGCGCTGCCATTTTCTGACATTGGCGTCTGGGGCCAAACCATGCTCACAGAATATCAGCTTGCCGCCCGGCTTTAAAACACGCCGCATCTCTCTATTTGCGGACAGCGCGTCAGGAATAGTACACATAGTATAGGTAATCAAAACCGTATCAACCTCGTCATCTGGTAAGGGAATTGACTCAGCGTCACCTAAAATAAATTCGACATCCAGACCTTTATTTTCAGCAATTTTTTTAGCCATGGTATTGAGTTCTTTGGAGGGGTCTAGACCAATAATCTTACGCACCTTAACTGGGTCGTAAAACGGCAGATTCAGTCCAGAACCTATACCCACTTCTAATACCAGACCTTCGGCCATAGGAACCACTTTATTGCGCTGGTACTTAATAGGCTTTGACCCACAGGCGCAGTTTAGAAAGCTCGGCAAGAGATATTTATCATAAAAATTCATGTAGTTTCCCCTGTGGGAATGACCATTTAGGACATGATCATCGCTGTATTTATCAGAAGAAACAACTACTATGGGTTATCCACTATCCCTCTGTGGAAATAATGGCGTTAGTTTGGTAACGACCAGATCATACGACTTTAGGATAGCTTTAAGTGAGAGACAACCCATCGCAAGCCCGTAATTAAAGGCTATAGCGGCTGTTCTGGCGCGCTTTTATTGATCAGCCCCGCCAGCCTGTTATGGCCTAGACGAGCCGCCAGTCTGGCGCCTCTTTCGATTAAGCTGCAATATTTTTGCCAGGCCCGCTGTCAACGAAGACTGCCCAGCGCTGGTTTCATCACATGACCAAAGGTAGAGTGCAGTGAGTTGATCTCGCTAGCCGCAATGCTTGACTGTGATAAAGGGACAATTGGACAGCGCCCCGTTTCTATATACGTGAGGGCCGCGGCTAATTGTTTCTCTTGGCTGTCGCCCAGACTATGAGTTAGGTCATCGCCAACCAGACAACCTGTGACATTCGCACCCGAAAAGTCGGCTGAAACTACGGGTACAAAACCGTCGCTAAAATCACCAAATCCAGTCGCGTTTGCACCTTTGAACTGGATGGTAAAATAGGTGGTGCCGCAGTTATCTTGGCTGTAGAAACCATAGGGTTTACCCCGGGTGGTATCGCCGATCAGAATGACCTCCATGCCAATGCCGCGCAGTCCATTGATCACTGCCTCGCTAGCCGAGGCCGTTCCATTGCTACTGAGAATAAATACTCTCTGCAGCGTTAGAGTCGGCAGCGGCTGCCCAGCCTGCAGAATAAAGCCTCCTGTAGTACTCGCAAAAAGCGTTGGCGATAACGCGGATCCAGTAATGGGATTTCGTGATGGATACTTGTCATTGAAAGTGATTTCATCAAATACTTGGCCGGCAGAAGTCGGGCCCGCAATCATATAGCTTAGCTCGGCGGCTATATTGAGAAAGCCACCACCGTTATAACGCAGATCCAGCACCAGCTCGTCAATGCCTTGGGTATTAAACTGGTTAACTGCGTCAATCAGTTGCCCTTCTGCCGTCATGATAAATTCATTAAAGGTGATGTAGCCTACCTTGCTGCCATTGACCATTATAGTAGTCAAGTTTTGTACTGGAGCAGAGGTCACTAGGGCACTGACCATCGTAATAGTGCGGGGTTCCGTGGCACCGGCATCCTTAACCAC
>Ga0209279_10001504_pt1 | contig 12221 bp, 15 predicted proteins | sample CoawatmetaG00DNA_3_FD_187508 | JGI IMG/M metagenome (GOLD analysis project Ga0209279, IMG submission 187508) | Marine microbial communities from the West Antarctic Peninsula - Coastal water metaG006-DNA (SPAdes) (version 2) | ecosystem: Environmental > Aquatic > Marine > Coastal ... | reverse complement strand
ATATTAATAATGTTTCTAATACTGGAAAGCTTAAAGAACATGTTCAATTAGCTACTTCAAAGATTACAAAATCCCTAAGAGCTAACTTATCGAAGGTAGATGATAAAGTTATTAATGTAAAACTACAAGAAGTCATAGTACAGTTACTAGCTATTAATGAATCAAAAACTATTAAAGATGTTCAGGTGCTATCTATAATGAGAGCTCATGAACTAGCCCAGGAGTTACATCGTGTCGTTAAATAGCCAACTTGAAGAATTGATTAAAGACATTATGGATGAAACCAATTCTACTGGAGAGGGTGAAGCTTATAATACTCCCTATGCATTTGGTAAGCTTGACGATGAAGATATTGAAAAAAATGGCTATAAAAAAGTTGAAGAGTCTACATTCGTAAAAGCTTCTAAAATTATGATAGGCGAAACTAGTTATCGAGCATATAAAAAAGATGAGTCAGCTACTTCTAAGCAAAAAGTAAACCGAGCAATCCGAGAAATCGGAGGAAAGCTTAAAGAAATTGACAAGATACTTACTAACAATATAAAGCTTAAGACTGAAACTGGTGTTGATAGAGGTAAGTACTGGAAAAGTACTAGAAAGACCCTACATAGGATAGCAGAAAGAATGTCTGGCATTTCGGAAAAACTAAGGAAATTCTAATGCCAACCAAAAAAACCAAATCAAAAGTCATTACTGAAAATTTAACACCCGATGACATTTCAATAATAAGAGCTGTGATCAGAAAAGAAGTTGCAAAAATCTTTTTTGATCTATATCGCAAAAAGTCAACTTGGAGTAAATAATGGCTAAACAATTACTAGTTGATTATAACATATTTAAGATTTCCCCACAAATGATTAATGAGTCTGAAGCCAAAAACGGCGGTAGGGTAATTGTAAAAGGGATACTTCAACGAGCAGGTGCTGAAAATCAAAATGGCAGGGTTTACCCACGCCCAGTACTTGAACGAGAAGCTAAAAAGTATGATGAGCAATTCATAACCCAAAATAGAGCCCTTGGTGAATTAGACCATCCAGACTCCTCAGTAGTAAACTTGGCCAATGTATCACACAACATCAGAAAAATCTGGTGGAAAAATAATGATCTAATGGGTGAAGTTGAAGTACTTGGTACACCTTCTGGAAACATTCTAAAAGAGCTACTAAAAGCTGGTATCTTATTAGGCATTAGCTCAAGAGGTCTAGGTTCTGTAAAAGAATCAGCTGGTGGCGTGGAAGTTCAAGATGACTTTGAATTAGTCTGCTGGGACTTTGTAAGTAACCCATCTACCCATGGTGCATTTATGACACCTGCAGTTAATGAGTCTATAAATAATAAACTAATAACCCTAAATAAATATGATAGGGTCAACACTATAATAAATGAAGTGCTATGTGACCTCACGTGCCAGTGTTCACTTCCAACCAAGAGATAACCCATGAATCTAAAAGATCTTCTATATGAAAACAATAAGGATCGCCTAGCAAGGCACTTAACAAAAGAAGCAAAACAAGATATTATTAAATCTGTTTCTGCATTTAACGAGTTTGGATCTAAAATCTATAGAACCGAAGAAATTAAAGAAATGGTTGAATCCATAATCAAAATGTCTGAAGGAGCTACACAATTGGCACTTCAAGAAACTGACGATTGGTTTGATTCTGTAACCGTTAAACGTGATATGAATGAAGTAGCATCTTCGGTTAAGCTGTTTGAAAAGACAGCAAGAGAGCTATCATCACTTCAGCAACGACTAGAGTCTGTGTATGAGGATATGGGCCACAAGCTAGGCAAATACTATGAGATCTCAGAAGGTAATGCATTTGGAGCTGAAAGAGCTAAAGCGATTGCTGGTGATGATGACGAGTTCACTGTAGATGGAAAGAAATTCCCAGTAAAAAGTGTAGATAAAGAGGACGAAGAAAATGCAGAAGAGTTTACAGAGTCAACCAAACTAGGATCTATGCTTAAAGAAGGTAGCAGCACATGGAAGGTTAAGTTTGCAAAGGCAAATGTCAATGGCGTTGCTTATGGTGGTGAGTCAAAGGTAATTGCTAGAACTCCAGCAGAAGCAATTAAAAAAGCTGTAAAGATTGTTCAAGCAAAAGCAGGCTTTAAAGGTAGTAGTAATGACTGGATGGCTGTTGACGTAGATTCAGTGAGCAAGGCATAATGAATAAAGAAAGGCTTAAAAATATCATCAGAGAGGAAATATCTAGTATTTTACTTGGAGAGGCACTTTCACCAAAAGATGTCTTAATGCTTGCTAACATAGCAGCAGCTAAGGAAAACTTAACTCCTCATGAAAAAAAAGCATATCTAACATCCCTTGCAAAAGATATTAAAAAGTCTGGCGTTAAAAAGTATAAAAACTTCGACCTGGATGATTGGTCTGAAGATATTGATGCATACATTTCGGAAAGAGGACTATGAGTAAAGATAAAACATTTAGCGTACAAGAATGGAAACGAAAGCTAGTAGAATTAGAAGCCCAATTCGAAAACGACGATCCCGTATACGTAACTACAAAAAAGGGGCAACCTAAAAAAGGATCAAAATACTTTGGAGAAAAGTGATGATAAAATTAAAAGGCATATTAAAAGAGAATTCTGCACTAGGAATTCTACCATCATCAAAGTTGATGAAAATGAAGTGGAATCCTCTAACAGAAGCAGAGCCAATGAACGAAGCGTACATTGAAACTATTGACGGCGATGGAGACATTGGCGCAGCGATGGAACTTATTGAAGAAGCTTGGCTTACTTGGGGTAGAGGCCCAATGACTGAGCCAAAAGATATTAAGCCTGCAAAAAAAGAATTGATCAACTATGTGGTCAAGTGGCTCAACAAGGAACTAAAGTAATGAAGTGCTTGTTATCTGAGGTACTCGGGTTTTGCATAGGATGTTCATGCGACAAATGCGACGAGCAAGGCTGCACCTGTAAAACAAAATAGGGCTATTAAATTTATTAAAAATAGTTGGTGTATAATTTTTTATATCAACTATTTTTTTGTATATTGACATAGTAAATAATTAATAAAGTACACATGGAAGATTATAAAAAGCGTAAGCGCTATAAAAGAAACGACTTCACACTAGATAAAAGTGGAACCGGAGTAAGGGTACCAGACAATTCTTCAGCAGCCCTTGAAGGTGCATTAAGAAGTTTTAAAAAAAACCTTAAAGAAGCTGGTAAGATCGACGAATATAAAGATCGCAGAACATATACCAAACCAACTTCTGCAAAACGAAGAGCTAGAATAGAAGCTTGTCGCAATGAACAGTTCAGATGGAAGGCTGAAAAAAAGCTTCAAGATGGTTATATTTGGACAGCCCTTATAGACACCAATCAGGGTGGCACAGCAATGTAGGTTAATTCTTATGTAAAACTTAAATTAGATCAAAGATTTAACGTCTTTGGTCTTTTTTTTGTGGGCTTTTTATAAATTCATATATACTTATATTATGTAACCAGCATGCAAAAATGCCCCATCCGTAATATGTGGCAAGACATGCAATCCAAAACAATTTTATTGAGACTCCTAATAGTCTTATTTCCTAATTATAATATAAGGAGAATAATATGTCAAAAGACCTATTAAAAGAAGCTATTGCTGATGCTAAGGCAGTCCGTCAGACTGCAATTGCAAATGCAAAATTAGCTTTAGAAGAAGCGTTTACGCCCAAACTCCAGTCTATGTTATCTACTAAGATCCGTGAAGAGTATGAAGACGAAGAAGATGAAGAAGAAGTTGACGTTGCCGAAATGGCAATGGATTCTGAAGAAGAAACTGACCCCGTTGCAGACCTTGTCGCAGACGAAGAAGAAACAGAGGTTGAGGGTATGTATGACGAAGACGCAGAAATGGCACCAGAAGATGAGCTTGAAGAAGACGAAACTGAAGGTGAACCATCTGAAGATGACCTCGAGTTAGAAGCTATCCTTCGTGAACTAGAAGCCGGAACTGATACAGAAGAGGATGAAGATCCCATGGCTGAAGACGCCGCTGCTGTATACACTGGCGCTGAAGATGAAGAAGAAGCTGTAACAGAAGATGCAACAGAGGACGAAGAAGAATTCGACCTCGAAGAAGTTATTAATGCCCTAAGAGAAGAAGATGAAGAAGAAGCTCCTGCTGAAGAAGATGCTACTGAAGATGATCTAGAAGAAGCTTATGCAACTATTAAGTTCCTAAGATCTAAGATCAACGAAGTAAATCTACTTAACGCTAAGCTACTATTTTCGAATAAACTTTTTAGAGCTAATAACTTGAATGAATCACAAAAGCTACGTGTAATTGAAACGTTCGATAGAGCAGCATCAGTACGCGAAGTTAAGTTGGTCTATTCAACACTTGCTGAATCAATGGTAGGAAAATCAGGAACTAAAACTTCAATGACTGAAGGCTTAGCTTCAAAATCTACAAAATCTACTGCACCAAAGAAATCGGTGATTGTAGAACAAAACAACTTTTCAGACCGCATGCGTAAGCTTGCCGGTTTAATTTAAATTAAATTTAGGAGACAATAATGTCAAATATTTCAAACTTGCTGCAAGATTCAAAAGCAGCTTTTGCGGATCAACGCAATGAAACACAAGGCTACGTTACTAAGTGGGAAAAGACTGGACTTTTAGAAGGACTTAAGGGTGATTATGATAAACATAACACTGCTATTCTTTTGGAAAACCAAGCTAAACAACTCATCTCTGAGGCAAACAATACTGCAACAGCAAACGATGAGTGGAATGGCGTAGCTTTACCACTAGTAAGACGTATCTTTGCAGAAATCTCAGCAAAAGATTTCGTATCAGTACAACCAATGAACTTACCATCAGGTCTAGTTTTCTGGTTGGACTTCAAATATGGTAACACAGCAGGTGGTCACAAAGTAGGTGATTCTGTCTACGGATCAAACGGAAAGGCAGCAGTAACTGATTTCACAAAAGGTCTATATGATGGTCCTGGACGTGAAGGCTTTAGTTTAAGAGCTACCAAAATCGCTGGTGGGGTCACAGCATCAGCATCTACAACAGATTTCTCTGGAGAAACTGATTACGATCCATTTATGCTTATGTCAGCATACTATATCTCAGGAAGTGATGTTGTACAAGCTGCATCTGTTTCTGGTAACGTAATAACATGGGACACACCCGTACTTTCAGCAGCAGATCTTTACTTCTATAAGGATACAAGTACTGCTGGACTCCGTGGTGACTTTGAGGCACAGCATACTTTTGGAACAGCCAATGAAGAAGCTAACTTAGAGATTCCAGAACTAGAGGTTGCTCTAGAGTCAGAGGCTTTAGTTGCTAAGACACGTAAGTTAAAAGTTGTATGGACTCCAGAGTTTGCACAAGATTTAAATGCGTATCACTCAATTGATGCTGAAGCAGAATTAACTTCAATGTTATCTGAGTACATCGCAATGGAAATCGATTTAGAGATCCTACAGATGCTACATGCTTCTGCTGGTCATACCGGTACATGGTATGGTACTCCTCCAAATGATGCAAATGCAACAACAAATGCATATACTTCAGGTTCAGTTTGGGCTTACCAGTTAGGTACTTTTAATGCTACTATTGGCTTTGAAATTCAAAAGCTATCTAATAAGATCCATAAAGCAACAATGCGCGGTGGTGCAAACTTCATCGTTTGTTCACCTGATATTGCTACTATTCTTGAAACTATCCCTAGTTTCGCAGCAGACACGGATGGGAATTCAGATGGATTCGCAGCTGGCGTTGAAAAGATTGGTTCTTTTGCAAACCGTTATAAGGTTTATAAGAATCCATATTGGAACTCTGACGATCTAATTATCGGGTTTAGAGGAAATCAATTCCTTGAAACTGGTGCAGTTTATGCTCCATATATCCCGCTAATCATGACTCCGTTGGTTTATGATCCAAACAACTTTACTCCACGTAAAGGTGTAATGACACGTTATGCTAAAAAAGTAGTTCGTAAGGACTTCTACGCTAAGCTAAGTGTTGTAAACAAAATGACGTAACATTTAGTTTAAAATAATTCTACGAAAGAGGCTCGTTTATTCGGGCCTCTTTTTTTATGTAAGATATTTATAGTAAAGAAAAGGAGATCTAAATGTCTACAAGTTTTTCAAATAAGCCTAAAAATAATAAAAAAGGCTATAGGTTTTTACTATCCCTAAACCCAGAGCAAAAAAAAGCAAAGTCTATAATTCTAGAAAATGATGTGTCAATCATACTGGGTAATGCAGGATCTGGAAAAACCCTATTAGCATGTCAAATAGCATTAAACTTGACCCTGGATAAGAATGTCGAAAAAATAATTATCACAAGGCCTACAATATCCAAAGAAGACCTTGGATATCTACCAGGTGGCATTGATGATAAGATGGATCCGTGGGTTGCCCCTGTATATGGTAACATGTATCAACTGCTAAGACGTGAGCGTATAGACGCTATGATAAGCGATAGGCAGATCGAAATAGTTCCTGTATCGTATATGAGAGGTCGTACCTTTACAAATTCTGTGATAATTGTAGACGAAGCCCAAAACCTAACTCATGACCAAACACTAATGATACTTCAGAGAATTGGTAAGGGTTCTAAAATGATATTCTGTGGAGATTCAGACCAAATAGACTTAAAGTCTACTAGTGAATCTGGTCTAAAATTCTTACAATCAATTAAAACAGTCACTGGCTTACACACCACTGAACTATTGGAAAACCACAGGCATCCAATACTGAAGCGCATCCTAAAGGCATATGACAAGATGCCAGGTAAAGTTTTATAGTGTATTTATTTAGTACTCTTCCGTATATTTATATATAGAAGTACAATAACGTTTAGGAGACTCACATGGCAGCCGGTATTTATAATTTTACCATAGAACAAGGAACAACAGTAGTAAAGCAATTCACATATAAGGATTCAAGTGCAGCTGTTGTGGACTTAGCGGGTTATGATGTTCGAATGCAAATACGGGATACTGTTGCATCTTCCACTATAATTGATACGTTCGGAACCGGCAGTGGAATGACTATACTAGCTACTCCAGATTCTACTGCTAGTGGTACTATACAACTTCGAATTGAAGCTGCTTCTTCTTCTGCATATACATTTACAACAGCAGTTTATGATATTGAAATAGAGGCAACAGCTTCTTCAACAGTCACAAGACTTTTACAAGGTTCGATAAAGTTATCTCCCGAAGTTACGAGATAACCAGTGTCTTCAGTTGTACAAATACAAAACGATGCCAAATCGATAAGTGTTTCTGACGTAAATGTACATAGTCTAGATATTAATGATATATTAGCAGGCGGTACAATAGCAATAAGCTCTGCCGTTAGTATATTGGAAGGTGGTACAATAACTACAGCTCCAAATGTTGAAACAATAACCCCTGATGCAGACATTAATGTAAAAGTATCTGTTAATGTAGATTCTCCAAATCAAGTACAAATAAGTATTAATGGAGAAAATGAAGTATCAATAGCCAATGTTGTGTCATTGGGTCCACAAGGGGCTACCGGAGCACAAGGTCCTTCTGGGGTAGGCTCATTTCCAGAATTAACAGAAAACCCGTTCACTGTTGTTGGTGATAATGTAGGACTACACATTACAAACCCCCAATATGAATTACACCTTTCAGAGTCTTTATTTTCACCACTCGTAACTAGTTCTAAAATGGAAATTAAAGGAAATGGGGTGAATGATTTATTTATTGTTAAAGCCCACAACTCCGAAGCCACTAAATTTGTAATCAATTTACAAGGGGTAACCATATTGGGTCAATTTGAAACCGCCCCCACCGCAGTTAATGGAGGGATGTTCTATAGCTCTTCAGGAGAGTTTTATCTTGGTAGCTGATATTTATAGTTGAAAATAATAGTAGATAGGAATAAATAATGGCATTATTTAATGGAAAATGGGAAGTTAAATCCTGGCAAGAGTTATCAGCATCAGTTGCCGACTCTTCTAACGCCCTTGAGTTTAGGCCTAAACATAGGCTTCCCTACAAATTGCAACAAGGTGCAAAAGCTTCTAAAGTTGTTGGAGGATTTTTTAATAGAGAGTCAATTCTAACAGCACCTGACTATCCTGATGGATTTTTTATATATGATACAGGCTCGGGTCTTTCATATACTGGTTTGGTTAAGGCAAATTTTAAATCGGATGTTCAAAATTTTCTTGCATCAAGTTCTTTTTCTTCTGCAGCAAAAGCACAACTTAGTGCATCTTTCGAGGCTGTTAATCACCCTGACATTATAGTGCAAGTAGACGAGTCGGGGGCTAAAAGCTTATTGCCATTTTCACCAGCTACGGCTAGTTGGGATGTACCGTGTGCTTTTATAGGAGACTCTGCAAATGGACTGGTTACGGTAAATAATTCTACAAATTCTACAAACATAAAACTTAAAGCAGCTGGTGCCTTTGTAGCTGGAAGTGTAAAAGAGGTTGAATTTACTCTTCCTATGGAAACAATAAGCTTTACAGGAACTTTTGTATCCAGAAGCATTAAGTTTGCTTCATTTACAGGATCGGAATATACCCCAGATCAATATGCAAACAGTGCTATTTATACTCCACACGGGGAAGCTCAAACTACAGCTTCGATTATCGGGGAAATATTTGGATCTGGATCATTTAAAGTCCATGAGCGAGGGCTTTATAACCATGTTGAGTATGGAGGATTCTTAATGGCCTTGGGGGATGATATTTTAACTGGAAGTGTTACTGCTTCTGATGGTGGTTATGAATATGGTGGTAAATTAGAGGTGTTACATTTCCCATCTGGATCTGTAGTAGCAAGTGCATCATTTACTAATATCTACGCAACCACAGATACAAATATGTCAGGATCTTCAGGATCTGCAGGGACCCTATATTTTGTTAGCGGGTCTTTATCAGCAACAGGTTCAAGCTTTTGGGACAATACATTTCCTAATGGAGCTGGATACCTCACTAACAATCAAAATTCGGGTTCACATTTATTTGCAGATGCATTATTAAAAACCCCAGCAGCAGAAGGGATCTACAAGATTTCAGGCTCGGGAACGGCCCATCAATTCGTTTCTGGATCTTTAGTACTATTCCCAACGTCAAATATACAAGAATTCCCAAGAGTTCCTAGGTTTAGTGGGATCAGATATTAAAATTAAATAGAGAGTAAATGCCATGTCAACAGCTTGGAAAAAAATAATATTAGAAAACGAAAGGGCTCAACTAGCAGTAATTACTGCTAGCGTTGGAGTTAATCTAGGACCGTCAATACCCTTGGGGACATCAGGTGGTGCTGGGGATAAAGTAGTAGTTGTAGATGGCTCTGGAAACGTTAGGTCAATAGTACAGTCAACTCTTGTTGGTGTTGATACTAACTACACTTCTTCCGGAACTGAGCTTACAATGTCGAATGGTCAAACCCCAGGACTTGTTACTGGTGCCACGACATTCTCGGTAGTTCCTGCAAACATTAGTCACAATAGTCTTGATGGCTATGAAGCCAATAGACACATTGATTGGACCGCAAATGGTGCTGGTACTATTAACGAAAGCAACTACGTTAATAATGTATACGTAGGTGGTACTGGTATAGATATTACGGATACTGCTACAGAAGCGGGTACGATCGCCACATCAACAAACCAAAGTCATGTCCACACTGTAGGAACATTAGTCGGGGGTTCAATAGGTGATGGTTTTGGTACAATAAACACCAATCAACAAATTTCATCTTCAGGGGTCATTGCAGCTACAACAGTTAATGCAGCTGTTTTAACAGTTACAGAAATTGCCAATATAGCTGGCACTTTAAACGTAGCAAGTATTGTCGCTCAAACTGCTAAAATAACCGGATCTCTAGAAGTAGAAGGTAACCTTGTGTATAATGGTGAAACCTACAACGATCTTCTTGTTAGTTCAACAACGGGATCTACCTCATGGGGAACAGATGCAGATTCAAACCACTATTTTACTGGTAGCTTTACAGCTAGTGGAGACATAAGTGCCAGTACATTTACAGGAGATGGATCCGGTTTAACTAATATACCAATTGGCCAAATATCCTTACAAGATTTAACAATAGGTGATGGTCTTCTATTCTCTCAAGGTGGATCAACTTATGATGGTACTGCAGCAAAAACTTTAACCGTAAAAATTGACGGTAGTACTCTTACAGCTGGTGGAAGCGGATTAAAAATCCCTGCTAATGGAATAACCTCAACACAACTGGCATCGAATTCGATAACTGGTACAGAATTAGCTAATGAAGCGGTTACTACTGAAAAACTCAAGCCAAATTTCATTGAGGAAATGCTTGCAGGTCAAACTCTCCAAGCCCACCACTTAATATTACTTTCAACAGGATCAGGAGCTTCAGCAGGTCTTGGTAAAACATCTCTCGCTGCCATTGCAGATTATGTAGAAGACTCCTTTAATTTTAGTAATAATGCAGGAACAGTTACCGACGTAGTTGGTGTCTCAAATGTATCGGGGCTTACCTTACAAGACACCGGTACTGCCACTCAAACAGTAACTCTAGGTGGTGACATAAATATAGGTAACACCAACTGGACAGATGGTAGTTTACTACCCCTTACAAAAGGTGGAACGGGAAAAGGCAATGCCGCAGAGGCAGCAGCAGCTATTTTAAGTGTTGATCTTGGAGGTGCATTCACAATTGGTACAGCTGGAGACACAGTGGTATTCCCAGGGGACTTATCAGTTCTAGGGGCTTTAACCTCGCTGTCTACAACAAATCTAGAAATTAAAGATAAATTTATATTAATTGCCTCTGGGTCTTCGGGCAATCAAGATGCCGGCATTCAATTTGGCCAAACTCCTAACAAAGCCAACTTACTATTATGGGATGGAAACTATGGAGGAAGTGGAAATGGTGGTAGTGCAAACGACGGAAGATTTGGTGTAGGATATAATAATACGGCTTATGATACCGACGGAGAAACCAACGTTGCAGCTAGTTATCACATAGGAGGAATCTATAGTGGTTCTAGTCCTTCCAGTGTAAATGCTGATCATATCGGTAACATAAAACTCGATGAAGGATGTGCTTATATCTACGCATAGGTAAATTGGGAAAATTAATATGAATATTATTGGAGACTAATTAAATGGCAATTTGGAAAAAAGTCATAACCTCAGGCAGTAATGCTACGCTAACACAAGTAACCGGTAGTGGTTTAAGAATTGAGGCAATGGTGACGGACGACAATACTACTGCCCCAAGGGTCATTGTAGAAAACAACGGAGACCTCCGGGCAATAACCCAGTCATCTATAGCAGGTGTAGACACAACATATACGACTGCGTTTTTATCGACAGGCTTATTAGAAACTCCGGTTGCTGGACAGGGGAATGACCTTGCATTTTCGTTTGACTATCCGAACAACCATCACGATGCTTTCAGAACTTCTGCCGGCGCCAATGCCACCAGTTCAGCCCAGTTCGCTCTTGACCACCTCCCATGGAATATAGACCAAGGGTCTACTAACCTACACTCAAGCACATACGACAATAAGATATATACTGCTGGGAACTCAACTATTGAGGTTAATGCTAGTTATGCAACCCAAACCAACAATGGTTGGCCTATATCTGAAGTAACCTCTAGTCCTATACAAGGATTTACAATATTAGCCACTCCCGTAATAGGTGGACAAATCGGTGAGCCTGGTACTCCAGCCAGTTTCCAAATAACAACTACTGGGTCTATTGATTCGCCCGTCGTTAATGCGCATAGTATAACTGCATCCTTTTTTAACCAAACTTCCGGTGTAGTGGGTGTACAAGCTAGTGAAGCTAACTGGTCAGCTTCCACCGTTCTTTCCCAAACTGCTGCCGATTGGGATATCAATGGCGAGCTTCAAATATCGGGAACATTTTACTTCAGCGGCCTAGAATTTATGGAATCTATTATAGATTCTCATACAGGATCCCATATTTGGGGATCTCCAACAAACTTCGGTGTTAATGGTATTGACACACAAACTACATTCACCGGAGATTCGGAAGTCATTGGACCAGTTTCAGCCTCAGGTACTTACTATGGTAATGGTTCTGCCCTATTCAGTATACCCGACTCAGCTTTCACTATACTTCCTTTAAACACAGGTTCAGGTGTAACGTCCTCTAATGCTTTAGGTTCTGGCATTCCAAATACCTATGAATACCTAACAGCAAACACATTTAAATTAGAGCTCGACGGTGATG
>Ga0209279_10001501_pt1 | contig 12250 bp, 9 predicted proteins | sample CoawatmetaG00DNA_3_FD_187508 | JGI IMG/M metagenome (GOLD analysis project Ga0209279, IMG submission 187508) | Marine microbial communities from the West Antarctic Peninsula - Coastal water metaG006-DNA (SPAdes) (version 2) | ecosystem: Environmental > Aquatic > Marine > Coastal ... | reverse complement strand
GGCGTTGGCGTTGGCGTTGGCGTTGGCGTAGGCGTTGGCGTTGGCGTTGGCGTAGGCTCTACGCTGCTCGAACCATTGTCTGCTGCGTTAGCGATGATCGCTAGGCCAACAACGCCCACTGCTACCGCTGTTGCTACAGACACTCCAGCAACTGTTCCAGCAGCTGTTCCAGCAGCTGTTCCAGCCGGTGCTTCAACAGGTGCTTCAACAGGTGCTTCAACAGCTACTTCCTGAGCAAACCCGAATGGCGCCGCCAATACAGCCGACAACGCTACTGCTAATTTTTTCTTGATGAACATGTTATTTTCCCTATAAGGTTGTTCGCGTATAAATCGGTTTCCATGCAGGAAAAAGTTCCACGCACTTCACAAGTTTGGTTATTATAGAAGACAAACTCAGATCTATGCAACAAAGATTTCAAACTAATGTTAAATCATTTAGAGGCAGTGTGTAGGCTAAGGATGCAATTTGGGTTAAAAAATATATGCATTTTCAATAAAAAGAGACCCCGCTCATCATTCTAGCAAGTTTTTTAGCCATCACCAAAAGTTTTAACCAACACATTAAAGTTTACTGGGCTCTGTGCAGGTATTCTTAGTTATTACCCTCTCGCCATTTTTGCCCCATTTTTAATGGCCTTTTAATTAGGACGACCTCTCAAACGGTACATGATCATTGCAGTGCATGTTATTTATTTAGTGCGTTGAATAACTTTTCTTTAATCTTATTTCAGTTTAGTTTATGTTAAGTCAAAATTAACACAGTATTTATTAAGTAGGGATCGTCAATGAAGACAACGTTTAACGCCGAGTGGAAAATTTGGATAAAGTCCAACGTAGATAATGGTCAAGATAAAAATGGGCTCTTCAAAATATTGCTCGATGAAGGGTTCACCTATGAGTCTATTCGCGAAGAAATGCAGTTTGAGCCAGCTGTCAAGACTGAGTTTAGTGCAGTCTGGAAAAACTGGATAAAAACTAATATAGACGACGCTCAAGACAGAAATGGGCTTTTTAAAATATTATTAGACGAAGGCTTTAGCTATCAGCTAATTCAGCAAGAAATGCAGTTTGAGCCTAGCCTACCTTTAGATCAGCTGATCAATCCGCTTAAAATCAACGAACAAGCGCAAAGTAACCAGATAGCGGTGGATCTAAATCAACTGTTTATTCCTAATGGGCAACAATTAGACTCTGACATTCTGCAGGCTTTTACTGTGGAACACTTTTTAAACGCTGGCGAGTGTAAAGAAATAACAACAGAAATAATGCAGACTTTGAGTGCAACAGCGCTCAATAATGGTGAAACTGACCATAACTTCCATCAAGGGGGCGCTTGCGACCTTGGCGCTAGCGATAACCTCCTAATCAGGGATGTTGATCTACGTTTGTGTAAGCTTATAGGTATCGACGCGTCTTATTCTGAGCCTCTTCTAGGGCAGTATTACGGTACAGACCAGACCTTAAAACTTTACACCGACTATATAGAACAGCATGAAATGGATAATCATGATAAGCAATTGGGGCATCGTACGTACGCGATTATGATATACCTTAATGACGTAAAAGAAGGCGGCGGAATTAGCTTCTCAGCGCCTGAAATCAAAATCCGCCCCCAAACAGGCTTGGCGGTTATTTGGTCTAACCTAAATCCCGACGGGTCTTCCAAGTCACAGAGTGCACGACGCACAATACCTGTTATTAGTGGCTATCAGGCTGTGATTGTTAAATGGTTCCGCAGTAAAAGTCGCCTGCCAGAACCGCCTGTCATGTTCAACAGAGATGTCAATGAATTGATTCCTGCTTACACCAACACGGGGTTTGCGAAGTCAGCATTGCCCGCGGCATTATTTACTAAGATTCAAATGTTTTATGAGGCTAGCCGAGATACACTACAAGAAGAGTCGGTGCCCGGTGATTTTATTATTAATACCGCTACCTCTGAGACCAAAGGTAGCTCATTGATTGACTTAAGTACCGAATTACGCGCAGAAATTCATGACAACCTAAAAGCTCAGATGGAGGACTGGTGCGGAAAGACTCTCTTGCCCACGTATGTCTATGGTATTCGTATCTATCATCATGGGGCAGCCTTAAAGTGCCATCGCGATCGTCTAGCTACGCATATTATTGGTGCCATTATTAATATTGACCAAGACGTTAACGAAGACTGGATTTTGGTGATTGACGACCATCATCACCGACGCCATAAAGTTATTTTAGCGCCCGGAGAAATGTTTTTTTACGAAAGTGGCAAGCTCATTCACGGTCGCCCCACTCCGCTTAATGGTCGTTTGTTTGCCAATATTTTTTGTCACTTCAAACCCATAGACTATGTCCCAATGAATGTAACCTAAGATAACCAAAAGCGATGATGTAGCTGACTTAAATTAGTTAATCATCCACTGCAGCAAGACTTGCAAACGGCATAGAAGTTTTAACGTGCTGACTGAGTAACGTCACCATAACAATGGCGCGACTATTACCATCTGGCTCTGCAAACACAGCATTTAGACCTTTAAACGGGCCATCGATAACCTGCATTTTAGCGCCTGATTTAGGCAATTGCGACATGACAACATCTGCATGAACTGTCACTCGCTCCCGCAGTTGCTCAACAAGTCCATGAGGGACTTTTATGGGTGCGCCAGCCGATGTCACAAAATGGCTAACGCCACGGGTCGATCGAACAGCAGTAGTAGACACCGAGGACTCTCCTAACTGCACAAACAAATAACCGGGAAACAACACATCCTGAACCTCTGCGCGCTTACCACGAGTAATTTTCTCAACCCGAATCATCGGGCAAAAAGAGGCAACATTCTGGCGCTCTAGATTCTCAGCCGCTCGCTGCTCTTGCCGCACCTTTGTTTGCAAGAGGAACCACTGCATTTCACATGTCGCTAAGGCAACCACTAGTGACTATTCTCCAAAACCGCCAAGAGTTCTTGCTCACGACGTACTAAGAGTGACGCATTAGCTCTAGTTTCAAGATTTAAACGCACCAATGGCTCGGTATTACTCATGCGCAGATTAAACCGCCAATCAGTAAACTCCATGGAAACGCCATCTGTTTCATCGATCACTAACGCATCGGCTTCATAATGTCTGCGCACCCTATCAATTGCTGCAGCAGGGTCTTCAATAGACCGGTTAATTTCCCCTGGCGAAGGGTAAGCCAACATCATGGCACCAACAAGCTCAGAAAGAGACTTGCCGCTGGTACTAATTAATTCCATCACCAGCAGCCAAGGAATCATACCGCTGTCACAATAAAAGAAATCTCGGAAATAGTGGTGTGCACTCATCTCGCCACCATAAACGGCATCTTCGAGACGCATTCGCTCTTTAATAAAGGCATGCCCGGTTTTTGATTGAACCGCATGGCCACCGTTTTTGGAAACCACATCCACGGTATTCCAAGTTAAGCGGGGATCATGGACAATTTTTGCGCCGGGGTTTTTGGCTAGAAATGCCTCTGCAAGAAGCCCGACAATGTAGTACCCCTCAATAAAGTTGCCCTTCTCATCGACTAAAAAGCAACGATCAAAATCGCCATCCCACGCTATACCCATGTCTGCGCCATGTTCTATAACAGCATCAATGGTTGAGGCTCTGTTCTCATGCAATATGGGATTGGGAATACCATTAGGAAAAGTGCCGTCAGGCTCATTATTGACTGTGACCAACTCAATAGGCAGGTTAAGACTCGCAAACCGTGACTCTATGGCATCAACAACCGGACCGGCTGCACCATTACCAGCGTTCATGACCAACTTAATGGGTTTGATGGAAGGCAGGTCTAGGTAGCCGCAAAGATGGTCAATATAATCATCGAGAATAGACAGTGTTTTATACGCACCCCGATTACCCGCCGCTACTGCCGGAAAATTATTCGCTTCAGCAAGTGCTTTAATATCAAGTAGTCCAGTATCTGAACTGACTGGTCGAGACCCCTCTCGGATTGGCTTCATACCGTTATAGTCAATTGGATTGTGACTGGCCGTGACCTCGATGCCACCACCGGTTTGCAAATGCGATGTCGCAAAATACACTTGTTCTGTACCCACCATACCAATGTCTATGACGTCGCTACCTGCATCGCGTATACCTTCGCTGAGCGCCATTTTCAGGGACTCACTGGTCAATCTTATATCACCGCCTAAAACAACATTTTTAGGCTTTAAAAATTCCGCATAGGCACGACCAATGCGATAGGCAATAGACTCATCAAGCTGTGTACCCAGCTGACCGCGAATATCATAAGCCTTAAAACAGGTTAATTTTTCCATATACTTTTTTATCATCCTTTTCTTTCGAGTACACACGTTTAGCTGCATGAGATTTTAAAGGGCCGCAGTCTAACGTTTGTTTGTCCGCATGTATTCAAAAATCAATAAAATGGCCAAACCATCGGTACAACAAAAATAACCGTTATGCCGACCAAAAGGCTAAGGCCAATACCGACCTTAAAGTAGTCGCCAACACGGTAACCACCCGGACCTTGAACCATTAAATTGGTCTGATACCCCACTGGACTCAAAAAGCTTGCTGAGGCGCCAAACATTATGGCTAGCGCAAACGGAAGTAAACTGGCGCTAAGTTCAGTACTAATAACTTGCGCGATAGGAAACATTAAAACTGCAGCTGCATTATTAGTAATCAACTCGGTTGCGAGCACCGTAGCGATATACAGTAATAATAAATTTAAGTAGGGATTCACACCTCCAACAGACATCAAACCATGGGCTGCGATCTCCGCTAAACCCGTTTTTTGTAATGCCAAGCCAATTGACAGCGATGCGCCAATAGCCAGCAGCACGCGCGCGTCCACGCTACGCTGAGCAAAATCTAATGAAATACATCCGCACGCACCCAGTGCCACCACTAACAGCATTGCCGCGGACATTAGCGGCATCAACCCCGATACTACCGCCATTAAAAATAGACCCAACAGACCTAGTGTTACTGGCGCCTTGTCAGTATCAGGAATGCTCAGATCATCTAAACGACTGAGCAGTAAAAAGTCACGGCTATAGCGATAGCGCCGAACAAAACCACGAGCAGCCTCAATTAATAGTGTGTCGCCAGCGCGCAAAGTGATACTGCCGACTTTTTGATTAATTCGCTGGCCATTACGTGACACCGACAAAATGACGCAATCAAAACGGGTACGAAAACTGGAGGCTTTTACGGTCTTACCCACCATGTTTGATACTGGCGCTACAATAGCTTCTACTAGCGCTCTAGAATTATTGGGAACCTCTAGTTTTAACAGCTCTTTCTCAGCAGTTTGCAGCCCAGGTAATTGACGCAATTCAGACACGGCCTCTGGTTGACCAACAAATACTAGAACATCGTTGCCTTTCAATACTTCCTCAGGACCAACCGCTGAAATGGTGCGCCCTTCAGATTGTATTTCGGCCAAAAAACTGTATTGCAAATGCCGCAGCCCGGCGTCAGCAATTGTCTTTCCTGACATTACTCCGCCTGCATCTACGCGCATGCTCACCGCATATTCGCGAATATCCGTTATCGGCGGCTCAGAGCCCTCATCCAACCTCGAAGGTAATAAACGGTGTCCTATGAGCATAAAATAAATAACGCCCAGACCTACCAAAGGAATACCAATAACCGCTGGGCTAAATAATGTAAGAACATTAGCCTCAGTAGTACCCTCTAAAAGCCCCACCACTAAAATATTGGTACTGGTGCCAATCAATGTGCAAACACCCCCCAAAATTGAGGCGAAACTGAGTGGAATAAGTAATTTTGATATGGACAGGTTATGGCGCCGCGCCCAGTCTTGTAGCATGGGAATAAAAATTGCCACCACGGGCGTATTACTTATAATTGAACTGATAAAAGCCACAGGCAACATAATACGTGGCATTGCCCGACTCACCGAACTGCTGCCGCCAAGCCACTTCATCACCCACCAATGCAGCGCCCCGCTCTCTTTGATGGCCGCCGAGACAATATAGAAACAAGCAATAATAAAGATCGCCGGATTAGCGAACCCCTGCAGAGCCTCAAAGGGTGAAAGTACGCCACTCACCAACAACGCGACCATAGCAACGGCCAGCGCTATATCCACAGCTAATCTGCCACTAAGTACAGCAACAAAGAAAACAGCGATAATAAAAAGGGTGGTAACTGCCTCTGCACTCATGCTGATAATAATACCTTTTGGTTTTCAGTTGTGTAGTGTAACCGGAATGGCGCTGATATAAAAAAACGGCCGCTATAGCGACCGTTAAAGTATGCTCAACTAACCCACTTACTCAACCATTATAATGTCCTTGTTAACCTCAAAGGTGAAGTCACCAATGCCTTTTACCGCCATGATAGCTTCAGGGCTAGTAAAAAGACCCTCATCATTCCGGAAGGTAACAATCGCCTCAGCCGTTTTAATACCAATACCCTTTAACGACTCAGCCATCTCCTCGGCACTCGCAGTGTTAATATTAACGGCCAATGGCTCCAGTAGCATAGCTTTAGATAAAGATGTATCTATCGCTTCATCCGCCAAAGCGAGATTGCCAACTACGGTAAGTAGCCCTGTAAGTAATAAAATAAATAATTTAGTTTGAATTTTCATCGTAAAGTCCTTTTAAGATTTATAAATCAAGTTTGCTCATGCCACAACGTTTAGAGTGTGTGCTGATAAAACGCTTTAACGATTTATTAGCTTTTATGGCACCAACCACTTAACTATCGACTAAAAATCATTACTGTGACCAAGACCAGTTCACACTTTTCAATGATTTTTGTTTCAATTGACAATACTGCGGTCGATTACTATAGTGCGCGCCGCGAAATACCGCGGTAACACGTTGTATAGCAAGTAACACTCCATATAGGTAGTTTCAGGATACGGAAAGCAAGATAGGTAGTTTCAGGATACGGAAAGCAAGTCACCTGCGAGCATAATGTGTTCGGGTCGATTAGAATGCTTCTAGAAGTTTTAAGAAAAAGCCCAGGTGGCGAAATTGGTAGACGCGCTAGCTTCAGGTGCTAGTACTCGCAAGGGTGTGGAGGTTCAAGTCCTCTCCTGGGCACCATTTCATATCTCTAGATATACCCCTTACTTAAAACAGTGGTCTTTTCTGCTAGGGTAGATGACCGCCACTGCCAATACACTTCTCCTCCCACAGAACGCCATATCCAACGCTATTCTAACTAGCACCTACGCTAACTGAACATCGGATCGACGACAACAAAACGATATCGCGCTATAATAAACAAAGGTTTGGGATCAACTATCTGTTGGAGTGGCGTGTTAAATGTTCAAAGATTTTGTATGTCGATTCGCAAAACCTCACTGGCTCTGCCTCTGGCTAATGGCTAACAGCTTGCACGCTCATGCTGACTTAGAGTTTCTTAATACCCAATTAATGGAACCTAATGATGCTGTCATTGTGGCCGCAGAATATTCATATTTTGATATTTCATTAGATTTTTTAGACTTCGCGTCAAAGGTGAATAGTAGCTCTACTCCCGAAAACTCAACCTCCACTCAAGTAAGCCTAATAGTGCCGGTCACTGACAGACTACAGGTTGGTTATGAGTATAAAAACGCCACCGCGGAGGTGTCCCGGGTCGTCGAGCCACTAAAGACAGAAGCCCAAAGCCAAACTCATCATTTATCGGCCAATTATATGGTCGGATACTTTGCTGACCTCCCTTTCTTTATCAATATCGCAGGGTCATCCTCTAAGCAGGATACGCTTGAAATTGACTGCTACTCGCACGCAGGTATTGTGCTTGGCGGTACCTGCGATACCGCAGATGTGAGCCTTTTCGATGGTACCGCTTTTATCAATAATCGTGAGAAGAACTATTATCCAGCGATGATCATCGATGGTCGTGCTCAGGTTTATAGAATAGGTCTTGAGTTTAGAGGACAACTTTTTAAGTCTTTACCCTTTTATCAAAAACTTGATTTCCAAAGCTCAAAAACAGATTTAACGTATCAAGCAAAAATACTGGAGATCGAGGACTCTTTTTTACTAAATGCTTCGTTCAAAGGAAAACGGCTTGGGGATACTATTAACAGTCTTTCGTCTCAGCTTCCACAAAAAACCCCGTGGACAGAACAAGCCATTATTATAGAATTCGGCAGTAAAATTCAGTTACTGCCATCCATTTCCACAACCTTAGCCATTAAACATTACCATGTTAATCGTAAGGATTATGAATACGGAGAAAATGAAGTTAACTACAAGAACAATACAGTTTTGAATCTAGCATTATGGTTCGAACCCAATGACCGATTTAAGATCTATCTTAGGGGTGAGGCCTCAAGCCATAATTTGTTAGGTATGGATCCGTTGGCCTACAACCGTAAAACGAGTAAGTTTTTTGCTCAACCTCACGGGCAAATTTCTTTAGGGACAATGCTTAAATTTTAGGGTCATGAATAATAATACCCAGATGTATTGTTTCAATCGTATCCGGGTGTACTTTTAGCGTCGGGCAACCTTCTTCTATTATTGAATAATCAATCACACTTTTTGAAAAACAAACTAGCGATAACTGGCAGGGACGATCCCTGCTATTAAATGTTTATTTAGATTGTAATAGCGTAGACTCATTGAAGCAAAAACCAATAAAAACAAAAGAGGACTGATCACGATGATAAATCGACACTTAGCTTTACTTACCGGCCTAATGGTTTCTAGCATCTCCTTTGCTGACCACCATAAAGAACTACAAACACCATCTCCAGTCGCTTCTGAGGGCCAAGTCATCGTAATGTACGAAGTGCCCTGCAGCAATATGGGAGCAGGACTAGCCACACTTAAAACATTGATTGCTTATGAAGCTGAAGCTTCGCCGATTGCCTATTCTTCGTCACCTGTAATGATTAGGGAAGGGGTCATGGGGGCGGTTGACCTTCATCTCTCTGTATCGTCAATGGAGAAAGCAATAGCATGGCAGGCAAGTGATGAAAAATGGAAAGCTTTGCAGGCTACATCGCTTGAAGCATGTAATATAAATATCGACGATATCACAGCAACTACGATGGTTGCGCAGTAAGCGATAATCTATATCAATCTGCGAAGAGGGTTACACGACTCTCTTCGCAGATTACAAGTTCCGTCCAAAATAGTAAGCGTCCACACCAAAAAAATCACCCATACTTCGATTTATCGTCAGCCCACAACACCTAAAAGTGCGATCCTTAGTCTTGACTTGTCTGGCGATGGTGTATTTGCAAACCTTGAAGAAAATAGCGTAGTACCTGATCCTGACATTGTCGATAATGCTTATGGTCAGTCTTGCGAAAGAATGCGCTCAGTTCATGCTTGCTAAGACTAAAGTTGGCCAAACGCATTATTTCAAGCACATCATCAGCTTTCATATTGAGCGCGATTTTCAACTTCATAATAATAAGGTTATTGCTCAGTCTCGCTTCTGGCTTCGCTTGCGGGCCTTCGCGTTTTCCTCGCTTGTCGTTGATAAGACCGTTGAGAAATGCGGCAAGTTCTATATCGGCGCACTCTTGAAAAGCAGGGTCATTATCTTTTTTCAGCCAGTCACTTATTTCGCCCCTGGTTGCGTCCCACCCAGCGCCCGCAAAAACAGCGATCATGCGTTGATCACTGAGGTCAAAGATATAGCGAAGGCGGCGCAGAACATCATTGTTGATCATAATATTGCTCGATTATAGAACGACTAGCGATAAATAAGACAGGCAGTATACGGTAATTCTGAGCCTCCTAAAGGCTTGGATTAACGCATTCCAGAGACGACTTAACTTCACTGCTTGCCTTAAACCTCTGAGGACTCAAATAACTTAAACTCAAGGATTACCATAGAAATCCCAATGCTTGATGGCTTCTAAGAGCCTACAACGCAACGGTAAATACAGCTTACTGCTTGGAGCGACCCATAATACCTAAATAGGTATTCTCAATTGCATCGAGTTTTTCTTTCCGCACATTAGCTTCAACACTGATTTCATTATCAAGAATCATCCAACGTTTTGTCTTTATATCATAAGCCGGCCATTCAGGAATAGCATCGCTATTAGGATCGCCGTACTTTGCAAAATTTGTCCAGTAAGCCACCATAGTGTCCGTTAGCCGCTTGCCTGTCGGATTAAGCGGTAGGTAGTGAGTGTCAAAAACAAAGGGGATTTCGGCCGCATGATGTGCGCCCGCGGTTTGCCCAACTCTAGGTGGGGTTCGTCGGAACTGATAAACATAGACTGGTAGCTCTCGCATAGCATGCGCATCGGCCAGCAACCGAGTATGCACCCCGTAAGAATCATCACCCAGCATATCAGCTTCGCCATACTTATAGCGCTCTGGCTCATCTAACCCATAGGCCTGTATCAGCATCTCAGCATCATCGCTAAACACCTCACGGAAGCGCGCTAACCGAGCAGGCAATTCATTCGGGAATTCATGATTCATGCGCGTTGCTCTTTGGTACCACTGATAAAAAAGTGACCCTTCATCAGCGTTATAGCCAAGCAGTATTGGTACTGGGGCAGTCTTTTCATCAAGAATTAAATTAAGCACTCGGTCCGGTTGGACGTAACCATCAGCTACGGGTAAGAAAGCCCCTAAGAAACGGCGATCTGAAATAGCCGCATTCAAAATAGCATCACTTGAAATAGCTCTTAACTCTGCTGCGCTGGCAGTCATTGTGGCAAGCCCATTGAGCGCAAAAAAACTCTGACCAATCACTTCTGCTGAGGGTATTCCCCGAAAGCCTCGCTTAAGGCCAATGGGATGCCAAGAGTAAACGCCCGATTGCATGATAGCTTTGTGATACAGCCCATCTGCAAGCGGTGAAGCCATTAATTCGGATACCGCCTGCGCGCCTGCGCTTTCGCCAAAGATGGTGACATTATTAGGATCGCCCCCAAAAGCCGCGATGTTATCTTGAATCCATCTCAAGGCAGCAATCTGATCCAAGATACCATAATTGCTGGACACCCCATTGGGATCATTTGCCGATAACGCGGGGTGGGCAAGATAGCCAAAAGGACCTAACCGATAGTTAGCAGTCACCAGCACAATGCCTTGCTGTGGTAGCTTAGTAGATTGGTAGGTTGGCGATGATGCGGTTCCCGTTTGATGGCTCCCACCATGGAACCAAACCATTACCGGCAGATTTTTTGCGGGTACCATATTTGATGTAGTCAGATTTAAAAATAAGCAGTCTTCGCTCATTGGCGGTGGTGTTCTGCTTGCCAGCGCACTGATTACCGCTTGTGCCTCTGATTCAGGTAACCCCTGCCCTCGAACAAGAGATTCTGTAAACAATGACAGCGACGAACTTTGCATGCATTGCGCACCAAACTCAGTTGCATCCTTCTCATTAGACCAAGGTAATGGAGAGGCCGGCGCAGCCCAGCGCAATCGACCTAGAGGTGGCGCTGCAAACGATACACCTCGGAACACCGCAAGCAGATCTTCATCCGTCTTTTGCCAGAGCCCCGACAATCGTCCCTGCTCAACCTCCGCTTTAGGTGACTCCAGTATCGTGCTGGCATCAGTGGATAGAGTTGCATTAATCTGCTGCCCAATGGGCACACAGGACAATTGAAACAGGCAGCAGAGTAGCAAAAGCGCGATTCGAAACATTACGACTCTCCTTGGGGAATAAGTAGTCTGCGTTTATGTAACGTCATAACACAACCGGACACTCATTCAGCGTCCGGTAAACAGCTCTAGGTTGCGTAGGCGAATGCAGGAATTGTTCGTCGAAAGCGAAGGTACATAAAGGCATACAGCAGCATTGCCACAATCGCCGCGCCTGCGCACATAATAAACACACCAGAGTAACCCAAATTCAAACCCAAAATGGAGGCCGCTAAATTTGGCCCAATGATCTGCCCAAGACCTTGAGCCCCAGGCATTAAGGCGGCAAACCTTCCGGTTTTGTCGACATTAGCGATGGTGGACATCTGGTAGACATCAATGAAAATCCACAAGAAGTTGAATGATAAAACACTGATTAAGATATTTTTATCGGTAATACCGTTAGCCAACATGCCAACAATAACTGCCATGGTAACCAGGGTTACTAAAAGTGGCCTGAGCAGTCCGTAACGACTACTCAGTATTGTGGCGAACAAACAGCCAATAAGACTACAAAACGATGACCAAGTTAACACCTGGCCCACCCACTCTGGATCAGCTTGATCAGAGGCGGCCGCCAACTCGATATAGGTCCAATAAGCACCAATATTAATATAAGTAATCACCATCGCGGCCAAACACAGCCATGGG
>Ga0209279_10001496_pt1 | contig 12273 bp, 17 predicted proteins | sample CoawatmetaG00DNA_3_FD_187508 | JGI IMG/M metagenome (GOLD analysis project Ga0209279, IMG submission 187508) | Marine microbial communities from the West Antarctic Peninsula - Coastal water metaG006-DNA (SPAdes) (version 2) | ecosystem: Environmental > Aquatic > Marine > Coastal ... | reverse complement strand
GCTCAAGATGATCTGATGCCTCTGGTGTGAACACCAAGCGACCCACGCGGCTGTTGAAACCCTCGTACTCAGTGCCGTAGTCAAACACATCGCAATGCTCAAGGATCGCTGAGATTACAGGGGTGGCATACTTTGAGCGCACAAGTTTGCCATTAGAGCGCTCCTTGTTGTCGTTGTAGATGCCAAAGTGAAGCGAGCGAAAGCCGTTCTTAACCGTTATGTTGCGGAGGGCCTTTAGGCGCACATCGCGACTGGAGTGGGCTTTTGTGACCTGCTTGATTAGCCGCTTGTTCGTCTTCTTGTCGTCTGATGCCATCAGGTCAATTAGGAGTAACTCCTGCTCGATCATTTGCCCACACGACTGCAAGAGGTTGCTGAAACTGTGGCCCTTCAGAACACCATTGAATGCACACAGAAGGCCAATGTAGGCCAATGTGCTAGGGTCAACTGAAGATAACGGCCCCAACCACATTGGGGTTCTGCCTTTGGCGTCTAGTGTTGCTTTAAGATTTGCTCTCAGTCCCTCAGTGACTTTGGGAAGAGCGGCTTTTAGTAAATTAAAGTGCGCGGGCCTGTCTGTGACACTCTGGGGGACTAATGTTCCCTTTGGTGTCGCCTTTGGCGCTATTGACTGCTGATACTTTAGGTGCCCATTGGCTCGCATTAGGAGCTCTTGTTCTTTGTTCTTACAGGTGGTTGTTGTGTTTGGCATCATCTTGGGTGGACCTTTAGGCGGGTTGGGCCACCGTTCCCCATCGATCCCATAGTCCATGTGCGTTCCGTAAGGTCCAATTTCTTCCGACCCTTCTGTGTCAACTATGTCGTTGATGTTCACGTTTGTAGTTTTTTTGATCATTTACTAGCTCCCTGTCGTCTACACGTGGCCTTCAATATAAGGACAGAAGTCCCCACAGTGTGGCTGTTAGTTTTAAATTGGTTGCAGATAGTGCTTAAAGTCGGCCCATGATTTCTTGCAGTTTCATCGGTTTGACTTTTATGTATTTGCGTGTCGTCGTGAGGCACTTGTGTCCCAAGACCGCACCCACCACTTCGGTTTGGGCGTTGAGGTCGTTAGCCAAGTTGGTAGCGCACGTGTGGCGTAAAGTGTGGAAAGTATACCGCTTGTCATTCCCCAGAACTCTGCGGCGCATGTCGCCCCATGCATTGTAGAATCGGTCGTGAGCAAACATATAATCTGGGGACTGCTGCCAAAGCGCACGTATGCTTGACAATGCCTTGTCGTTGATTGGCACATAGCGGTCACTCCCGTTCTTAGTCTTCTCTAAATAGACCCATTGATGCCCATGTTCATCGCGATGTAAAGTCTTTCTGTTGATCTGCATCATCTCCCCCCGTCGCATGCCAGTATTGTAGCCAATAATGATCAGGTGGCGCATGTAGGCCTGCGGGTGCTCGTCGTGAAAGTAGGCCTCCATCGCATCCAACTGCTCACGGGTGTAGTACAGGGGCCGCGCAGTGCCCTCCACGGTCATCCATGTGAAGCGCGGGACGTGGCGAATGACCTCTTCACGTGCCGCATGTTTGAACACCTTGCCAATCATTGCGCCGTGATGGTTCACTGTGTTGGGCTTCAGTCCCTTGGATATGAGGTGCTCAAAGTAGCTGTGGATGTGACTAGGGAGGTAGTCAGTTATCAAGCGGGTGCTGTAGTCTTCAAAGGCTGCAAACCTGTCTACCTTAGAAAGCGAGGTGCGCAGGTGTACCCCGTGCCACAGCCGTTCAGCTTCAAAGTGTGCGAAAGCGCCGAATGTAATGGTCATTGCGTCCACCCGTTGCCTATCTCTAGCTTAACAGCCTCCACCTGCTCTGGTGTGAGGCCCATCGCTAAGCTTTCCGCTAACTGCACAGCCAGCAGCGACTTGGCCTGTGTTGGTGCTGTGATCGCCAGTTCTAGGGCAAGCGCAAAGGCTTCTACTGCGGTGCTAGGGGCCGACCTGTGGTCCACTGTGAGGATACTCATGATGCACCTCCTGCCGCTGCCAGCACTAAGCCGACGTAGAGTATGCCGAAGATGCTCACTGCACCAATTAGGTCGCCTAAGATGTGACGGATGTTCATGCTACCACCTCCACAGCATCGGCAGACTGACTGTCAGACCAGTCAAGGCAATCTTGGGTGAGGTCTGCTGTGAGTGTCTCAAGTTCGGCGGGTGACAGTGCTGCCACAATTGATTTCTGAGCGTGTCCAAAAGAACAGCCGTAATCTTGTGAAATGTGGTCACAGAACTCTTGGATTACGAAGGAACGAAGGGCCTTACTTGATGTGCTATTGATCTGCTGAAGGTTACGTTTGGCGTGACTTTGGCCGAGGTAGTCGCCTCCGATCCACAGGCTGAAGTAACGACGGGTTGTGCCATTGCTGTCTGACAGGTCGTCAGTGTGCAGGTCGTTTGCGATGCGTGTCTTGATGCTTGCAGTGTTCATGATACTGCTCCCATCTTTGTCATCATAGCCACAGCACCGCGCTGGGCTGCTTTCATGCTGGAGTAGCTTCGGGACTTGATGACCTGATGGCCACCAAAGTTGTCCCCGGTCACGTCAATGCAGACGTTGACCCAGTAGCTTGAGCCGTCCTGTGCATGTCCGCTGTTGTCTGATATGTTAGCTGTGAACTCGCCCTGTGTGAGGCTGTAAGTTGCCCACGGTGCCTCCCGCAATTCTACTGAAGCAATGGCATCACGAATGTCATTCTCTAAGCTGTAGGAGGTCATCACCCAGCCCGCACCAAAGCGCTTGCCGCGATAGGCTTTTACATATGCTGGGCGGTAGAGTGCGCCAGTCGCATCAGTGAAGTCATATGCTTGCAGATAGTAACGGGGATTTCCGTTGATGCAGTTGTCAAGGCGTACTGCATTAGCCGCAATTGTTGCTGGCTGTGTAAGGTTTGAAATGGTCATTCTGTAGTCCTTCCGATGTATGCGGAAGTCTTACTCGAAGGCGCTTATCTCTGGTCTGTGGGGTGCCTTGGTGTTACAGTCTCCTGCCACACCTTGCGGCCTGTCGCCCACTCTCAGAAAATCCAATGTCGCCATTTAGTAAACTTCCGTGCGAGAAGGAATAACAGGGAGAGGAATCCCCTGCAACAACTATTTGCACGAAAAGCGACCTAAAATACTTCTGTCCTCATATAGAGGGACCATAGGCATTTGCGCCGACGGATTAACTCCCAGATGCAGCCGGGCTTCACACCAAAAGCGCCCTAGAATACTTCTGTCCTCATATAGAAGAGAGGGTAGAACCTCCGGCGGCGGATAGATGACAACAGAACATAAGAGATGCCCAGCGCTCCCCAGCCACTAGAGTGGACAGAGGTGAGAACGAGGGCGGACCCTTGGTAGATCACCAGCACTAATAGTGTCGAGAGTGATCCCAAGGGTGCCAATAGACTATAAGACAAAAGGCGCTAAGGAGTGCCAAGCACAACCACCACCAGTAAAAAGAAAGAGACACCACAGTGAACCTAAGTAGACTAATAGTGCCATCAATGATGATGGATGGTGTGAGTAGACTGATGCACAAAGGTTGCCTGATGCTCATCAAGCTACATAAAGCACCATCAGAACACAGCAGAGCCAATGCAACTGCTGCTGAGCTTAGGAAACTGTCAGTGAGCGAGTTGCACGACATAGGTCTGACTGCGGGAACTATTGATCTGGTGTCACATCAACGGTGCAGTTGGTGTCACTTTAGTAGGCGCACCAGCGCTGTCAGGCATCACGTAGCATCATCTTGATGGCGTAGGCTGCGACGGGGTTCAAAGGCCGCTCACCGTTCTCCCATCTGCGTATTGATCGCCCCCCGTTCTCGCCCATGCCCCACTCCTCGGATAGCCCTTGCTGACTATAGCCGAGGGATCGCCTTACATCCTTAAATTGATCTGGTGTCATGTGCGGCGACCTTTCCCTTGTGTGGCACTCCATGAACCGTAGTTCACACCCACATTATCTAAAAATAAATCATCAGGCTCACCATCATCCTTAAAGTGTGCCGTTGTTTCGTGGATTATACCCACTACCCAAAACAGAAAGGCTTCTATACCCCCTACACATTCATAAGCGTAGTTGGTGCCGTCGTATCCATAGAAATAGACAGGCGTTCCAAATTGTGGGCGGGGTTGGCTGTCGTGCCATTTGGTTACAAACAGATCACTGTATTCAGTCATTTTGTATTCCTTTTGATTAGGTTAGGTGGGGGCCGAAGCCCCCGTTTGGGTTAGCCAGCGATGGTAACGTATATGGCACCATTGCGAAGATATTTGGCGGGCATGTAATTGTGCAACGTCTGCACTTTAGTCGTCCGCGATGATGTCGCTGAAAACAGGCGCGCAGTTGTCGTGCTGTTTAGGATGCGTCCGGTCACTTCGAGCCAGCCGTTGTCGGCACGTCTCCGCATGTATCCAGTCATGCCAGCAGGATTCATTGGCGTAGCGCTGTGGATTTCCCATGTTTCGGCGGTGGATGGCTGATGAACGCGTTTGATGGTGATGGGGGTCATGATAATATTTCCTTTGATTAGGTTGGGTGGGGGCGCGTGGCCCCCGTTGAGTTATGCTTGGACGCAGTATTGAACTTTCTGAACGGATTGCTTTATTCCCTGCCAGCCAGTTTTGGCGACGGCCACGGCGGTTGCCACTTGCGCTTTACTCGCCATAATCCCCCATTCGTCAGCCGAAAACTCAGCAGCCGCAACCCCTGCGTGTCGCCAAGATGCTGTCATCTCAAAGGATTTTAACGCTTCCTCGGCAAGTTGTTGGATGTCCCACTCGGTCATATATGCGGTGTTCATTTTCATTTTGTATTTCCTTTGATTAGGTTGGGTGGGGCCGAAGCCCCTAATTTTGCTAGGCTTTTGCAAGCATTGCTTTTGCGCCACGCTCGGCAGTCTTAGCATTGGCGTAACTCCGCGCTGCGGGGTAATTACAAACGCGGCCGTGTTGGCTGCCATCATTTGCAACAATCATGACATAAAACGAGCCTCCGTTTGGTGTGATCTTCGCGGTGTAATAACCTTTGGTGATTGTCTTTGTCATCGTCGTTCTCCAGATTGGCGGGCTTCATTGCCCTACACCTACAATAGGGCCATTGGACCTGATGCACAATAGGTAAAATAAACTTTTAGTTGCCTTACGTTGTTGGTAGTTGCCTTACGTTGCTGGTAGTTGCCTTACGTTGTTGTTGCTTGCCGGGGTTTGCTGTTGGCTGACTAAGGCCCAATCCGTGTTGAAGATTATACGCCGTCGGCCTGACAAATTTTGCAGCCGAGGAAGCCTAATGTCTACCGACGTGCACATGCATACCCCACCCCCCCTAGCGCGTGGGATGCTATATCCCTGTCGTAGGTATTCCCAGCGATTACAGTGGGTTAGCTGAGGATCAATAGGAATTTTAGGTTCCCTAGCCAAAAACGACCCCCCAGTACCTCTTCTGACAGCTCGACTTCAAAAACTGGGGTAAAGCCCGGCGTTGTTGTTGTTGTTGTCAGGCCTTTAGACGCGGGGGCCACTCACAGAAAACATAAGAAAGGAACCTTAGATGGCTCTAGAAACTGGTACGCACATTGACGATTTGGTTCCTTCGAACCCTGCGTCCACTGACGGTCTCGCGCAAGCTGACGACCACATTCGCCTTCTCAAGGCAACCATTAAGGCCACGTTCCCCTCAGTCACGGGGGCAATTACAGCCACCCACAGTGAGCTCAGTAAGCTTGCGGGACTGACAGCCACCACAGCAGAACTTAACGCACTGGGCGGGCTTACAGCCACCGCAGCTGACCTAAACTATACCACAGCATTACGTGCCACTGGTGTTACCGCTACTGAATACGACCGCCTCGATGGTGTTACATCAGGTATCCAAGCGCAGCTAAATGCTAAAGCGCCTCTGGCCAGCCCTGACTTCACGGGAACCGTTGGCATTGGTGCAAACTGGACCGTTAGGCAGTCAGGCACCAGCCTGCAGTTTGCCTACAATGGTACAAACCGTATGAAACTAGACTCCTCTGGCAACCTCACTGTCGAAGGTAACGTCACTGCATACGGGAGTGCCTAAGTATGACTACACCTACAGGCACTATTAGCCTCCAGAATGTGGAGGATGAGTTTGGCGGCACTGGAGCTATTAGTCTCAGCGAATACTATGCCCTTGGGGCTGGAGTACCATCGTCTGGTGCAATTTCTATGAACAACCTACGTGGCAAACAGTTCCTCGTTTTGGAAACCTTGACTTCCAGTCAAACGTGGACGCCAAAGGCAAACTTGGCCACCTATATTCACATATTCTGCTTTGGTGCTGGTGGGTCTGGTGGTTCATCTGAGCCAGACACCTCATCGGGCCTATTCAACCCCGCAGGGAACTGTTCGGCGTCAGGTGGCGCTGCGGGCGGATATTCCTACTCTAAGATTGCGGCGGGTGCTGCTGGAAGCACGACAGTCGTCATCGGTGTTGGTGGTGCAGGGGTCCAAAGCTCATATAACCATCATCTGGTTGGGAACGACGGAACTGCAACTACGTTTACAGGGTCCAGCCTGACAATGTCTTGCGCAGGTGGACAGGGGGGCCGGGCTTCTGAGACATCAAACACTGGTACAGATAGTAACTTCAGTGCTGGCGCTATTGGCGGTGCTGGTTCTGGCGGTAACGCACTAAATAAAACCGGAGGCAACTCAGGGTCAGCCCATTCTAACCACTCAGGAACTGAAGCATCAAGTGCTTCTGGCGGAGGTTGCCCAGTCATCGACAATAAGTCAGGGACGAGTGCCAACACAGGAAACTCTCAGGCTTCTGACGGTGCAAAGGTTAGTGATAACGGGACTTGGCCAACCTATCTTTCTACATACCAGCTAGGTCGCTCACAAGCCGCCGTACTTAGCGCTGCCAATACAACTCTAGATGCCACAGCAGGCTCGGTTACTGGAAACTCTCTGGATGCCACGTTCGGCGCTGGTTCTGGTGGTGCGGCCCGTGGAACACATACTAGTGGTTCTGGTGGTAACGGTGTTGTCTTCATCGTGTATGAAATAGAAGGATAGGCCATGCCTAATTTACCAATCCGTGGACTTGGGTCTGTGGGCGTGGTCACTGATGTTGACCCCTACAACCTACCACCTAACGCCTATACCCGCGCTAAGAACGTGCGGTTTACCGAAGGCAAAGTAACTAGGGGCCCCATATTCCGTGGAGTATCAGGGGCCCTGTCGTTTACCCCTAAGTTCTCCTACGGCATTACGGCTCTTGTTGGGTACGATACGGTGTTGGTGGTGGATGATACTTTCGACATCCATGAGCTATCTAATGGCACCTTAACCCAGCGGTACAACTCTTCGTTATCCGCTAGTGCATCCAATGTGACTGCCACTACCTTGGCTGACGTTGTGTATGTCAACCGGGCTGACAGTGCCCCAGTATCTCGCGGCCCTACAGCCACCTCCTTTTCTACTTTGGCTAACTGGCCGTCAGGCTACAGGACTTCGGTTCTGCGGTCCTACGGTGACTTCTTGTTAGCGCTGGGCACAGTTGAGGCTGGTGTGGGCTATCCAAACCGTGTGCGCTTCTCAGACCCCGTGGTGGCTAACAGTGTCCCAACGACTTGGGATGAGACTGACCTCACCAACAGTGCAGGCTTCAACGACCTTGTGCAGATGAAGACACCTATTGTTGATGGTGCCACCCTTGGACCTAACTTCCTTGTGTACTCACAGGATCAGGTTTGGATGATGGAGTTCGTTGGTGGCACGTTCATCTTCAACTTCCGCAAGGTCTTTGACGATGCAGGTGTAATCAACCAGAACTGCATCACTGAAGTTGAAGGTAAGCACTACGTGTTTGACCGTGACGACATCTATGTAACTGACGGTAACAGCCGCCAATCCATATGTGATGGCCGTGTGCGCGACTACATCTACAGCGGCCTCGACAACTCCAAGACTAATACCTGCTTTGTGTTTCACAACAGCGATCTAGAGGAGTTGTACTTTTGCTATCACACTGGCGACGATATGGCCGTGTATGCAGATGGTGACGCATGTAACCGTGCTGCCGTGTATAACTACAAGTCGGACACTTGGACCTTCCAAGACCTACCCAACGTAGTTTCATCTGCGCGGTCCAACGTAGACTCAGTGGAAACATATGCTTCTGCCACGCAGACATATGACAACGTAGGTGGCTCGTACCACGACCAAGAGAGCCCATACGAACAGCACAATCTTGTTGTTTCAAAGGCAGGCGGCGGTGTCTCTAGTTCTAAAGTATATGGTGTAGACCTTATTGACCGTGGGTCACTATCGCAGTCTGTGGACACCACAGTTACCACACCGTTCCTACTGGAGCGCGTGGGTCTAGACTTGGATGACATTGGCATGCCTCTAGTTGGCTACAAGGTAATCACACGTCTTTACCCCCAGCTATCCACAGTGAACTCTGATGGTGCCTTTGACTTTACCTTTGGTGCTGCCGATACCCCCAACGCCACGCCCAACTACGGTGTAGAAGTCTCCTTTAATGCCCTTACGGACTACAAGGTGGATACCCGTATGTCGGGACGTTATCTTTCATACAAACTGACGAGTGACACTGCTAAAGACTTTGCGCTTTCGGGCGTGGATGCAGAGGTGGTGGTTACTGGTCGAAGGTGATCAGTAGCTATGTCCTTATCCGATAAACTGAATGTGCTGGTGTCTCGATATGTGAGACGCCAGACACCAACGCTTAACCCAGAGTCCCTTACTGCATATCTGCAAGATGAACTCCGTGAGGTTGAGTCATCAATACGCTCATTGGCAGACGCCAGTATTCAAGTGTCTGACCGAGAGCCAACGGGTGGCCTACGCAAGGGCATGGTTCGCTATGCTGTGTCCCCGTGGAACCCATTGGGAAACGGCTTCACAGGTCTTGTCGTTTACAGTGGCTCCGCTTGGGTGGCCGTATGAATAATGATCTACAGATACGCACCTCCATAATGGAACTTGAGGCACTACTTCTTCATGGCATTACCACAGGCGTAGTCACCAAAGGCGAAGACCAGACAGACATAAAGCACCTATTTACACCAATTGACGATGACTACGGGTGTTCAACATACTCACGCGAGTTGTTCATGCCTGCTGGAATGGTTGTTGTAGGGAAGCTACATAAGAAACCCCACCTCACGTTTTTAATGAGTGGTACAATGCTTGTTGTGTCTGAGGATGGTGGAACTAAGCGACTAAAAGGGCCACTTTCTTTTGTTTCTCCTGCTGGGGTAAAGCGGGCTTTCTACATCGAAGAGGACAGTACGCTTGTGTGTGTTCACCTCACAAAAGAGTCCGAAGAAGCAAACCTTTCGGCGGTCGAGGAAGAGGTCATCAGCCCCAGCTATGAAGCTATGGGCTTAGAGGAACCAAACCTCACAGAACTGCACAACTCCCTCAACGAACTTACCCAGCTTTATAAACCAGATTAAACCAACAGATAGGATTCCGTCATGGTATGGATCGCAGTAGCAACACTTGGCTCCGCAGCAGTAGGTGCCTATGGCGCTAATCAAACCCGAATGAGTCAGGACCGTGCCACAGCGGCATCACAGTTGGGCTTCCGACAGTATGAGCCCTACGTGAACGCTAACCTAAGAGGCGCATCCGGCGCTCTAGATGGCGTATTGGACGCAGGTGCCTACGGTGGTGCAACCCTTGCTGGCCCCAATGGCTTCCAGACTGGCACAGCCAACACTATGGGTGCATACGGCACAAACATGATGAACTCTGGCAACCGGATGATGGATGCCAACGGCAACTTCGGTAACAACAGCCAAGGTCTGTACGGCCAGTTCCAAGACATGTCCCAAGCGGCACAGGCTGATCGCTTAGGTGTTGCAACAGACTACGCAGCGAACAACTCCAACGACCTTGTGAACTCTGCGATGCGCGATGATCGCCGCAACCTCCAAGAGAACACGTTGACCAGCATTGACCTCAACGCATCTGGCAGCGGCAACATGAACTCCAGCCGGGCAGGCGTAGCTGAAGCAGTTGCCAACCGTGCCTATGATGACCGACGCGCAGATGTATCTATGGCAGTCCAAGATCGCCTCGTAGACCGCAGCCTAAACCAGCAGTCTCAGCAGTTCTCAGACCAAGGTTCCGCTCTGAATGCAGCGGGCAATGCCAACAACGGCATTAGCAATGCGTACACTCAGGGTCTCAACACACTGGGTGAGGGTGCAAACTTTGCTATGAACGCAGGCAACTCCTTACAAGGCTATGACCAAGCAGCACTTAACGACACACGCAGTCAATTTGAGCGCGAGCGTGACTTTGAGATGGACCAGCGTCAGAGGTATCAGTCCGGCATCTTAGGGCAGGCTCCCAACTCACCAGCAGTCAACCCTACGACAGCAAGTCCTGCTGCGGGTGCTCTTGCAGGTGGTATGGCAGGCTTTGGCTTCATGCGAGAGTACGGCCAACAGCGCCCAACAGGTACGCTTGATATACCAATCCCCACCCCCCAATCTGGTGGGTTTCAAAATCGAAGCGGAAGGTAGTCCCTATGGAAAACTATATCCAACAGATTTTAGGCGGTCAGACAATTGGCATACAGTCTCGACGCCAAGGTATGACACCAGAGCAATACTGGGACAGCCTACACCCACAGGCGCAGCAGAGCCACATCAGCATGTTCATGAACGGCCAGCAGGGCCGTGAGCAGCGACAAGATTTGCGTAATACATTTACCCCCTCAGATGTTGCTGCCGCCCAGATAACCCAAGCTGATTTAGATGCAAAATATGCTCAGGAGCAGCGAGAAGGTGTCAATGGCATGGGAGCTCTTGGCCTACCCACCCAAGCTGATTTAGATGCAAAATATGCTCAGGAGCAGCGAGAAGGTGTCAATGGCATGGGAGCTCTTGGCCTAACCATCCCTGATGATGCAGATGCAAGAAACTGGCAGGAGGCTGATCGTGCTATGGGCGCACTGTCGGCCACTGAAGGTGATCGGCCAGAGTTTCCTAACGGGCCACCTCCGGCACTCCAAGACCCAAATGCACCCTCACCTTCTGCCCCTCCCATCCTCTCTAGCGGTGGCGGTGGCGGCGGCATGGGTGGCGGTGGTGGATCATCTGTTAGTGCAAGGCGTCCCACAGGCAATGCCCGTGGCTCCAGTATGCCCTACGCCAAGATTGGCATGGGTGAGAGCCTTTTGCGCATGGGTCTCGCAGGTATGGCAGGTGCTGACCAAGGCATGGGCGCAACTATGGGCGCTATGGGCCAAGTCTATGGTGGCATCCAAGATTCTAACCGTGCCACAGACATCAAGGCTGCTGAGGTTGCTGAAGCCCGACGCATTGCTGACGCCCGTGTAGCTGCTTCAAGAGCAGGTGGATCTGGTGGTGGTTCTGGAGGCTCCGGCAGTGAACTTAACCTATCCAGTCAAATGTTTAGCTACCAGTCTGCTCTTGATGCTATTCGAGACAGTCGTGCTTCTGGGGGCAACCTCACAGGCGTTGGTGGTATATTCAAAGGGTGGCTTGACAACTTCACAGGCGACGCTGACGCAGCCAGACGCCTTATCTTAAACAAGGTTAAGGTTGATGACGCTCTTCTACGTGTTGCTGATACTAAGGGCGCAATCTCCAACGCTGAGATGAAGCTATTCTTAGCACCTGCACCAACAAACCTGATGGATGAAGCTATCTGGGAAGCGTGGATCATTGACAGGATGACTGCGTTAGATCGTGTTCAAGCGCGTGTGGACAGTGGGGCACAAGTTCCACTTTCAGAGCGACCCGGTAGATCAGGTTCTGACACAGGGTTTAATCCCTCAGACTACACTGTCGAGGAAATCTCACAATAGGATTCAAAGTATGCCAACTTACATGATTACAGGTCCAGATGGGCGCAAGTTCAAAATAACTGGTCCAAACAAAGAGGGTGCGTTGGCTGCATTGGAAGCCCAACTGGCCAACTCTGGTTCGTCGCCAGAACCCACACCACCTTCAAACAACGATGCACCAGACACCTCCCTTGGCGGCGCTTTCTCACAAGGCGTTGACCAAGCGGGAGCTATGGTAGGCATGGGTTTTAAGTCTGTTGGGGAACTCATAGGTTCAGAGGACATTAGTGCCTATGGCTCTGAGATGGCCCAGCGCAACGAAGAAGAGATGGCTTCGGCTAACTACCAGCGTCCAGAGGGTGCTGATGGTATCATCAGTAACCTGAGAAAGGGTGAGTTTGGCAATGCGGCAACCTCTGCTCTTTATGGAGCGGTAGAAGCAGCACCAC
>Ga0209279_10001494_pt1 | contig 12279 bp, 8 predicted proteins | sample CoawatmetaG00DNA_3_FD_187508 | JGI IMG/M metagenome (GOLD analysis project Ga0209279, IMG submission 187508) | Marine microbial communities from the West Antarctic Peninsula - Coastal water metaG006-DNA (SPAdes) (version 2) | ecosystem: Environmental > Aquatic > Marine > Coastal ... | reverse complement strand
ATACAGTCGTAAAAGTGTGCTACGAGTGTGCTATGGAAATAAATTACAACTTTCTAGAAGTTAGTGTATTTTAGCGTCAATGTAGAGGGAAATGGTGCCCGGAGACGGAATCGAACCGCCGACACGAGGATTTTCAATCCTGCACTCTGATGTATTGAGTAACTATGATACCCTTTGAGAGTCTTGTAATAGCTAGCAATAGCGGGTAAGTTGGTCATTGATAATCATTGACGATTATTGATTAAATCGGATTACGAGGTAGCCCCACGGTAGCCCCGTCCGATTAAAGGATTGATACGAGGATCTCGAAAATGGCAAATGAACTCAACTTCACTAAGAAATCCCTGGATAGCTTGCCCATTCCAGCTATCGGTAAACGAGTCAAATACCACGACACGTCTACTCCTCATTTAACGCTTCGAGTTACCCACACTGGCAGCAAGAGCTTCGTCTTGTATAGAAAGATCAATGGCAGTCCAGAGCGGATCACTTTGGGTCGGTATCCGTCCATGACGATTGACCAAGCACGAAGAATGGTTGCTCAACACAATGGCGCCATAGCCATCGGCTCAAACCCAGCGGAAGACAGGCGCCACCTCAGCCAAGAGGCAACTCTTGGCGAAGTATTCGAGCGATTCATGGTTGAGTATGCGAAGCCTCACAAGAAGTCATGGGAGATTGATGAACAGAGGTACAACGTTCACCTGGTCCATTGGCAGAATAAAAAGCTCGGCGCCATTAAGAAACAGCAGGTTCAAAAACTCCTAGTCTACATCGCTGATAACCAGAGAATGATAGAGGGCATAGATAAGGCGGGCAGGCGTAAGGTTAAGAAGGTAGGTGGGAAGGGCGCATCTAACCAAATACTTCGATTGTTGCGTAAGGTCTTTAACATGGCTATTGACTGGGGCTGGGATGGCGACAACCCCTGCTCGCGCATTAAAGAATACAAGAGCAAGTCTAGGGACCGGTTCCTTGAGGGCGACGAGCTGCCTAAGTTCTTTGAGGCGCTTGCCGAAGAACCTAACACAACGGCTAGGGACTTTATTTTAGCTAGCTTGTTAACTGGTGCAAGGCGAGAAAACGTGTTGAGTATGCGTTGGGACCAGGTGAATCTAGATCGTGAAGAGTGGTTCATTCCAGAAACCAAGAACGGTGAGTCTCAAAGAGTGCCACTAATCTCAGCCATGCATGACTTGCTCAAAGATAGAAAGGTAGAGTGCGGTGATAACCAGTGGGTATTTCCTGGAAACGGTGCTTCAGGCCATTTAGCTAACCCTGATAAAGCATGGAAGAGAATATTAAGCAGGGCTGGCATAAAGGACATCCGAGGCACTTGGATACACGATTTGAGGCGTTCTATGGGCTCTTGGCAGGCCAATACAGGAGCTAGTTTACCCATTATCGGCAAAAGCCTTAACCATAAAAACGTTAACACTACAGCTATATACGCTAGACTGGATATGGACCCTGTGAGAGAGTCGATGGAGAAAGCTGCTGGTGCAATGTTTGAGGCTGGCGGTGTTAAAAAGGATAACGTAGTTAACATGGAAGTGAAGAAATGAGTGAGTTTATAAGCGTATATGACTTATTAGTTGGAGACCACAAAGACAAATGCCCCAGCTTAAAAGAGCTGGCTACCGCGGTTGAAGATGAGAGGGTGGCGTTGTTTTTCTTTGACCGGTTTGGTAGGTATAACCAAGCGGATAAGACAACGAATCGTGAAGAAATCCTAGACGCTATTGCCAGCCTTACCGAAAGGCTTTCAATCTATGATGCCGGTGAAGTAGATGAGTTTATTTTCCACTTTGAGATTGGCGATTTGGAAGACTTGTTACGTCGCTTTGGATGGAATAATGAACTTCCTGACTTTAAGGCTATATATGCTAAATGGAAAGCAGAAAAAGGTTCGGGCGAGAAAGAGGATCCAGAACTGTCTATGTCAGTGCGCCAGAACAATAAGGCGTGGGATGTATTGCTAGGGAGTGTTATGGTTTGTATTTCTAGACTTCCAGCATCTCATTCCAAAGAATTAGGAAGGGATAAAACTGTTCACGAGCTTGTTGATGACATTATAAGCAAAGATAACAAAAGCCAACAAACCAAACCTTTGCTCAGTATGCTTCATCTTCAAGGCGCCCAACTAAGTGACACAGCGTTAAGAGATGCATTGCGAGCTGTACCAGAAAAGGTATTGAAAAGCTTCCGTTAGAATCAAAACCTTCCGTTAGATTAACTAAACCTTCCACTGTTTAGCTTGATAAAATCCCACAATCACTCTCAATGTTGGCCAATCAAGGTCAATGAAATTGAGGATGATTCTATGAAGCAACTATTAAACAATTTAGCAGCTGCAAAACACCTTGGTGTGGCAGCTGCGACTCTCCAGTACTGGCGCAGCACTGGATCACAAGAAATTCCGTTCATGAAAGTTGGTGGGCGAGTCATCTACTCTTTGTCTGACCTGGACGAGTGGTTAGCTAAGCACACATACAAGCATACCGGTGAATATAACCAATCTAACTAAAAAGACCACTTAATGCGAAGGCAAATAGTGGTCTCTGAAGATGCTTGCTAAGGCGCTTTCATTATACCCGATTTGCCATTGTTTTATGCCTTATTACTAATAGGAAAGCCACAATGAGCGAACAGAATAAACCCTTTAATTTACCAATTAACTGGCTAAAGAAAATGATAGCCATCTCCCATACCTACGGTCTACGTATGACACCGGTGTATGAGGATGGCAAAACGAAACCGTATAAGGCCAAGCAATCCTATACCGACATAGCTGACTACAAAAATGCAGTGTACGTCGGTTGGGTATTGGATGATTTAGTGCTCCTAGATTATGACGGCAACAAAGCAAATGGAGACATCATTTCCCAAGATGACCTGGCAACGACTTTGGGCCTCAAGCGTATGCCGGCACCCATACAAATAAACACTGATGGGGATTCGGTACATTGGCTATTCAAACTGCCTGAAAGCTTTAATCGCGATGACCATGCTCAAGCCAATAACGGGGGCTGGCTCAAACACATCGACGTAAAGACGGGTAATCAGCTAATACACATCAAGCCAGGGAAGACCTTGTATGACGGATTATTAGATGATGGCTTTGAAATATCACCTCCAGCGTTGCTAAAAGCATTGTCTCGACCTTCCAAGGATGGCCAGTCTCCACTGCCCACTTGGAACGGAATCCAAGGAGAGGTTGAGGAGGCTAGAGAATTGCTCACATTCATAAGCGCTGATTGTAGTTACGATGATTGGCTTAAAGTCCTTATGGCTATTCATTCAAAGTTCGCTGCGTCAGATGCCGCTCTAGATTTGGCTGATGAGTGGAGTAGTTTTGGTTATGACTACATGGGTACGAGTGAGATTTCGGATAAGCTGGCATCATTTACCCAAGATGGAGGTGTGACCTACAGGACTTTATGTCATATGGCCAAAGAGAATGGTGCTGATTTGTCGTTAACAGCCACAATGTTTGCAGACGATGGTACGCGGCGGAAGTCCTTCGAGGAATTGAGATTGGTGGTATCTGTATTTGATAAGACCACTACACCGTCCCAAGTTGAGGACGTTATTGCCAGCTTTCCTCTGTTGAATGACTTTGAGCAAGATGTGATTACTGCACAAATATCCAAAAGCACCAATATTAAGCGAGCTTCGATAAGTAAACGATTAAAGGCGAGTGAGGATGGATCACATGATCACCTGCAGTTAGCTAGAAGGATGGTAGACAACATAGGCCGAGATAACGTGATTAGTCTTAAATCTCTTACTTATAAGTGGTCTGCTCGTGGGGTCTGGAAAGTATGGGAAGACAGAGGTCTTAAGCAATATGCGCAGGCCCAGATTGAAGCGTATGGCGAAAATGTAACGGCCCAACTTATCAATAGCGTTACAGCTGTGTTTAACAATGAGCTATATGTTGAGGGGCATCAATTTAATGTGGGCCCCTCTGATGTAGTGAATTGTATGAACGGCGAGTTCAATGTTATGGAACTGAGTAATCAGGCCTTTGGACAGCATGTCCGTGAACATTATAGAACCACTCAAATTCCGATTGAGTATGATCCTGATGCCAAAGCGCCAAGATTTGAGCAGTTTCTTGATGAAATATTTGATGGTGACGACGATTCCCACCAAAAGAAAGAGTCTTTGCTTCAGATGATGGGCTACTCATTGATGTCTCACTGTAAATACGAGAAGTTTGTGATGTTGTTGGGCAGTGGCGCAAATGGCAAGTCTGTATTGCTGGCTGTTCTGGAAGCTCTTTGTGGCGTTAAAAACACAGCTGCAGTGCAGCCAAATGAGGTGGGTAACAAGTTCCAGAGGGCTAACCTAAACGCAAAGCTGGTGAATATCGTCACAGAGATTAAGCAGGGTGCTCAGATTGAGGATGCAGCACTAAAGGCCATTGTCTCAGGTGAAGTATGTACAGTGGAGCATAAAGGTAAAGACCCATTTGAAATGCGACCGTTCTCTACCTGCTGGTTTGGCACTAACCACATGCCTCACACACGGGATTTTAGTGATGCATTGTTTCGCAGAGCTTTGGTTTTAACGTTCAATAATTGCTTTATCCCAGAACTCGGGAATTGTAACCATAATCTGAAAGATGAACTTATTGAAGAGCTTCCTGGCATCTTGAATATGGTCACTGAAGCATATGCATCGGTGGATCTCATCGGCTTTACCATACCAAAAAGCAGCTTAGCTGCTGCCAACGCTTGGCGAATAGAGGCAGACCAAGTAGCACAGTTTGTTGAGGAGTGCTGTGTTCAAGATTCAGGTAATGAGATTAGAATCAGAGACCTCTACCGAGACTTTAATCAATGGGCAGACACTGCAGGAGTTAAGTCGAGAGTCACTAAAAAGTCCTTTAGCCAACGCCTATCAACGATGGGTTATGGAGCGCATAGATCCAGTCAAGACCGTTTGATTAAAGGTCTTAAGATGCGGGACGGAGCTATGGCTGAGATCGAAATCGAAAGGTCAGACTTCAGGAACCATTAGCTGTAAAAATGGGCTTCCGCACGTTTTAAGGGGTGCCAATGACGCATGTGACGCTTTTTCCAAGTCCATATAGGATAAATAGAAGAATATATATTATATTAATATTATTATTTCTATATACGAGTTAGAAAAAGCGTCACATGTGTCATGAAGGGCAGCTTTTACTATGGTGGCCTGCTCAGTAGGTGCTGAGAATAAGCGCCTATAACGTGTCTAACATTATCTTGGTCTTGCCTTATCATCCGCTCAAACGTTGTCCTATACATCCCGTGTGGACGCTCAGAGATGGGCAGTTGCAGATCCATGGATGCGCCAAGTTTATAACGTAACTTTCGAGCTTTACGGATCATCCGATCGGTATAAACTTCATTCTGTGAGCTATAGTTCAATCCATAACATTGGCGGCATAAAAACCGTTTGGATGCGCAGTACAAGATCGCTTTTCTAGCGTTGCAGTTTGGGCATGAGAACCAAGTTCTGGTGCCACCATAATTACATGTCGTTCTGTCTATGAAGATGTGTTCTGAGACTGTCTCAGAGGCTGCTTGAGCTGTCTTTACAGAATAGGAAATACCCAGCGTAGAGTCTTGATATGTGTACTCTAGAGCGCATTCTGAGAGCCCTGCATTTGTCCACTTAATTGAGCCATTTGAAGCACTTAGATCAAATAATCCATTACGTTTTAGCGTTCGCACATCGAGTTGAGGTACTTCCTCTAAGTTAGGACCTCGACGACTCTGAAAACGTCTCCCTGAACCAATACCACCCATAAATGAACCATTCAGACTAAATGAATAATGTGATACATTATAACATTAATTGGCGGGTAGGGTGTCTATCGATCCAAAAATCCTAGTGTTAATTTGGACAAGCAAACATGTTGTAGTTCCCTCTCTCACCCCGGTTTGCTACAATTATACGCTCTGGCATGACCCTTCGGGCCATGTTGTAGTTCCCTCTCTCACCCCGGATTGCTACACTTCAAAGCATACAGACGGAAGTGGTCTAACAGGTTGTAGTTCCCTCTCTCACCCCGGATTGCTACACTACGTAGTGGAGAAAGACAATGAGTGAAGAAGTTGTAGTTCCCTCTCTCACCCCGGATTGCTACACTCGTGCGTGTCGACAACCTGATCATTTTTGTGTTGTAGTTCCCTCTCTCACCCCGGATTGCTACACTTACTGACCTTGAAACAAGGTTGAATAAGAAGTTGTAGTTCCCTCTCTCACCCCGGATTGCTACACTCTCATGGCTCCGTTACTATCAACCGCACCGGTTGTAGTTCCCTCTCTCACCCCGGATTGCTACACTTCATGCGGTCTTTACCTTCATCTTTGATAGTTGTAGTTCCCTCTCTCACCCCGGATTGCTACACTCCATCCTTATCTGACTCTGTAACGTGGACAGTTGTAGTTCCCTCTCTCACCCCGGATTGCTACACTGCACTTGTGTTGTCAATTGCCCCACCTGAAGTTGTAGTTCCCTCTCTCACCCCGGATTGCTACACTACGCCGCCCCAGAGCCCCTAATTCCATTGGTCTTAGGGGATTTTGAGGTACATTTTTTAATAGTCAAAGGAGGACTAATTGCTCTGCAGTCACCATTTTCTCCTGTACTTTTGGCTTTCCAACTAACAAAAACATCTTCGTAAACTGTTTTTCACTAACTTGAAGGCAGCGCACCGAACCTTCTGGCGGTAAATTATCCTTTAACCGTTTAAGGTGTTTATTAAGTCCGTCAATTCCATTTGTAATACGCCCATAAACAGAAAACTGAATCATATCGTAACCATCTTTCTTAAGAAATCGACGAAATAATGTATAGGCGCGCTTATCGTTTGGGCCTTTTGTAGGTAAATCAAAAAACACCAGCAACCGCATAAATCGCCTCGTTTGGTTACTCATCTTCTATGTCGGGAGCAAAATATAAAGGCATGTGTAACTTATGCTTACCCGACTTTAGGCATTGAGAAAGACTGACAACAATGGCCTCAAGGGCTACTAACATGGTGGATACTTCGCTTTCACCCCGGACGTTTAAAGTCGCAACATCCTGGTTTAGAATGTTCACTAACAATGCTTTATCAGTCGTAGTTAATATGTCCTCCAACCTATTAGTGAATTTGCTTAGGACATAAGCGTCTGCAATCGCTCTAAAAGGCTCAATAAGGTCGTCAGCTAAATTAAAGCTATTCTGCTGATTACAGTGATGCAACCCAAGTGCTGTGATAAAACCATACATTACTAGATAACGCGCCAGTGCAGCCCTTATGATTACATAAGAGTAGTTAAGTGCGGCATTAATAAAGTTAGAGCTGCGGCGATTGAAGTGTAGGCCGAATAGGGCCGGGAAATACACCTGGCTAGCTATAGATTCAAGGTTCTCCGAGTCTCCTGATTTTACTTCCACAGCTATACTTCTGAGTCGCTTTGCTCGGGTAGTTTGGTTTGACTGCTGAAGGACGTGTGCCTGGTTCATTATCTTTTGTCTAACCAACTGCTGCCATAAGCGCTTTGCGTGTGGTTTCCCTAAGTTGATTTGCCGATGTATTACCTGTAAAGCACGGCTATGGGGTATAAAGGGTAACAGAACACCATTAGGGTGGTGGTCTGCACCAACTGTTATAAGAGTCACTTGCTGACTAGCACACGCAGACAAAAGCTGACTGCTTAAAGTAACTTGCGGATTGTCAATTAAGAGGACGGCAATATCCTCTAGCGGTACCCTAACCTCCTCTTCATCTTGCACCACCACTAAACCTTGGTCCTTAAGTTTCAAATATGATGGTTTAGTAATAACCACACTACGCCAGGTCATTAATGCTGACCTAAAGGCTGTCTAGTTTCCTCCTGAACTTTATGAAGTCCACCCAAGATGTCTACATGGTACTTGGTAAAGCTTTCGGCACTTTTGACTCCAATGCCGCGGTACAAACCTTGCTTGCCTTCAGCTTGATTTCGATCGTGACTCCAAAGGCTTATTGCACCTGTAGAGCGATCCATACCTGCATAATAACCAGTAAAAGGCTTTGTTTTTGGCTTTCCTTGCACAGAGATCCAATCATTTTTGTGTAAGCTAAATAAGAATTGGTACGTTTCATCCATGACAGTCCAATCACACTCAGGCTTATCTCGGGATACGGCTTTGTTGGGAAGATCTTTTTTAGCAGCATCAGCGACATAAATAGGCACTAAAAAGTACTTCTTCCCATCAGTAAATACATCAGTGCGGACCATATCACCGTTATTAGCGATACCCTGACGAATAGCTATGCCACTTTTTTGTGTACTGAGTAGTTTAACACTGCATATAAGTGGGCCTTGGCCATCGTTTTTGCCTGGTTTGTACAAGGGAGAAGCGAAGGCTTTATCACTTCTGTCGTTATGCTCAACTAAGCGTTTTTTTATGGCATCGATCATGGCGTGGTTACGTGGGTCTTCATAACCAACAATATTAGGTAAATCTTTGAGACGTATTTTGGTTAATGGAGTCTTTACATGGCTCAATTGTTGGTCTATTTGTCTAGCTGAACGAATGGTTTCTTGATGTGCCGCGCCAAGGCCTCGGCGGGTCGGTGCCCTAGAGACCCTAACAGGCTGCACCTTATCTTCGAGCAAATGGGCTAGCCACAGCTTTTCACTTATTGGCATATGAGGATTGTCAGACAACTTAGCTTTAAGTTCATCCCTAAAGACTGGCCAGGGCATAGGAAACTGTTGCTCTAACTTTCTGAGTGCTGCTATATCAACAATTTCTCCTGTTTCAGGGTCGGGTAACTGACTTCTTGTATGCTCTAACTCACCCTTACGAGAATAATCAGAGAGGCGCTTGACCATGCTGCGGCTACAAGCGGCGACTACAGCAGCATCAAGTGCATGGTGCAAATCACCATCTTCCCTTACTTTAAGGAGTCCCCAACGAGCTCTCAGGTAGGCTGTGAGCTGTCCAGACACAACTACACAGTGTTGTTGTTTTACGTCCCCACTAAGTAATAAATGTTGCTCAATAAAGCTTTTAAATGCCTTACAGATGTAGCGTGTATCATTTAGATGTCTATCCCTAAATCCCTGTGCAGCCTCGCTACCAAAATTCTTGCGTAATAGATTGTTTTTCTTGCCAATGCGATAGCTTTTATTACTTTTAACCCAGGCTTCAAAGTTGCGCCATGACGTGCTTTCTTCTTCACCGTTGAGGTATTCAAAAGGCGTCCGATTAGCCTTGTTTCGATTTTCTACAGTTAGCACTAATACTTTGTTGTTCATGCTGTTATTAAAACTTCGGGAGTAGGGCAAAGCATGGTCAATTTCCACCTGCCCAGGAGAGAACAATTGGGTAATATCTCCATAGGGGGCTAATGGGTTTTGTGTATAGGCACACTGTCCATTTTGCTCACGATACAATCGCCATTTAGCTAAGTCGACCCCTTTGGGAGTGAAACCAAACAGCTCTTCAAAGGCCGTTACGTCCTTAGCTTTGGTTTGCTGATAAGCATCTTGATCCTTCGTTATTGTCTGTCGATCCCTCAAAGACCGGCTTAAATCTCGTGCTAGCTCTATATGAACAGAAGTTGGAGAACCATATTTCTTTACGACAGCGTTAACTAGTTTACGGGCTTGATTTAAAGCTCTTGCTACAACAGGGTTAGTTGTAAAGTCATCATCAAACTGAGGCAGGTATTTAGACTTTTCATCGCTATCGAAATGACTATGATGTTGATAGCCTGCTGAAATAACAGCTTCATCGTACCTTTGGCCGTCTCGCATATGAGGCAATATATTACTGAGTGCCTTAGTAGATAAACGGATAAATTCACTGAAAGACAGATCTAATATAGCTTCTATAATTGGTTCAGATATCCCACGATCCAACAACCAAGGGCGGCTTTCAGCATCATCTTTAAATACTGACAGCGCATAAGCTATATTATTTAAGGTTTGCTCATTACCTTTATCTTTGTCCCACTCAAGATCTAAACCAGCACCACTGTATGCTTTTCGTATTGCGTGATAGGCTTTTGCCTCAAATAAGCTTCCAACTTCTGGGTCTTTAGCTACGTCTCCAGTTTGGTAATTTAAACCGTTAAATTTGTGTTCTTCACCTAGGTTTAGTGCTTTACGAACCTGCTTGTACGTTAGCTTTGCTTGGATAAAAGGCATTTTGATAAGCAAGTTCCGCTGTTCATCGGTTAGCCCTATGGACTCACCATCACCAATTATTCTTAGGTTATTAAGCTTGGTGAACCACACGAATTGCTCTGCAGAAAAACTAGCTTTGGGCGCTCTATGTTCTTGTGGCTCAAAGGTACAGTTCCCCAACATGTTCAACAGCCTTTCGCCAGATAGAGTGGGCTGCCGGTTTAGTATTAACTCATTAATCTTAGTTTCAACAACATCAGTCGCATAAATGTTTCCAAATTCGCGCTGGCATTTAAAGAGGAGTCCTAATTCAATAACCAAATCATCTCTTGAAACAGTGTGCGAATAGTCCCCACCTTTGTTACGTTTTGCTTGGGTAAAGTCAGGATGTGTAGCTATTAGCTCACCAATTGTTCGTAAACCAGACTCAGTCAGCATTTCTCTATTACGGGTTACTCCAGTTAGCATTTGACCCGCTTTTTCGTCTGACTTAACCTCGCTCTTGCGATTAGATTGGAAGCCACGGTGTTTCAATATGTGGTAAAGAGCGCTAACCCATTGCTTACTCTCTAACACTTGATCGAGCCCTAAAGCTCGAAGTTGCCAGGGCGACTCGCTGCTTATAAAATCTTCAAAAGTGGGTGAATCTATTGCACCTAGGCGGTGAAAGAAACGTCGGAACATAGCTAAGCGGTGGCTTCGGCGGCGGATTCTCCGGCGTGTTAAGCGCGACTCTCTCCTGATAAGGTTAAGTGAGACGCCATCTTTAGCTGTTTCAGCTCGGTCGAAAGTTCTGACATGCAATCCTAAAATCTTATCTTCACCTAATAGTGCAGCCCCAACAGAGGCATTGCCTATATCAAGCCCCAAGGTATAGCTTGGCATTTTTGACGTTGTTTGTTTTTGGGTTATTTGACTCATGGGCTTCCATTCCTATTGAGAGTTCGATATTCTTATTGTGTGTCGCAATCCGGGGTGAGAGCCGTTGCTACAATAAGGCCTTAAATGTGCCTAATCCAGCCCATTATGGAAACATGATGGGCTTTTTAATATCTTGAGAGTATAAAATAAACTCAAGAGCGTCAATATTAGTAAATCAATATAAACTCTTTCTACTATGAATTAGGGTATTAAATACTAATATCTTTTAATTAATCCCACCCTTGCTACATAAGAAAATCCCTCGTGACCTTTTGACATATAGTAAGACTTATAAAAGTTATTGTGTCATTTAATTGCTGAGCGTATAGTTTGGTCATGTGTTCATTGTGAACCACAAACACCGATTTTATCCAGGTTGCGGGGGGCTATATAAATTACTGCTAAACCGGCCCTTTTTAGAGCCTCGATTTAGCTACCGCTGGATTGAGTTTTTTGTTGGCTATTCCAACGCATGGCATTTGATCACCAGATTGTGCGCCAGACATTTCGTCAAAGCACTAAAGAGGTTATATACGATGAAAGCTCCATCAGCTCCAATGCTGCCAAGTGACCTACCACCCTGCTGGCCGGCAGAGGCCATCATCTTACACATTCCCCATTCATCAACTGTACTACCTAATAATATTGAGTTTCTGCTGGAAAATGAAGCGCTAGCCTATGAAGTAGATGCCATGACAGACCACTCTACCGATCTACTATTTCACTTACCTGGCTCGCAGCGCTGTGCCTTTCCTGTAAGTCGCTTAGTGGTGGATCCTGAACGTTTTATTGAAGATGATATGGAAGAGGTAGGCATGGGCGTGGTTTACACTCACACGAGTATGGGTAAACGTTTAAGGAAAATATCACCTGCACAGCGGCAGTATTTAATTGATCAATACTATTACCCACACCATCAACAACTAACAGCTATGGCGTGTGATGTATTAAATTCCCATGATCGTTGCTTGATCATTGACTGCCATAGCTTTCCATCGGAACCACTAGATTACGAAACAGACCATTACCGGCCGGATATTTGTATTGGAACGGATGCCTTTCATACGCTGCCCAGTTTAGAGATCAGCCTGGTGAAATACTTCGAGGAATTTGGCTATGCAGTGGCTATTAACTCACCCTTTGAAGGGTCGTTAGTGCCACTTGATTATTACCATAAAGATCAACGTGTGCAGT
>Ga0209279_10001490_pt1 | contig 12300 bp, 13 predicted proteins | sample CoawatmetaG00DNA_3_FD_187508 | JGI IMG/M metagenome (GOLD analysis project Ga0209279, IMG submission 187508) | Marine microbial communities from the West Antarctic Peninsula - Coastal water metaG006-DNA (SPAdes) (version 2) | ecosystem: Environmental > Aquatic > Marine > Coastal ... | reverse complement strand
GTCTTCCCTCACGCGGTATTGCTCCGTCAGGCTTTCGCCCATTGCGGAAAATTCCCCACTGCTGCCTCCCGTAGGAGTCTGGACCGTGTCTCAGTTCCAGTGTGTCTGATCGTCCTCTCAAACCAGATACTGATCGTCGCCTTGGTAGGCCTTTACCCTACCAACAAGCTAATCAGCCGCGAGCTCCTCTATAGGCGGATAAATCCATTTCACTCGAAAGCATATGGGGTATTAGCAACCGTTTCCAGTTGTTGTCCCCCTCCTAAAGGTAGATTCTCACGTGTTACTCACCCGTCCGCCACTTGAGTTAAAAACTCTCGTACGACTTGCATGTGTTAGGCATACCGCCAGCGTTCATCCTGAGCCAGGATCAAACTCTCTTAAAATTTCCTTAATTTTTTTTTAAGTTCAAATTTGACCTTAAAATGGTAGTTATATATGTACCTTATAGTATGATCTATTGTTGTATAAAAAAAATGTTTAAGAAAAACTTTTACAAATTAATTTTAAAAAATTATTGATTTTATATTAGGTTAAAAACATACTAATAAAGTTAAAATTATATAAAAAAGTAAATATATTTTTAAGTTAAAGTCATTAAGGTTCTGTTAATTCTAATAGATTATTAAGTCTTAACTAATTAAGTTTAGAATTTCCAAACAGGTAAATTATAAAATTTTTGTAAAATTAAATGAACTTGAATATATCATTAAGAAAAAGACTATCTAAAAGTTATTAATTCTTATTATTTAATAGAAAATAAAATTAAGAATTATACTACACTTAAGTTAAAGATAGAATTCAACTATAGTATCTTATTTTAACAAGATTAAAATGAAATATGATACATTTCTGGAAATTTCATATTTCATTTTAGTCTTGCTAAACTAGTTTATCTATATATTCTGAAAAATTTGTAAATAAAATTTCCTGTTTCGTAATAAGATAATTATTAAACGGATAAAAATTAACTATAGAATCAGAAATAAGCTGGGTTCCAATAACTTTAAGTTGCGTAGCATTTTCAACTAAAGACTTCGGGTCTATTTGATCATGTTTAAATTGATAGATTTGTCTTAAGATTCTATCAGGAAGTAAATCTATATCTAAATGACCATAATTTTTCTTCAAAAATTCGTAAATTTCCGGTCGTTCTGTATACCAAAATTCCCTCAATCTATCCGGAATGGGATCTGAAGTCCAAAGTGCTGGAAGATATCTAAATAAAATAACTTTCTTAGGAACTCCATCAATTAAAAATTCACCAGGTTCACCTTCACTTGGAAGAAAAGGCATTGTAAAAACTAAATGATTTAAACTATCAATCAAACTTCCAAGTGCAGCATGAATAATGATTGGTAATATTGGGAATCCTAATAAGACTACTCGCTGTGATATTCCTAATTTAAATAATATATCATAAATCCAATCGGTAAGAGATATTAAATACACCCATGGACGTGTATAAGGATTAATTGCAATGAAATAACTCAGTAAAATTCGTAATTCAGCGAAAAAATAAAAATACACCATCATTGAAAATAATGTATTACGTACTACTTCTAAGCCCATTGTATCTATTCCAAGATCAAAATGAAGTTGAATCCATTTTGATAACCAATCAGGTAAAAAAATTACGTTACTGTAATGTTGAACATAAAAATTGTAGTACCCATCTTGGGGACTTTCGTAATACAATTTTTCAATTGTAGACGGTTGAGGTATATTTCCAAATATAGCTTCAAAAAAAGTACTAGGGTTAGGAAAGGGCGGTACTCTTGTCCTGTGCACTTGTAAACCGAAACCGCTAATCATATCATTTCTAATTGGCATGCCCAAACTTTGTGACGGATACCCAAACAATTTAGCGATATTTTCAAGCAACCATGATATTGCTAAAATTATTTTTATTCGTAAATTTATGCCTAATAATTCGAGACTCATACCCATACCTAGAACACCTCCTTTAAAAAAAAATCTTTATAACTTTGTGTTTCCATAGATATTACAATGGTGAGGAACAAAAACAATACACCGAAATGTCTTCAAGAATGAAAGAATAGTATTTCTAAGATTAGATAGTCCAGTCGGGATAGTAGGATTTGAACCTACGACACCCTGCTCCCAAAGCAGGTACTCTACCAAGCTGAGCTATATCCCGTTATTTAGACTACCAAGTAATAGATTATTTATTCTCTTAATGAAGGTTTAATTCATTATACAGGATTGTTGTATTATTATGCAAGCCTTATTTTAATATTTTATTATAATTTATATAAATTGATTTTTAACCAAATAATAAAGATTATATTAAGTCTGATATTATTTTAATATATATAAAGAAATAAGTATAAGATAATGAGAAATGAAAAAATTATACTTATTAAAAAATTCAAAATATAAAAAAAATTAGAGTATTGATCATATATTAGTATAATGAGAATTATAGATATTAATATATGATCAAAACTTTAAGAGGTTTTTAATTCTAATATTAACCTTTAACTTGCTTCAGATTCAATATATTCTAAAACTTGTTGTACGGTTCTGATCTCGCCTGCTGCTTCATCATTTACATTTATATCGAACTCTTCTTCGAAAGCCATAATTAATTCAACTACATCTAAAGAATCTGCACCTAAATCTTTTTGAAAATCAGTTTCAGGGTTAATTTTACTCGGTTCTACACTTAATTGCTCTTCAACAATCGATTGGATTCGTTCAAAAGTATCTGACATAAGAATTCTCCGTTATAATTGTAAGTGATTTATCTAGTCACACTTATAATTATAGCATAAAACTTATTTTCTATCAAATTTTTACTAATTAAAGATTATTTAAAATTTAGATAATACTTAAATTGCTTTTAAAAGTTTTGTCAAATTAAGTATTTGAGAAACTGATTGTTTATTTATGGAATAAATAGGAATCTTTTTTTGATTCGCTAACTTTTTTAATTTTAAATTTTGGTTAAGATGGACTTTTGGTCCAATAATTATACTTGTTTTTTGAAGTTCATTTGTCAATACAAATTGAAATTTTAATCTACTAAAAATTTCGTAAATTAAATTGCTAGACAAACAATAAACGTATATAAATAATTTTTTAGATTTTAAGTTTTGTAACTGAATTTGGTTTGTTCTACTTTTCGCAAGCCAATTGTTTCGTAGAATAAAATTTTTAGTTTTTAAATCATTAACTAATGAAAATGTATCTGTTTGAAATTTCTTATATTTAATATTCGTTTTTTGATTTACAAATAATTTCCGAGTTTGTGTTATTGCAAAATTTCCCCGTAACAAAAGATCAATTGAACCTTTTATGTCTTCATAGATGGTCCAACAATTCTGACTATTAATTTCAATTGCAATTTGAAACGCAGGATAAGCTTTACGTTCTAAGATACTTTTTTGAGTACCCCGTCTTTTTGCTTCATCATCACTAAGTGTAACATATTGAATTCCACCAATTAAATCAGATAAGGGAGGATTTTTAATCAAATTCTCAAGACAATTACCATGCGTTGTACCAACGAGTTGAACACCTTTTTCAGCAATAGTTCTTGCGGCAAGCGCTTCAAGTTCTGTACCAATTTCATCAATAATAATAACTTCTGGCATATGATTTTCAACAGCCTCAATCATAATTTGATGTTGTAAATCAGTAGTAGCAACTTGCATGCGGCGTGCTCGACCAATTCCCGAATGTGGTATATCGCTATCACCTGCAATTTCATTTGAGGTATCTATAATAATAACCCGCTTTTCCATTTCATCTGATAAAACACGGGCAATCTCACGAATAATGGTTGTTTTCCCTACTCCAGGTTTTCCCAATAATAAAATAGATTGTTGTGATTCTAAAAGGTCACGAATACTTGAAATTGTCCCAAAAATAGATCGACCAACTCTACAGGTTAAGCCATTAATCAAAAATTGACGATTTCTAATACAACTTATACGATGAAGAGTTCGTTCGATACCGGCACGATTATCTTTACTAAAATTACTAATTCGTTTAGTAACATAATCAATGTCCTGCCAAGAAATAATTTTTTGTGAAAGATATTCGGGTCCTGTTGTAAAACGAGCTTCAGGTCGTCGTCCAAGATCAATTATAATTTCTATTAAATTTTCTTTCGTTGGGTGACAGTTTATATTTTCGCGAATAAAACGAGGTAAATTTTCAATTAGTTTATCTAAATCTTCATCTCCTCTCATATCTAAATAAATTATATTAACCTGTTAGTATTAAGATTTAAACTTTCAATTAGTTTTTGAGAAGCAGTAACTATTAACTATCATATGGAATAACAAATATAATCATATAGATATAAGTTATACTACTTCTACAAAAATTTATATTAATAACTTGAGTTAAACTTTCAGTTCTTATGAGTGATAAAATAAATTCCGATTTTCTACCATCCAGTACTAATCTACTAGTTAAGTAAGATCGAAAAACTTTATTAGATGTAGTAAAAACTTTTATTTTGAACTTGTTACTAATTCATTAAATGTTGGAATATCTAAAACAGCTAGTTGTGCTAACATTTTTCGATTTAAACCAATATTTGATTTTTTAAAATTATGAATTAAACGACTATATGATAGACCATTTAATCTGGATGCCGCATTAATTCGAGTAATCCATAATTTTCTGAACACCCGTTTTTTTTGCTTTCTTCCAACATAAGAATATCGCAAAGCTTTCATTACTTGTTGATTCGCTACTCGAAACAAACGAGAATGTGCGCCTCTGTATCCTTTTGCTAATTGTAAAATTTTCTTACGACGTTTACGTGCTACGTTTCCCCGCTTAACTCTAGCCATTTTTTATTTTCTAATATGGTAACATTAATTTAATAGGTTTACTATCACTAGTACTGACACAAACAACTTGCGATAGTCTTCGCTTTTGTTTATTCGATTTTCTCCGTAAGAGATGTCCTTTATAAGCATGGCGACGTAAAAATTTTCCCGTCCCAGTTCTTTTGTAACGTTTCAGTGCTGATTTTCGAGTTTTTAGTTTAGGCATAAATTCTAACTTGTTTTAGGAGAATATAAATCTTTAAAATATCGTTTCGACTTCAAAGGATGTGAATATAATATTGGATCATTAGTCTTCCAATTAACTGGACAAGCATGACCTGGGTTTTCTTTCACATATTGAATTGATTCTAGAATACGAATTAATTCATTTATATTTCTACCACATAATAAATTATTAACAGTATAGTATTGAATTAGACCTTCTTTGTCAATAATGAACAAACCAGGAAACGACAGTCCTTCATCGGTTAATAACTGGTAGTCACGAGTAATTGTCTGTTTCAAATCAGATACTAATGGGTAATTAATATTTCCTAATCCCCCTTCTTCACGGTTTGATAAGAGATACTGTAAATGTGAAAAAGGACTATCAACTGATATTGCTAAAATCTGTGTTGATAATTTTCTAAATTCTGAGATTCGATCATTTAATAATAGTAATTCTGTAGGTGAAACAGATGTAAAGTTAGCTGGATAAAATAACAGAATAACATATTTCTTACCTCGATAATCAGATAACCGAATCTTTCCTAACCGTTTCTTATAAACACCAATGGTTACAAAATTTGGAGCGGTTTTTCCAATTTTTGGAAAGTTTGTCATAAATTTATACAAGTTTATAGATAGAGGATTTTAATTAAAAAACAATAACAGAAAAATGAAAGTAGAGCAATTTTAATAAAAATTCCACTACTTTTCAAAAAGTTAAATTTTACGATGTTTTAGCTTCTGATTTAGAATCAGTAATTTCGACTAATTCTTCAAGTGCAAAATTATTTGTGTTTGTTCCACTATAATTTACATTTTCAAATCTAACAACAGCTGGATAGCGGGTTCCACTTTGGTCTACTGTTGCAATTGTACCAATTTGATTAAACCAATATGATTCTTTTCTAAGAATCCGAACTTTTGAACCACGATTAATCATATGTTTTTAATTTTAATTTAACTTATTTTAAAATTCTTAACCCTAAAACAACGACCAGGTGGGAACTGGTATAAATACATTATTTATTTTTATTTAATTGTATAGCTTAATCATACATTTAAACAATAAAATTTTAAAATTTAACTAAATTTCAGACTATGGTTGTTTCGAAATAATTCATTATGTTAAAATATTTGTAGTCATAAATTTAAATAAAATAAACAATGAGTGATAACAAGAATAATACAGTTAGAAATTTACTAATAGGTATTGCTTTATTAAGTGGTATTAGTTTAACGGCAAAAAAATTCGATTTAATTGGATTCCAAGGTTCTGAAAGTAACAGTACTACAACACAAATAAATCCAAACGTTATAAGTTCAAGAATGACCTATGGTCGTTTTTTAGAATACCTAGAAATGGGATGGATTAAACAAGTGGATTTGTACGATAATAGTCGAAATGCTATTGTCCAAGCTTCAAGTCCAGAATTAGGAAATCGACCACAAACTATTCGTGTTGAAATACCTGTAGGAGCATCACAATTAATTCAAAAATTAAAAGAATATGATATTAATTTTGATGCACATCCAGCAGAACAAAAAAATGTTTTTGTTAGTCTCCTTAGTAATATACTTTTACCAATAGTTTTTATTACTGGATTAGTTTATTTATTTCAAAATTCAGAAAACTTTGGTGGTGGAGCAGGACAATCTCCAATGAGTTTAGGCAAATCAACTGCACGGTTTGAACGACGACCTGACACTGGTGTGAGTTTTAAAGATATAGCTGGTATAGATGAAGCAAAAGCAGAATTTGAAGAAATCGTTTCATTTTTGAAAGAACCAGATAAATATACAATTGTTGGAGCAAAAATTCCAAAAGGTATTTTATTAGTCGGACCTCCAGGAACAGGAAAAACGTTACTTGCAAAAGCAATTGCTAATGAAGCAGATGTTCCATTTTTCAGTGTCGCAGGTTCTGAATTTGTTGAAATGTTTATTGGTATTGGAGCTTCGCGTGTAAGAGACTTATTTAAAAAAGCATCAGAAAATGCTCCTTGTATTGTATTCATTGATGAAATTGACGCAGTCGGTAGAGAACGTGGTGCTGGAGTCGGTGGGGGTAATGATGAGCGTGAACAAACTTTGAATCAACTATTAACTGAAATGGATGGATTTAAAGAAAATAAAGGGGTAATTGTAGTTGGTGCTACCAATCGAGTAGATATTTTAGATGCTGCCCTATTACGACCAGGTCGTTTTGATCGACAAGTAACAGTAAACTTACCAGATCGTTTAGGACGAGTGGGTATTTTAAAAGTTCATGCTCAAAATAAACCTTTAGGGGAGGATGTTTCATTAGTTCAATTAGCAAATCGTACACCTGGATTTTCCGGTGCTGATTTAGCAAATTTACTAAATGAAGCTGCAATTCTAGCGACGAGATATAAAAAATCGTCAATTTCAAAAAATGAGGTAAATGAAGCAGCTGACCGAATTATTGGTGGAATTGCTGGAGCACCAATGGAAGATACCAAAAATAAACGATTAATTGCGTATCATGAAGTTGGACATGCTATTACTGGATCAGTTTTAAAATCTCATGATGAAGTTGAAAAAGTAACACTAGTACCAAGGGGTGGTGCAAAAGGTTTAACATGGTTTACACCTGACGAAGATCAAACTTTACAATCAAGAGCAGCTTTACTAGCGAGAATTATAACAACTCTTGGCGGACGAGCAGCTGAACAAGTTATTTTTGGTGACCCTGAAGTTACAACTGGTGCGAGTAGTGATTTACAACAAGTAACAAATTTAGCACGACAAATGGTTACACGCTTTGGGATGTCAAATATTGGTCCTTTAGCTTTAGAAGAAGAAAGTAATGGACAAGTTTTCTTAGGTGGAAATACCGCTTCAGGATCAGAATATGCTGAAAATATTGCTGATCGAATAGATGATGAAGTTCGTAAAATTATAAATTATTGTTACGAAAAAGCTATTGAAATCGTATCAGATAATCGTGTTGTTATTGATTTAATTGTGGAACGATTATTAGATAAAGAAACGATGGATGGAGATGAATTCCGTGAAATTTTAAGTACATATACAATTTTACCAAACAAAAATCTTCCATATGTATCAAAATTCAATTAATTCATTGAAATATATTGCTATCTAAACGTTCTAAATATAGAATAACCTTAAAATATAAAAAACTATTAGTAAAATACGCTATTGCTATTTTATATTTGGAGTTAATATTAAAACTAGGTTAATTTTATGGCAAAAAAAAGTATGATAGAACGCGAAAAAAAGCGTATTAAATTAAATAATAAATATACGCCAAAACGTAATGATTTATTAAAACAATATCAAGAAGCAGAGGATTTCAACTTAAAGTTAGAAATTCATGCAAAAATTCAAAAATTGCCACGAAATAGCGCAAAAGTTCGTATCCGAAATCGTTGTTGGAAAACAGGACGACCCCGTGGATTTTATCGTGACTTTGGTTTATCACGCCATGTTTTACGTGAAATGGCCCATAATTGTTTATTACCTGGTGTTACGAAATCAAGTTGGTAAAATTTTAGACTTTTTAGTAGACTAAAAGTAAACTATAGCCGAACGATTAATGAGTTTTCTACTAAAATGTAATACAATCCTTAGAATCAACAAAGTTTATAAACTGATATATGCTATAGAAAATTATTATGATTTATGATTCGCAAGTTTATACAGTGTTAATGATTGCTTTATTAGCAAGTGTTTTAGCAATTCGATTAGGTTCAACACTATATCAATAAAATTTCTGGTTCTTTTTAAATGCTGAACATCATTTTTGATCTGCATTTAAAAAGAACCAAAACTCACGCTACTCTAAAAATTTTATACATTTAAACTAGATTAAAAATTATGGTAACACAAGATTTAAAAAAATTCACTACACCAGTTTTTCCTTTTACAGCAATTGTAGGACAAGAGGAAATGAAATTAGCTTTACAGTTAAATGTAATCGATCCAAAAATTGGTGGAGTGATGATTATGGGAGATCGTGGTACAGGAAAATCAACAACAATTCGAGCAATTGCTGATTTACTTCCAGAAATTGAAATTGTAAAAGATGATCCTTTTAATTCTCACAAATCTGATTTAGATTTAATGGGAAATGACGTTAAACGTGCAATTCAAGATGGCAAATCACTAGAAACTGAACTAATTAAAATCCCAATGGTTGATTTACCATTAGGTGCAACAGAAGATAGGGTTTGTGGGACTATTGATATTGAAAAAGCTTTAACAGAAGGGATAAAAGCTTTTGAGCCTGGTTTATTAGCAAAAGCTAACCGGGGAATACTTTACGTTGATGAAGTAAATTTACTAGATGATCATTTAGTTGATATCCTATTAGATTCAGCAGCATCTGGTTGGAATACAGTTGAACGAGAAGGAATTTCAATCCGTCACCCAGCACGATTTGTTCTAGTTGGATCTGGTAATCCTGAAGAAGGTGAATTACGTCCACAATTATTAGATAGATTTGGGATGCATGCAGAAATCCGTACTGTTAAAGATCCAATTTTACGTGTAAAAGTTGTTGAAGAACGTACATCATTCGATCAAACTCCTCTAGTTTGGATTGAAAATTATGAAAAAGAACAACAAAAATTACGTGATCGTATTGTTGCTGCCCAACTATTATTACCAAACGTTGAATTAGATTATGATTTAAGAGTTAAAATCTCAGAAGTTTGTAGTCAATTAGATGTAGATGGGCTTAGAGGAGATATTGTAACAAATCGTGCTGCTAAAGCTTATGCGGCATACAATAACTCTAGTAAAGTAACAGTCGAAGATATTTCAAAAATTATTACTTTATGTTTACGACACCGTTTAAGAAAAGATCCATTAGAATCAATTGATTCTGGTAATAAGGTGTTAAAAGTTTTTAATGAAATATTTGAAATTGAAGAATAAAATCTTCTTAAATAAAAAACTATCATTTTAAACGGTCCAATTAAAGATTTATGTTTCCGCTTTTTTTTAAACTAATCTGGTTATTATTAAGCATTTTTCTGATTTTTATAATTTATTTACGTGTCCCAAGAAACCAAGGTTTAACAAGTTTTGCAACAAAAAGCGATCTATTAGGATCGCCTAACTCAACTGAGAAATCGTTAAACAATTTTACTTTATTTTTAATTATTAGCTACTTTCTACTTGCCGTTAAATTAAATCAAATAAGTACTGGTGTGTGAAAAAGTTATTGGGAATTTATTCTTTACTTGCTTATGGCAAAAATTTAATTTTTTAAAATTATAAACATAAGCAAGTAAAGAATAATACAAAACTTAGTACCTAAAAGCTAAACAACGTTACAGTAAGATAATTTTATACTGCCGTGCAAACAGTGATAAAATGTTTTTAGAGTGAGATAGTCTAATTATCTATTTTTATTAATTAACGCGGAGTAGAGCAGCCTGGTAGCTCGTTGGGCTCATAACCCGAAGGTCAATGGTTCAAATCCATTCTCCGCTAGAAAATTTTATAAATTAACGTGAAAAAAATTTTTTTTTTATATAAAATTATATACTGAACGTTAAATATTAGTAAGGTCTTACCTATGACATTAAATTTACAAACACCATTTCCAACTTTTGGTGGAAGTACAGGAGGCTGGCTACGTGCAGCTGAAGTAGAAGAAAAATATGCGATTACTTGGACTAGTAAAAAAGAACAAATCTTTGAAATGCCAACAGGTGGCGCAGCTATTATGCGCAATGGCGAGAATTTACTGTATCTAGCAAGAAAAGAACAGTGTCTTGCTTTAGGGACTCAATTAAGAACTTTTAAAATAAGTGATTATAAAATATATCGAATTTTCCCTAGTGGGGAAGTACAGTATTTACATCCAAAAGATGGAGTTTCACCTGAAAAAGTAAACCCGGGTCGTACATCAGTAAATACTCGAGATTTCTCTATTGGTAAAAACCCTAATCCTGCTTCAATTAAATTTAGCGGAATTACTACATATGAAAGTTAATTTATAATTAAGATTAGTTCTAATACTAATCTTTAGGCGAGATGGCAGAGTTGGTCGATTGCGTCTGATTTGAAATCAGATGAATCTTTACGGATTCCGTGGGTTCGAATCCCACTCTCGCCTTTTAAATAATTGTTTAAAGTTTGAACGAAGTGCTTAATCGTGTCAAAAAAAAATTTAAATTTTATGAGTAAAGTTTACGATTGGTTTGAAGAACGATTAGAAATTCAAGCTATTGCTGATGATATATCAAGTAAATACGTACCACCACATGTTAATATTTTCTACTGTTTTGGTGGAATTGTATTTACATGTTTTTTAGTACAAGTTGCAACTGGATTTGCAATGACTTTTTATTATCGACCTAGTGTAGTAGATGCATTTGCGTCTGTTGAATATATTATGACGAGTGTTAATTTTGGTTGGTTAATTCGCTCAATTCATCGTTGGTCAGCAAGTATGATGGTAATGATGATGGTCTTACATGTATTCAGAGTTTATTTAACAGGTGGCTTTAAAAAACCTAGAGAATTAACTTGGGTAACCGGTGTTATTTTAGCCGTAGTTACAGTATCTTTTGGTGTTACAGGTTATTCATTACCATGGGATCAAGTAGGATTTTGGGCTTGTAAAATTGTAACAGGTGTTCCTGCTGCAGTACCATTCGTTGGCCCACCAATAGTATTACTTTTACGTGGTGGTGAAAGTGTTGGCCAAGGCACATTAACACGTTTTTATAGTGCTCATACTTTTGTACTACCTTTAGCAGCGGCTGTTTTAATGTTAACGCATTTCTTAATGATTCGAAAACAAGGTATTTCAGGACCTCTATAAGAAGCATTATAAATTTAAAACAAAATTATTTTTAATAAGGAACCATTATGTCAGTAATTAAAAAACCAGATCTAACAGATCCAAAATTAAGAGCGAAACTTGCAAAAGGTATGGGTCATAATTATTATGGTGAACCGGCTTGGCCAAATGATTTACTATACGTTTTCCCAGTTTGTATTCTTGGAACTTTTGCTTGTTGTATTGGATTAGCTGTTATGGCACCTACACAAATGGGTGAACCAGCAGATCCATTTAACACTCCATTAGAAATTTTACCTGAATGGTATTTCTTCCCAACATTTAATTTATTACGTGTATTACCAAATAAATTATTAGGAGTTTTAGCTATGGCTGCAGTACCTGCAGGCTTAATAACTATTCCATTTATTGAAAATGTAAATAAATTCCAAAACCCATTTCGTCGTCCAATTGCTAGTTTAG
>Ga0209279_10001479_pt1 | contig 12384 bp, 9 predicted proteins | sample CoawatmetaG00DNA_3_FD_187508 | JGI IMG/M metagenome (GOLD analysis project Ga0209279, IMG submission 187508) | Marine microbial communities from the West Antarctic Peninsula - Coastal water metaG006-DNA (SPAdes) (version 2) | ecosystem: Environmental > Aquatic > Marine > Coastal ... | reverse complement strand
GACTCTTCTCTTGTTGGGGTCCAACTATCTTTTTCTTGAGCTTTCAAAGCAGCATTCATTCCAGCTATCAGTCCTTGGGCTGCCGCCTCTTCGTATCCAGTTGTCCCGTTAATCTGACCAGCAAAAAATAAGCCGCTTATTGCTTTTGTTTCTAAACTTGTTTTTAAAGCTCTTGGATCGTAATAATCATACTCAATAGCATATCCAGGTCTTAATATATGAGCGCCTTCTAAGCCCCTTATTGATTTCACTAACTCAAGCTGAACATCAAAAGGCAAGCTAGTAGAAATACCATTTGGATAAACCTCATGAGTATTTAGTCCTTCCGGCTCTATAAACACCTGGTGTGAATCTCTATCTGCAAACCGATGTATTTTATCTTCAACTGATGGGCAGTACCTAGGGCCAACTCCTTCAATGGTGCCGTTATACATGGGTGATCTATCTAGCCCTTTTCTAATAATTTCATGAGTTTCTTCATTGGTATGGGTAATCCAACAAGAAATTTGCTGGGGATGTTCAATTTTTGGATTAATAAAAGAAAAGTGAGGGGCAGGATTATCTCCAGGTTGTTCTAACATTTTTGTATAATCAATCGAACGTCCGTCTATTCTCGGCGGAGTGCCTGTTTTTAATCTGCCAACCGGTAACTTCAAATCTTTTAGTTTTTGTGCTAAAACTGAGGCAGCAGGATCTCCTGCCCTACCTGATTGGTAATTCTGCATTCCTACATGGATGAGGCCACCTAAAAAAGTACCAGCTGTAAGCACTATATTTTTAGCATGAAAAACTAACCCTATTTGAGTAACAACACCTTCTACTTTACTATTTTTTACAATCACATCTTCAACTGATTGTTGAAATAGCCATAAATTCTTTTGATTTTCTAAAACATTTCTTACTGCAGCTTTATATAAAACACGATCTGACTGAGCTCTGGTGGCTCTAACAGCAGGGCCTTTACTTTCGTTTAGAGTTCTAAACTGAATACCGGCAGCATCAGCAGCTCTAGCCATTTTACTAAGTGTCCCTTGCCAATACCTCCAATCGATGGATTACATGACATTTGCCCCAGGGTTTCTATATTGTGAGTCAACAACAATGTTTTTTGCCCCATGCGCGCTGATGCTAGGGCTGCTTCCGTCCCAGCGTGGCCGCCTCCTATAACTATCACATCAAAATTGTTTGGAAAGTCCATTATCTAAAATTTTATTTATGTTAAAAAAGAATTTTACTGTATTTTATGAAATATAGATATTCGATTGTTTCACGTGAAACAATTTAATTAAAACTAGGCTACAAAGCATGGTTTCACGTGAAACATTTATTTTCCTATACAAAATTGACTAAATATCTCACCCAACAAATCATCAGATGAAAATTCACCTGTGATTGAAGATAAATGCTTTTGAGCTATTATGAGTTCTTCTGCGACTAGTTCTGGAGCGCCTAGATTAGCTAGTCCCAATTTAAGGGCGTCACTAACCAAAATCAATGCATCAACATGTCTCTTTCTTGCAATAAACAAACCTTCTGAATTTTCAGATACTTGAGTTTTTCCAATAATAGTAATTATATGATTTTTCAATAAAGTTAAGCCTTCACCATTTTTAGCAGAGAGATAGATAGTAACTTCTTCACCATTTTTTTCTATTCTTGATCTTTCCTGAACTAAATCAATTTTATTGAAGATAAAAAACTTTTTGATATCAGGTGGTAACTGCTTTAATAGCGCTTTTTCGTATTTTCCAACGCCTTTATTTGCTTCTACAATAACTAAGGCAATATGAGATTTTGCAACAGAGTCCCATGTCTTATCAATCCCAAATTTCTCTACGACATCATCCGTCTCTCTTAGCCCTGCTGTATCTGTGATATGAACAGGTATGCCCTCTAGGTTAATATCACTAGATATAGGGTCCCTTGTGGTTCCTGGAATATTGGTAACAATAGCTTTGTCTTCTCCAGACAATTGATTCATTAAACTAGATTTGCCAACATTAGGTTGGCCGATTAGTACTACATTAATACCATCCCTTAATAGTTGTCCCTGATGGGCGGTTAATAAAATTTCTGCCGTAGTTTCTGAAAGTTTTTTTAATTTATCTACTACCTTCCCCTCGGTAATGAAGTCAATATCTTCTTCAGGAAAATCTAAACATGCTTCAATGTACATACGAAGTTCAATTAATTTTTTAAGTAAGTCATTGATTTTAATAGAAAAGTCACCGCTCAAGGAATTTATTGCGCTTTTAGCTGCTGCATCGGTAGAAGCATTAATAAGGTCAACAACAGATTCGGCTTGAGCTAAGTCTAGCTTACTATTTAGGTAAGCTCTTTTTGTAAACTCGCCTGGACTTGCAATTTTTGCGCCAAATTGTATGCATACGTTTAGAATTAAATTTAATACGATTGGACCGCCATGGCCCTGAAGCTCAACAACATCTTCCCCCGTAAATGAATGAGGGGACTTAAAAAATAGTACGAGCCCCTCATCTAATAATTGATCGTTAAGGTCTTTAAATTTTGAAAAATGAACTTTACGAGGTTGAATATCAATCTGACAAACTTTTTTTGCGATAGAAAGAGCCTTTGGGCCTGACATTCTAACGACCCCGATACCACCAACACCAGATGCGGTTGAAATTGCGGCAATAGTAAAAGGATCGTTAAGCATGACCTTTCTTTTTTAACGCTTCAGCGTGTATTTTTTTATTTACATACCATTGTTGTGTAATTGATAAAATATTATTTACCAACCAATATAAAACCAGTCCAGATGGAAAGAAAAAGAAAAATATACTAAACACAATTGGCATCATCATCATAAGTCTAGCCTGCATAGGATCCGTCGGCTTGGGGTTTAATTTAGTTTGCAAGAACATAGATGCAGCCATTAATAGTGGCAATACATAATAAGGGTCCTTAGAGGAAAGATCGGTGATGTACAGAAAGGAAGCATTTCTTAGCTCCACTGAACCCAATAAAACCCAATAGAGGGCAATAAACACGGGAATTTGGATCAATATTGGTAAACACCCGCCAAGAGGGTTAATTTTTTCTGTCTTATAGAGCTCCATCATTGCTTGTTGCATTTTTTGTTTATCATCACCAAATTTTTCTTTCATACTTTGAAGTCGTGGCGAAAGTTCACGCATCTGTCCCATCGACCGATAACTTGCTGCTGATAGAGGATAAAATAATAATTTAATTAAGACGGTTAATAAAATAATTGATAGGCCCCAATTAATAACCATTTTCTGAATCCCTGACATCACAGAAAATAAAGGGGATGCAATAAATGTTAACCACCCATAATCTACGGTATAAGGCATACCTTTAGCAGCTTGCTCTAAATCTGATTTGGCTTGGGGGCCAGCGTATAAATTAGAATCAAATACTACTCCCTCCCCAGCCATTAATTCATCCAAAGAGATAACAAGACCAGAAGCGTAAATATTATTAGCAATTTTTTTAGAATATAATTCTCTACTTTTATCATCACGAACAATCCACGATGATGCGAAGTACTGTTGAATTATCCCTATCCACCCATCATTAGCAGATATTGAAAAAGATTTTGAATCTACGTCGTCGAAGCTCAACTTATTAAAATTAAGATCATCAGTGTAATAAGCCGTACCAGTGTATTTAGGCATCATCGAAGAGCCTTGATTAGACTCACCATCATGAATTAATTGATAATAAGCACTCATCTTTAATGAATTATCTGAATTATTTTTTATGTCATAAGAAACTTTAATCAAATAACTATTTTTAGTGAAGGTATAAATTTTCTTCACCACTAAGCCATCTGCTTCATATGTAAATGGAACGACTAGAGTATCCGAACTCATTTGAAAATTATTTCGAGTTGAAGTAAAGACTGATTTATGTGTAGGTAAATTCTCGCCTAATAAGCCTGTTTGAGCAATATATAAAAGTGGATTTTGGGAATCACTCATTAACTGAAAGTAACCCTCAGAATCATCAGCTAAATAATTTTTTAAAGACAGGTTTCTTATGTCGCCTCCAACGGAACTAATGTCTATAGAATATAAATCCGTTTCAACCTTTATTAATTGACTTTTTTGGACAACATCTGTGCTTATAGGCTTTAGTGTTTTCTGAAAATCATTATTTTCATTTTTGACGGAAGGACTTGGAACACTGAGGTCGTTTTGTTGCTGTGGCTGTGTTTCAATATTTTTTTTCTGCCAAGAATCCCACAACAGTAGAACCGAAAAAGACAAAAGAACAAATAAAATCAAACGTTTAGTATCCATATTTACCTTAAATAATTATTTTGAGACTGGGTCAAAACCACCAACCTTACCTGGCCGACACCTTAAAATTCTTTTGAAACCTAAAAAACAGCCCTTAAAAAACCCAAACTTATATAAAGCATCAATTGTATACACTGAACATGTCGGAGTAAACCTGCAATGTGACCTAAAAAAAGGGCTCAAACATTGCTGGTAAGCCTTTATAAAAAAAATAAGTAATTTAACCATGTTATTTAATACTCGCAATCAAAGTCTTTATTTCTTGGTTTAAATCGTCAAACGAGTCTTTATAGAAAGACTTTCTTACTCTAATAATCATATCAAAAGAAAAGGGTTTTGATAGCTGATTCTTAATAATTTCTCGAATAGATCTACGCATATAATTTCGTTTGACAGCTAATGACTCTGATTTTTTAGAAACAATAAAGCCTAGGCGATAATCACCCAAGACATTAGGACAGAAATGTATAAACAAGTGAGGGGATGTTATTTTTTTTTTATGATTAAAAACAAATGAAAATTCATCTGGTGTTCTTAGCTTCAAGTTTTTTTTATTCGAAAGAATAAATTAAATACCTAAACGAACTCTTCCTTTAGCGCGTCTTGATGCTATTACAGATCGGCCGCCTCTAGTTTTCATTCTTACTAAAAACCCGTGTGTCCTTGCTCTTCTTACTTTCGATGGTTGATAAGTTCGCTTCATTATACTACTCCACTACGTTAATCTTTGAAGCCGAACATTACTCTACCAAGCAGCTTATGTCAATGATATAAATCAATATTTATTTAAAAAAGGTTGTGGATAACTTTAATAAATTACGCTAGTATGAATTTTGTTTAGCATGAGAACAGAGTTGAAATGAATACAGAAGAATTTTGGGCTCTATGCCTAAATAAATTTAATAAAAAATTAACCAAACAACAATTCAACACATGGATTAAACCCCTTGAATTTAAATTTGATAAAAATGATAAAAAATATAAAGTCATAGCACCTAATAAATTTGCAATCGAATGGATTAAAGACAGATTTTTAGACGAGCTAAGCGATCTGGCAGAAAAACACCTAGATCATAAAAAAATTATATTTATAACCGGTAGCAAAAAAACTTCAATAAAAGACACCCAAAACTTTCCTACCAATAGTCTAAAAGTAAAAAGCAACGCAAAGGCTACTGGTTTAAATAAAAACTTTAATTTTACTAATTTCGTTACAGGTAAAGCCAACCAACTAGCGGTTGCTGCAGCCAAACAAGTCGCAGAAAACCCTGGTACAGCTTACAATCCTTTATTTATATACGGAGGTGTAGGCTTAGGAAAAACGCATTTGATACATGCTATAGGCAACCACTTAAAAAGTATTACCCCAGACGCAAAACTTAAATACCTTCATGCCGAAAGATATGTTCATGACGTAGTTAAAGCTTATGAAAACAAATCGTTTGATGCATTTAAAAAAAACTATCACTCACTAGACCTATTACTAATAGATGATATTCAGTTTATTGGTAAAAAAAATAGAACTCAAGAAGAGTTCTTCTACGCATTTAACTCTCTAATTGAAAATAAAAAACAAATTATCATTACCTGTGACTCTTACCCAAAAGAAATACCTGGGGTTGATGACCGACTAAGGACAAGATTTAGTTGGGGCTTAACGGTAGCAATTGATCCCCCTGAACTTGAAATGAGAGTTGCCATTTTATTAAAGAAAGCAAGTGAAAATAAAATTAATCTACCAGATGAGGTTGCATTTTTTATAGCGAAACAAATAAGATCAAATGTAAGGGAATTAGAAGGCGCTCTTAACAGAATAGTAGCAATGTCAAACTTTACCGGAACTGATATTAATATAATATTAGCAAAAGAATCGCTCAAAGATTTAATTGCTGTTAGGGGAAGGCAGGTAAGTGTTGAAAATATTCAGAAAACAGTTGCAGAATACTATAAAATAAAAATAGCTGATATTTTAAGTAAAAAAAGATCAAGAAACTTCTCAAGGCCAAGACAAATTGCAATGAGCCTTACAAGAGAACTTACGAATTTAAGTTTCCCAGAAATTGGGGAAGCTTTTGGTGGAAGACACCACACCACTATAATGCATGCTTGTGATGAAATAGAGAAACAAAGACTAAAAGATCAAAACATAGGACAGGATTTAGGTTTTTTAACTCAGGTTTTAAGAGGATAATGTATAAGTTGTGTATAAGTTGTGTATTAGAATACGGTTAACCAAGAAATAAATATAAAACTTAAAACTATGCACAATTCATCCACAGTAAAGTGATGACAAACACATAGGTTTAAAAGTTAGCTAAATTATTGTTTTTAAATAAAAATAATACTTAAAAACAAATAAAATAGCTTATTATTATTATTATTATCTAAAAACTATATATAAAGAAAATACTATGGATATAAAAATTAACAGAGATATTTTACTTTCACCCTTAAGTAATGTTTCTGGAATTATAGAAAAAAAACATACATTACCAATATTATCTAATTTACTTATAGAAGGTGAAAACGGAATAATTAAATTTATCGCTACTGATTTAGAAATGCAAATTTCACTAGCAATAAAAACTGAAGTAAAAGAAAGGTTTGAAACAACAATTTCTGCTAGAAAGTTATTTGATATCACGAGGTCTTTACCAGAAGGAAGTCAATTAGATTTTAAAATAGAAGAATCTAAGGTTTTAGTTAAAGCAGCTAAAAGTAGGTTTAACCTCCAAACACTTCCCGCAAAAGACTACCCGGTCATGAAAAAAAATGAAGAAGAAAACACTTCGTTTTCACTTAGTCAAAAAATTTTTAAAGAACGCCTTAAAGAAGTTGATTTTTCAATGGCTCAGCAGGATATAAGGTATTATCTAAATGGCTTATTATTTGAAGTAGACGGGAAAAAAATTAACATAGTTGGTACTGATGGCCATCGTCTAAGCTTTACATCATCTTCACTTAAGAGCCCAGTAGAGAAGATACAAACTATAATCCCAAGAAAAACAATCTTAGAGCTTATTAAGTTATTAGATGAAACAGACAACCAAGTTGAAATTACCATTAGTAAAAATCAGGCTACTTTTGAATTTAACGAAATTAATTTAATTACAAAGGTGATTGATGGAAAGTTTCCAGATTACAATAGGGTTATACCCGTAGGACATGAAAATATTTTTGAAATTGACCGACAAGAACTTTTGGCGTCTATGCTAAGGGCATCAATTCTATCTAACGAAAAATTTCGCGGCATTACAATGCAGGTTGCAGAAAATAATTTAAAACTAATAAGCTCAAACAGTGACCAAGAAAAAGCAGAAGAAGAAATAGAAATTAAATATAGTGGCACCCCTATAGACATAGGGTTTAATGTTACTTATTTAATAGATGTTTTAACAAACATACAGTTTGAAAAATTACATTTTGCATTTAATGATTCAAGCAGTAGTTGCCTTGTAACAATTCCAAATAACGAAGATTACAAGTACGTTGTAATGCCAATGAGAATATAGTGAACCTAAAAGGAACTCGATGACTAAGCAAGAAGATTTAAATAACGAAAAATACAATTCTGACAGCATAAAGGTTTTAAAAGGGCTTGACGCTGTAAGAAAAAGACCCGGCATGTATATTGGTGACACATCAGATGGTAGTGGTTTACACCACATGGTTTTTGAAGTTTTAGATAATGCCATAGATGAGTCATTAGCTGGTCACTGTAATGAAATCAAAGTTATCATCCACCCGGATAATTCGATAACTGTTACAGATAACGGCCGTGGAATTCCAACAGATGTAAAAGAAGATGATGAGTTTAAAAGGTCGGCAGCAGAAATTGTAATGACAGAGCTTCATGCGGGCGGGAAGTTTGATCAGAACTCCTATAAGGTTTCTGGTGGGCTTCATGGGGTAGGTGTTTCTGTCGTAAATGCTCTTTCTGACTGGTTAAAACTAAAGGTTTATAGAAATAAAAAAATTCATGAAGTTGAGTTTAAAAGAGGGAATATTGTTGCTCCTCTAAAGATATTGGGCGATACAGATAAGACTGGTACAGAAGTAACCTTTATGCCTTCAGCAGAAACCTTTGTTAATGTTGATTTTCATTTTGATTTGTTGGCAAAAAGAATTCGAGAATTATCCTTCTTAAATAATGGCGTCAACATAGATTTGATTGATCATAGAAGTGGAAAAACAGAAAACTTTGCCTCTTCTGGCGGCATAAAAGGTTTTGTGGAGTACATGAATCGATCTAAGTCTAGCCTCCATGAAAACGTTTTTTATGCTGAGAGTGTTGAGAAAGACGGCGTTACTATGGAAGTTAGTATGCAGTGGAATGATAGTTATGGAGAAAACGTACAGTGTTTTACAAATAACATACCTCAGCGAGACGGAGGAACTCATTTAACTGGGTTAAGAGCTGCTCTTACTAGAACAATTAACACCTATATTGAGTCAAACGAATTAGCAAAAAAAGCCAAAGTGGAAACGGGCGGTGACGATATGAGGGAGGGCCTAGTGTGTGTTTTGTCTGTTAAGGTCCCTGACCCAAAGTTTTCTTCTCAAACTAAAGACAAACTAGTTTCAAGCGAGGTTCAGCCAATTGTTTCAGATGTGGTTGGAAAAAAGCTAACAGAATTTTTATTAGAACACCCAAAAGACGCAAAAATTATTTGCAATAAGATAGTAGACGCCGCACGAGCAAGAGAAGCGGCAAGAAAAGCAAGAGATATGACAAGAAGAAAGGGTGTAATGGACTCTATGGGTCTACCGGGAAAGTTAGCAGATTGTCAGGAAAAAGATCCTTCCCAGTGTGAAATATATTTAGTGGAGGGAGATTCTGCCGGGGGCTCAGCTAAACAAGGAAGAGATAGAAAGAACCAAGCTATTTTGCCATTAAAAGGAAAGATTCTTAATGTAGAAAAAGCACGTATAGACAAGGTCTTGTCTTCCCAAGAAATTGTTACCTTAATCACAGCTTTGGGCACAGGTATTGGGGCAAGAAAAGAAGGAAGTGATGAGGGCTTTAATATAGAGAAGTTAAGGTATCACCGCGTAATCATTATGACTGACGCCGATGTTGATGGAGCCCATATTAGAACCTTACTTTTAACTTTCTTTTTTCGGCAAATGTTTGAGTTGGTGGAAAGAGGGCACATTTATATTGCTCAACCGCCTCTTTATAAAGTTAAACAGGGTAAGGATGAGCGCTATTTAGAGGGCGAGCAGGATTTAGATCAATATCTCGTGGAGTCAGCTTTAAAGGAAGCTACATTATTAACGAGGGCAGGCGGAGATGTCTTAAAAGATGACGCTCTGGCGAATATTGCAAAAGAGATGGTGTTGACTGAAGCAATCATTAGAAGACTTGCCTCAAGATATGATGAGTCACTTATAAGAGCGGTTCATGTTTTGGGCCCCCTCAACCTAGAAGACGAAAAAGAGACAACTAGATATTCATCTGAATTAAAAGAATTAATGTTGCTTGATAACATTAATTTTGAAGTGAAAAAAAATGAAGATTCAAATAAATATTTTATTGAAATTAATCAATTCGTCCATGGAAATTTACAAGTAAGTAGGTTGGATGAAGAATTTTTAATGGGCGGAGAATATAAACAAATTATTACCTCTTCAGAATTAACTAAAGATTTAATTGGGCCGGGTGCGATAATAACTAGAGGCGAAAAATCAGCGCCAGTAGATAACTTTCACGATGCGTTAACTTGGTTAATTGCCGAAGCTAAGCGTAATTTAGGTATTCAACGATATAAGGGTTTAGGAGAAATGAATCCAGAGCAGTTGTGGGAAACTACGATGGATCCGTCAGCAAGAACACTTCTACAGGTTACTATTGAAGACCTTATGGCGGTAGAAGAAACTTTTTCTAAGCTAATGGGCGATGATGTAGCTCCAAGAAGAGCGTTTATAGAGAGTAATGCACTTGGAGCAAATAATATTGATATATAAAGTTCAACATGACCTTAAGAGAGCTTAGATTTATAGTTTCTGTGGCGCAAGAGAAAAATTTTCGAAGAGCCGCAGATATAAGTTTTGTAAGCCAGCCAGCTTTAAGTTTGGCAATAAAAAAAATAGAAAATGAATTGGGTGTTTTAATTTTTGAAAGAAATCGAACCGAAGTTTCCATTACTGTAATTGGTGAAAAAATACTTAGGCAAGCAATTATTGTTTTAGACGAAGCAGAGAAAATTAAAGAATTAGCTGTAATGAGTAAAAAAGATTTTAAAGCTCCATTTAGATTAGGTTTAATATACTCAATCGCACCATATTTGCTACCACTAATAATTCCCCTACTAAAAAAAGAAGACTCAAATTTTTCTTTAGAGATTGAAGAAAATATAACTAAAAATTTAGAGGAACAATTAAAAAAGGGCACAATAGATGCCGCCATAATAGCTTTACCTCTAGAGCTTTCAGGAATGGAGACCGTACCTTTGTATCATGAGCCTTTTGAGGCAATTGTACCTAGTCAACATGATTGGGCTAATAGAAAGGAAGTTAAATCAACAGATTTGGCTAATCAGAAAGTTTTATTGCTCGACAACACTCATTGTTTCAGTAACCAAGTTTTGGAGGCATGTCCTGGCTTGAATAAAAATAGTCAAATTTTTTCTGGTAATTCGTTAGAAACAATCAGGAATATGGTTGCTTCGAATTTAGGTATATCTGTTTTACCTAAAAGTGCAACTAGTCAAAAATACACTGACCCAATGATAAAAATTATTCCATTTAAAAGCCCTGCTCCTTTTAGAACTGTAGCCCTAGCTTATAAGAAAAGTACTATTAAAAACAATGAGATTAATGAGGTTATAAAAATAATTCAATCGTTAAGTGTTGATGCCTTTAAATTACTATAAAACTATTTTATTTAAAATAACCTGAGTTTGACTAATAATATAATCTTTTAATAATTCCACAGACCGATTTAACGTGGTTGGGCGAAGTGTAACTACATGCCACTTTCTATTTATTGGTGTATTGGTTACATCTAGTATTTTTAATTCACCATTTTTTAATTCACTCGCTAGCGTGTGTCTAGAAACAAAAGATATTCCAAGGTCAGCAATTACTGCTTGCTTAATACTTTCATTACTAGACATCTCCATGATTATCTTTGGGTCTATTGCATGATCGTTTAAAAAAGTTTCCATGTGAGCTCTAGTACCAGAACCTTTTTCTCTTGTTATTAGCTCAAAATTACTAAGTTGTTCAGGCTGGATTTTTTTTATGCCAGCTAGGGGGTGATTTGGGCTAGAAATAAATACGTGAGGGTGATCTGCTAAGGTATAAACTTTAGTGTTAATTTCTTTTGGGACTAATCCCATTATAGCTATGTCAATATTTCCATCTCTAAGTAACTCTATAAGTTGATCTCTATTTCTGACTTCTAAAATAAATTTGTATTGGGGATACTTTTTTCTAAATTGTTTAAGGACCTGGGGTAAAAAATATTGTGCTGTACTAATTATTCCAACTTTAATTACTTCAATATCACCACCTTTTAATTGTGAAAGAACTCTTTCAGTTTCATTCAGTGTTTGCAGTATATGGCGCGCATAATTTAAAAAATATTCACCAGCTGAAGTTAAACTTAATTTTCTGCCATCTTTGATAAATAATTCCACATCAACAAGTGACTCTATTTCTTTCATTTGCATAGAAATAGCAGGTGGGGAAATATGAATTTCTTCAGCAGCGCGGGTAAAATTTTTATGCTTTGCTGCCGAAACAAAGATACGGAGTTGACGTGATGAAATATTTATCATTAAGAATATCTTATTATTAAATTAAGTAATTAATACTTTACCTTAACCTTAAAACACTTTAGAGTCAATTTACTATGATGGCTTACAGTTATTAGGTATTATTAAATTTAAAATATTTGAAAAAACACATTATAAGTTTGGTGAAAAAGCAAACATACCTGAAGCATTAATATTATTAAAAAAGAAATGTTATGGAATCAAGAATTTTCGAACCTAAAAAAGTATAAATTTTATGAATCTTCAAAAATTTTTAATTAATCAAGAAATTTCCGAGAATTTAAAAGAAGGAATTAATTGTATTACAAGATCTATAA
>Ga0209279_10001477_pt1 | contig 12388 bp, 7 predicted proteins | sample CoawatmetaG00DNA_3_FD_187508 | JGI IMG/M metagenome (GOLD analysis project Ga0209279, IMG submission 187508) | Marine microbial communities from the West Antarctic Peninsula - Coastal water metaG006-DNA (SPAdes) (version 2) | ecosystem: Environmental > Aquatic > Marine > Coastal ... | reverse complement strand
AACCATTCCAGCGCTAGCCTACGCGACGTAGGCCCTATGAACTATGAGACCTAGTTAAGGGGCCCTATCTTCTGGCGATCTATGCTTTAAGGACTACCTTATTAGTTAGCTTATTCTGGGGAAAAATGTAACAAAGCATAGCCGAATCATCCAAGCTTCCCAATCGCGATAAATTTTTAGTTAAAAAAACCTTTAGTGGGCTAGAGATTCAGTAGCAGAACCTAAACACAGTGTTTAGGTTTTGTGTTATCCTTTTTTGATATTTTGTTGGGGATTGGGTAACGCTAACATTTAAGCTGTTTGGTTTAAGTTCGGCTATGTGTGTTTTCCTTGTCGCTTGTGGCGGTGGAGGGTCGCCGGACCTTGATGCTCCCGTGATAACTATTACCGGGTCTGAAACCATCAATCATGAGCAGGGCACAACCTATACCGATGAGGGTGCTACAGCAACAGATGCGTGGGTCGCAGATATCCTTACCTAAGAATACTAAATTGAATATATTATTGAGGGTTTAATAATGAATGTTATAAAAGGTTTTGTGCTGGTGCCTCTGTTCTGTTTGGCACTTACATCTTGCGGCGGCGGCGGTGGTTCTCCAAATTTAGCCCCAGTGATTTCGGGTAGCCAATCTATAGACGTATTGGAAGGTGTGCAGTTGAGCGAAGCCTATAGTTTTTCCGATCCTGAGAATGGTTCCATATACACTTCATTGTCAGGGGATGACGCCGGGCTAATGGCGCTCTCCTCCGATGGCAATCTTACCTTCACTCAGGTACCAGACTTCGAGGCCGCCGAGGATTTAGATGCCAACAATGTATACGATGTCAATGTCGTTGCCTCTGATGGCGTTGATAAGACCTTATATGCTGTTTCGATAACGGTGAGCAATGCTATAGAAGGTAGAGTAGTAGATGGTCCTGTTTCTGGGTCGGTGGTCTTTGTCGATATCAATAACGATGGGGTTCAAGGTTCTGATGAGCCAACGGGTACAACAAATGCTGCCGGCTATTTTGCTTTTGCTGAAATAACGGCAGTCACAGCTGGAACGGTAGTGATCGCAACAGGTGGAACAGACACCCAGACGGATGTAGAGCTTGACGGCTTGACTTTAATTTCTGAGATATCAACATCTGCAGATGTCGTTGCGGTTACCCCCATAACTACGGTGTTAGTCGGATTACCTAACGATGCTCAAAAGATAGAATTTTTATCAGCCGTAGCCCTTGCAGATGCGTCTGCATCTTTGTTGACCTCAGACGACTGGGCAGCTGCACAATCGGGTGATACCGCGGCCCAGGCGTCGCAGCGTGCGAGTCAGCAGATCGCAGTAGTTCTTCAGGGACTCCACAGTTTGACTGCGGACAATGCAGCTAAAACGGCGATTGAGCAAACTCAAGTTGTTGCTGCAAAGATTGCTAAGGTATCGCAAGAACAGATTAATTTTAGCCTTAGCTCTACAGAGTCAATAGTAGCAATAATAGAAGAGTCACTAGATATAACAGCACCTGGCGTGTATACAGACACGGTCCTTTTGAACGCTGTTGCCCAGAGTGTTGCTGCTATTAATACCGTGGTCTCCGATGTAACTATCGATCCAACCTCTGAGCTGGCAGGCGAAGTTGCTCTTGCAGTGCAAGTTGATATGCAAGCATCCTTAGATTCCTTAGCGTCAGGAGATACTGCTACTGCTACCTATGCCGCAGCTACGGTGCTCGGCACACTACTTGCAAATGTCACCATTCCTGCGGATGCTGCAGACCAAGATGGTGATGGTATTGCGGATATTCTTGACGATGATAACGATGGCGATGGGGTTATCGATATCGAAGACGTCTTCCCTAATGATGGAACTGAGACTACAGATCACGACGGCGACGGCGTTGGTAATAATATGGATGAGGATGTTCTGCCGGTAATCACATTAAATGGCGCCGCTACAGTCAACCATGAGCAAGGCACAACGTATACCGATGCAGGCGCGATAGCGACAGATACTGTTGAAGGTACCGTAACTGTCACCGTTTCAGGTGCCGTGGATTCAGCAACAGCGGGAGCTTATACCCTAACCTATAATGCCAGTGACAGTGCAGGCAATGCCGCAATAGTAGTTACAAGAACGGTAACGGTAGCGGATACGGTTGCACCGGTTATTACGTTATCAGGTTTGGCGTCAGTAAATCATGAGCAGGGCACTACTTATTCTGATGCTGGAGCGACCGCGTCAGATACTGTCGATGGTTCAGTAACGGTTGTGTCGTCGGGCACAGTAGATACTGCAATAGCGGGAAGTTATACGGTGACGTATACGGTCAGTGATAGTATAGGTAATACATCGACTGTTACAAGAACAGTGATAGTAGCGGATACGCTTGCACCGGTTATTACGTTATCAGGTTTGGCGTCAGTAAATCATGAGCAGGGCACCACCTATACTGATTTGGGCGCGACCGCGTCAGATACTGTTGGCGGCACTATTACGGTCACGGTTACAGGTTCTGTCGTTATAGGAACTGCTGGCACCTACACCCTTACATATACCGTGACTGATGCGGCAGGTAATACTGCGACAGCTGTTACAAGAACGGTAACGGTAGCGGATACGGTTGCACCGGTTATTACGTTATCGGGTTCGGCATCATTAAATCATGAGCAGGGCACCACCTACACTGATTTGGGCGCGACAGCCATAGATCCCTCACTAGGATCTGCTACCGTTGTCACCTCTGGCGCAGTCAATACCTCAGTAGCAGGGACCTACACCTTAACTTATACCTCCACTGATAGCGGAGGCAACAGTGCTGTGGCTACCCGAACTGTGACTGTTTCGGATACATTGCCGCCAACCATATCCCTAGCTGGCGCTAGTACTGTGAATGTCGCGAAAGGTGCAACCTATACTGATGCGGGTTCTTCAGCTACAGACTCGCTGGATGGCAGTGTTAGCGTTACTGTCACTGGCTCAGTAAATACCTCGGCGACGGGGTCCTATACATTAACTTATACCGCCACAGACAGTGCAGGCAATACTTCGGTGACTACGCGTGCCGTTACGGTGATAGCTCCAACCGCGCTATCGGGGTTTGCGCTACCTAAAGCAATCAAAGTCATAGAGACGGAGTAAAGGCATGAAATCACTAAAGAACCTTTTGTTATTATTGTGCTCTGTGGGAGCTCCAGTTGTCCTAGCTGTCCCGTTTGATGACGATCCGCAACAGTTTTTTGTGGAAGGGCAGGGGCTAAATGACACAGTATCGAGCCTAAATTTTGTATTGTGCATGGCTGCTGCAACCCGCGCAGACTCCTTTGTCAATGATGGAGCCTATGTGTCTACCTTATATGAGGACGACTGTGATACTGAAGCTGATGCCTCATCTGAGAAGTCTTCAGCAACAGCAACGAGTGCGCAGTCCTCTACTACCGCAGCGTCTGCCAGTGGAGTTAGTGCAACAGGCAAGGCAGCGACTAGGGCTATTGTGAGTGTGGCGCGCGCTGATACTAATTCGCCAGTGGAGGTTAACGCATGGATTCCAGTTGCAGGCAGTGATGGTGATCCCGATGGGCTTGTTTATATGGGTGTCCGTCAAACAGGAGGCGTTACGACTTCGGCTCCCAATGGTAACTTCCAGATGAATTACCAGATGATGGTTAACATAGAAGGCGAGGATCGGAATTTTGGAGGCGCTTTTATTCAGGCATCTGAGAGCTTTATCAAATTTAGAGAGCAAGGAGGCTGGTTAAATCTTGTGACTGAAGAACTCTCTAACGGCGATTCTCGCGGTGTCTATCGCGGAGAATATTTTATAGATAATTGTGATAGTGATGGTTGCGAGCAGCCTACGCAGTTGGGCGCCTATTTTCAGTACTACCTTAACTCTGCGGACAAAGCATTTTGTAGCCGACTTATCTCGGCTGAGTTGATAGTCGAGAAGGACGGTGGTCCCCCGACGATTACTGACATCACAGATAATTTAGGTTCCTATTCTGGTTCAGGTATTGTCGCAGGAGAGACTTGTTACAGTACGGACAGGACCAAAGCTACACGTAATGTGCATCGTTATGGTGTTTACATTAATGGTGGAGCAGATGATGGAAAGCGATTGGAAATATCTAATTCAGGGTTTCCTCTGGTTGCCGAGGTTACTGATAGCGATGGTGATCCACTTCGAGTGCATGCCTATGCTGACTATTGGGGTGTATGGGTAGAGCCGGCGGGTCGCGGAGCGATTAATAACTCTACGGTATTTAAGCAAGAGACATACGATGACGGAGAGAGCGCTGCAGATGCTGAGACTTATTATCTCAAATCCACAGATATTCGAATTGAGAAGCGTGATACGACATACTCTGCATTAAATGACCTTGATGGTTTAAGTTTAGTCATGTACGTGGCTGATGACTGGTGGAAGACCGAGTTTACGAGCCTGCTGGGTTCAACTGGAGGATACGAAGAACTAGAGGGAACTTTTGATAAAGATGGCGCCTCTGATGGCTCAGGTCAGTTTACCTTCACTAAGGGGATTAGTTTTAGTTCCGGGTACTCGTCAACAACGCTTTCTTCTCCTATCAGTTTTAGTTCTGCTCAGTGGAAAGCAAAAATGGCCAAAGAGTACGGTACAACATCCGATGATTGGTACTTTAAAGAAATTAAGCAGATGGGCGTTTGGTCTCCCGATACTAGTCAGTGGTATGAAGTATCCGGGGCAGCATTTAGTGCGCCAACCTCCGCCACCAGTTCGGCGGGTGTGCGCACAGAGTCTACATCAATAATCTCGCCAAGTGATATTACGGAGACTCTGTATTGTTTTAGTAATTGTGTTGATGGAGCGCTTGTTCAGCAAACGTTTACTCAGGCCGTAGCTAATGGCGCGTCGAGTGTCGCCACTCCTTTTGCCGACGTTGGTTCTTACCTCAAAAGCGACACCACCGCGACTCAAGTATTTAACCAGTGGGAATCTATGAGTGAAGCGACAGATCAATTCTGGATGGTAGGCAATACACTGCAATCTACTGGTTTTAAGCTTGCTGCCAACGGCGCTGCTGTGACTGATTTTATTAAAGGCGATGTCACATTGCAGCATCATATGCGTATTGGTTACGGCGGTCTCAATAATTACGGTAGTGACGACACACCGCAATGGGTCGCAAACTATCAGTTGCAAGGTGAATTCAGTTCTGAAAACCTAAATAAATTATTGACCGCTAATGGCAGCGATGCGGGCGTAGTACCCGTTTTCAATCTTGATATTAAGTCTATACCTACGGCAGGCACAACAGGCTCAATGAAGCTTAATGTGAAAGTAACTTCGGGTGATTCAGAGACCTATAGTAGTGGTGACCGAGTCCTTATTGCTGAGACGACTGTTAATTACAGTTCAAATGGCTCAGAGTTTGTGGTCACTATTCCAAATGGAGCGGTTGTGGATTTGACTTACGTTACCTCCAGCGGTGGATCGGCTATTACAGCGGACTACACGACGACTTCCTCTAGAAATTTTGCTTACGCAGGAGGCCCTCAAGACTTTGGCTCTGTCTCTGGTCAGTCCGGCCTCAGCTGGGATATCTTTCAGTTATTTTCTGGCCACAGTGGTTTGGGAGCCTTTAATAGTGCAGGTATTGGTTCTTTTTTTCAGGCGGGAAATTATCAAGCGTACGTTGCTACCAGTAACACCAGCTTGTCGATGGAGGGGCCGAATGATGATCGAACGTTTAATAAAATGATGTTTGGCTTTGCGGTGAGACCAGATTCAAACCTTTCTGCGACCACTAATTATTTAAGAGGCGAATTCTATGATGGAATACTAGCATCAGAAGCATACTCTTATAGTCAGGCGTCGGGCGCAATAGTAGATCAAAACAGCCGGGTCTTGACTAAAGGTTCAACCGCTTCTAATGCTTTTGCGGCAATGGATGATCCTAATGCTGCGCTGCAGAATGTAACTTTTCTTGACAGTAGTGGGTGGCAGCAAAGTATTGCTTGGGGAATTCGTACTGGGCAACTTGTTGGCGCTTCAAACCTCTCAAAGATGGAATGTCGAAAAACAGGTAAAGATCAGAGGTATGATTGGCATCCAGTTCTTGGGCGCGATTCGACGGCTCTTCGCTACTGTGAATATCAAATATGGGAGGGGGGCATAGATACCACTTATACAATTTCATTAGAGGCGACGCCTAGTTTTTCTATAACGAATGCAACCACTGGGCAGCCAGTCGTAATTTCTCAGCCGAAGACGATGTATTATAATGTGCCAGGCACATCGGATTCAAATGGGAACCCGGTCTTTGGTGAGGATGCTAATAAGCGGCTACGTCTCGAATATAAGGGTCATGGAGATCTTATGGGCATACCAGGTTATGTTTATGATACTGCATCCGGAGAAAATTTAGGAGAATTTGTAAACAGCTGGGGCTCCACCTATCGCTACCTTAGTCGTTTTACAATCCCGGATGGCAGCTTGATAGAGGACGGGTTGGACAGTACCAAATCATACAAAGTGAAGGCGCTTGATGGAGAAGAGTGGCTAACTAAAGCTGATGGAACTGTAAGTGGGGTAGCCGATGTCAGGGGGCGATATACAAGTCTTTATGGCCTAGGCCTTAGTGACTTACTGGGCGAGGAATACGATGGAGTGCAGGTAGGCAGATCCGATAACAGCTATTATATTGGAGCTCCGCCTACAACGCTTATAAATTCTGGCGCGGCATCTGTTGTTCATGGCGAGGTGTCCTACGACCCAACTCCTTAGGCTTTGACGGATGGACAGTGGACATAAAAAACCTCCTAATGGAGGTTTTTTATGTCATGGTCTTTAAAAAGCATAGCTCACTCCTATGGAGACTTGCCCGTGTGGTTGTGCAAAAAATTTACTGGTTTTACGATTATAAGCAAGCGGGTCCATTCCAAGAAGGTTATGGTGGGATAGCTGACCTCTGAGATAGAATATTACATCATGGCCAGGGTCAAACCAGAGTGCCAGATTTAGTGCGGTATTATTAGTGTAGTTGACTTCATCGACCCCATACTCATAGTCTACTCGATCTATTCGATAGTGTTTGATTGCCAAGCTTGCAGCTATTCTGCCTGTTAACTGGAGTTTGCTACCGAATTCCATAATCAATGCGCGTTCAGTCCAAGGTGTTTGTTGGGGTAGTCCAGAGGAAAGATTATCTATTGTCTCTCCAAAGCTAACGTCCCTATAGGTGGCATTTAGTAACACCGGATCGTCTATTTCTAATAGCTTTGACTTGTAAGACAGGTCAGTCCGCGTTCTTTGTAGCTCGATTTTTTGGTAAAAAGGCAGTCGATCAAAGAGCTCGCCTCTAATCTCTACACCCACGCGATAAGACTGCGCCCGTCCATCAACGGTCATGGCTGGATAGAAGTTCTTCTCGCCGGTGTTTATATACGCAGCACCATCTAAAAGACGAATATCCGCGCCCTCACAGGTGCCGCCAAGAACGAGTCCAGAATGGGAATAACAATCAATCTCTAGGGTATCTTGTTTGATTATAGACGTTGTGAAATTAAGATAAACAGGGAGATCTTTAAAAGATCCAATTCTATAATTAGCATGTAATTGATGTGCATCGCCCGTTGTTTTCGTCTCAAAAGGCTCTACCGTTCGAGAAATAATGGCCGAGGAATCTTTATACTCATAGCCAAGCTTAAGTCTTTCAGTTATTGGGTATAAAACACTTAATTGACTTGCGGTTGAGTGCTCCGGCGTTGATGCGCTATCGACCTTTGAGGCAAAGTCCAATAAGTCTAAAGAAATATCAAAGTAGGAATACTCTGCCGCGATGATAAGTTTGTCACTGGATTCTAGTAATTGAACATTAAGGAAATCTAGATCAGCTTGAGCCGCTGAACTACTTAACATCGCCCAAAAGCACAACCAAGATTTTTTTCGCTTAAAAGACACTGTCACTCCAATACGATAGACTTTAATGCTCAAGTATATAAGCTTTTCTTGTGCAATGGGTAATGATACAGGCATCAGCCTTGGTTCTAATTTATAGAGGACAATATACATAAGGTTGGTGCCCAGGAGAGGACTTGAACCTCCACGCCCGCAAGGGCACTAGCACCTGAAGCTAGCGTGTCTACCAATTTCACCACCTGGGCCTTCTTGTTTGCGCTGATTAAACCATTGAGTAGATAAAAACCGGATGGCTAAATAGCGGCGCGCACTATAGTAATCGGAGATATTTTTGTCAATGGATGCCTTTTGCTAGTTAATCGCGGTATCAGCCGAAAAATACCTGATTTGGTTATACTATTGCTCTTAAGGTTCGATTAACATGTCACCGGAATATTATCGCAGATGTATTAATGTAAATGATGAGCAAAATTTAAGGGTTTTAATTTATGAACAAACTGACCTGCTTTAAGGCCTATGATATTCGCGGACAACTGGGCACCGAGCTAGATGAGTCTGTGGCCTATCGCATTGGCCGAGCTTATGCCGAATTTCTCAAGCCCAAAAATGTCGTTCTTGGGGGAGATATTAGATTGACCAGTGAGTCCCTTAAGGCAGCGCTCAGTGAGGGTATTCGAGATGCTGGTGCAGATGTTCTCGATATCGGCATGGTGGGAACAGAGCAGGTTTATTTTGCCACGTCGCATTTACAGGCCGATGGCGGCATTGAAGTAACAGCCAGTCATAACCCCATCGACTATAACGGCATGAAGCCCATTAGGGAGGGGTCTCGCCCTATTAGCTCTGACACGGGTTTGTTAGATATCAAGCGTATGGCTGAAGAGAACGATTTCTCCCCCATAGATGCTGCACGTCGGGGTGGATATGCGCAGGTTTCTATCATGCAAGAGTACCTAGACCATCTGTGCGGTTACGTTGATTTGCAGGCTATCAAACCTATTAAATTGGTGATGAATGCAGGCAATGGCGCTGCAGGGCCTGTGGTTGATGCCATAGAGGCGCGCTTCAAGAGTCTTCAGCTGCCCATCGAGATCATTAAAATGCATAATACCCCCGACGGGTCTTTTCCTAACGGCATTCCTAATCCCTTGTTGCCTGAAAACCGCGGATCAACCATCGACGCCGTGTTGCAGCATGGCGCGGATATGGGTATTGCTTGGGACGGCGATTTTGATCGCTGTTTTATGATTGATGAAAAAGGTAACTTTATTGAGGGTTACTATATCGTCGGCCTTTTAGCAGAGGCTTTTTTGTTAAAAACCCCGGGTGCTAAAATCATTCATGACCCTCGATTGACCTGGAACACCATCGACGTGGCGGCTAAAAATGGGGGTCAGGCCATTCAGTCAAAGACTGGCCATGCGTTTATTAAAGAGCGCATGCGGGCTGAAGACGCGGTCTATGGCGGAGAGATGAGCGCCCATCATTATTTTAGAGACTTCTTTTACTGTGACAGTGGAATGATTCCATGGTTATTAGTGATGGAACTTATCAGTAGCTCTGGTCGACCGCTGTCTGATTTAGTCAGGGCTATGGTTGAGGCTTACCCATCCCCTGGCGAGATTAATCGCACCATAGCGGACCCTGCCGAGGCGATTAGACAGGTTAAACAACACTATGAAGCAGAAGCCTTGGTCATCGATGAAATCGACGGTATCTCCATGGAGTTTACAGATTGGCGGTTTAATTTACGTATGAGTAATACCGAGCCGGTAGTGCGTTTTAATGTGGAAACCCGCGGTGACAAGGAATTGCTGGAACAACGGCAAAATGAAGTGCTTGCTATACTAGAAGCACAATAATGTGCCAATATCGAAGGTGATATAAGTGGATTGGTTTTTGTTACAGACAAAGTCGAGAGAAGAGCTACGAGCGGCTGAAAATTTGGGCCGCCAAGAGGTTGAATCATTTTGTCCGATGATCCGTGTGGAAAAGATAGCCCGTGGCAAAAGAATCGAGGCCTTAGAGGTTTTGTTTCCCGGGTACCTTTTTGTTCAGTTAGGGGAAGCTTCGGTCTCAGCAACCAGCATTCGATCCACGCGTGGGGTTAGTCATTTTGTGAGTAGTGGTGGCAGGCCAATCAAGGTACCTTCAGGCTTAATTGAGCAGTTACAGCGTCGGGTGTCGGAGCAAGAAGATCAGGTTATGTCTAGCGTGCCCAAGGTGGGTGAGAAAATGACTATTATGGATGGCCCGTTTCGAGGCCTTGACTCGGTCTTTTATCAGCCAGATGGTAATAATAGAGCCTTAGTTTTGGTGACCATGTTAAATCAACAGGTGAAGGCGTCTATTGCGTTTTCAAGCCTTTCTGCAGTCAACGATTCAGTCATTTAAGCCCGATAAATCATCGCTTCTAGTTATCTTGCGTCACATTTCTTGGCACATAGTCTGTGGGTTTAAAGTGACAAAAAATATTTGAAAATAAACGGCCATCTAGCGGGGTGGGGCGACCGTGAATCAGCTTGCCGCTTTCGTAAAAAACCATTTCTCCGGGCGCTAAGGTAACCTGATGGCGTCGGTGATGATGGTCGTCAATCACCAAAATCCAATCTTCGTTGACGTCTTGGTCAATATTAATAATGGCACCAATAATATGCGTGGCCAGCCGATCGCGATGGCATTTTAAGGCCGCCCCATGATGATAGATACGTATACCATAAACATAGGTGGGCAAGAGAGTCTTGCCGCACCAGTCTTCCATCTGGGCTTTAAGGTTGTCGTGAATCTCAGCCCGTAACTCGGTACTTAAATCAATCAACGAGCTACCTTTGGTCGCAGAGGTTGCGGTGTTAACAATAAAATCACCTGGCACCGACTCTTCCTTTACGGTATCTCGGTTAGCCTCATAAAACGTTTGAATCTTCGTAAATAATGCCGCGGGCAATGTTGATTTTGTGAACCCTGTGTCGGTATAAGCGGGGATCAGCTCATTGACGTCTCTATTAAACATGGCAGGCGGCTCTGGCAGACGACTTTTACTGCGGAACCATTTAGTAATAACAGCCTGATAGCCACTGATAACGGGCAAGGTGCGCCGTGCACTTTGCGACTTAGGTGACCCGTCGGGTTCTAGGTTGGACCAAATAACGGCTAAGCCTGTTTGGGGTTTAATCGTACTATTAGGGACTGAAAAGTGAGTTCCTCCGCCGGCTTCTACGTCATTGAGGTATATCAATATTGTGTATGTGCGATGCCCCATTAACTCGTCATGATGGTCCATTTCATGCTGTTCGAGATAATCGATATAAGGTTTTAAGGTCTGGTCTGCACCATAGTACTGCCCTTGAAGAGGCTCAGAATAAGACGCATCTATGCCGATAAGTTTACATAAGCGCAGATCAATCTCTTCTATAAGGCTGTTATTGCTGGAGCCAAGATCACAGGCGCCACCTTGATGAAAGCTATGAGCAGTTACTGCGTTATTCGGGACCGTTGCGCTCAAGGTCTGCTTTATTTCTGTCGCAACCGCTTTACACTCACTAAGGTTCAGAAAGTTCTCTACGGTAAACGCTTGCAGAGCGTCAGAGTCTACTGGTTGCCCATGGGGAATAAACAGCTGGTTCATGTCGACAGCGGGCAGTGAATTTTTTTCTTGCTGTTGTTCTTTGGCTTTAAGGGGATTGACCAGTTTATTGATAGGCAGGCTGGGCTCGAACTGCATCCGTTGATGAATTGCTTCATAAGCAAAGCCTTCATCTAATAGTATTTTGAAAAGCCCATTTTTGTCTTGACCATCATCCACGTTAGTTTGTATCCAGTCTTTCCAGGCCGCACTAAATTCAGTCTTGGTGGTGGGCTCAAACTGCATTTCTTCGCGAATAGACTCATAGGCAAACCCTTCATCGAGCAATATCTTGAAGAGTCGGTTTTTGTCCTGACCATTTTCTACGTTGATTTTTATCCACGTTTTCCAGTCAGTATTGATTTCTGTCTTCACTATTGGTCCATCCAATAAAAATTGATTTTTGTCTTTAAATTGGATCATAAGATCCGTTTTACTTAAGCCTTTCTAGGCGCATTCACCTCAATATTATACCCTTTAGCCGCAAGGGTTATAGCCCAGATTGACGGATTATTCTAAACGGCATAACCTAAGTGACTCTTGGGATATCAGAGTCAGAGTCAGAAATGGGATATCAGAGTCAGAGTCAGAAACATGTCTCATGCGTGATTTTATTATGCTTTAATAATGCTAGGCGTTTTAAATAACTGATTTAACATCCTATAAATAGTGTTTTTATTTAGTTTATGTGTGACAATTTATACTACTTGGGATAAAATGCGCGACACATCGGCGTTTTACGGTAATTTAAGCAGTAAAACTAACATATTTAAGATCGGGATTGTAGAAACTGTAGGCAGTTCCGTCATTTGGAGAGTGTAGGATGTTTAAGAAAAAAGATTTAGCAATTGCAATAGCGCTTGCCATGTCAGTGGCTCAGGTTGGCTT
>Ga0209279_10001470_pt1 | contig 12470 bp, 8 predicted proteins | sample CoawatmetaG00DNA_3_FD_187508 | JGI IMG/M metagenome (GOLD analysis project Ga0209279, IMG submission 187508) | Marine microbial communities from the West Antarctic Peninsula - Coastal water metaG006-DNA (SPAdes) (version 2) | ecosystem: Environmental > Aquatic > Marine > Coastal ... | reverse complement strand
AAGATCCAAGACCAGGACCTAATACTTATATGCCAAGAAGAGTAGACAACATACCTAAACAACTATGGCGTGTAGTAGCTTACGATGCAGTTGAAGGTAGAATGGTATTTTTTCCAGCATGGCAACCCCATGGTGTTGATATAAATATGAACAAAGAAAAAGGTGAAAAGAATTGGAGAATATCTGTATCTTTTAATTTTATACAAACATGAGTTTTAAAAAAAATAAATACCAAGTTATTAGAAATGTTATATCAAAAGAACTAGCTGACATAGCTTATACTTATTTACAAATATCAGCAGAGGCAGATCATTGGATGCTTACGAATCAAGTAACACATGAAAAAAATCCATTGATAGGTAATTTTAAAGATGAACAAGTACCGGGATCTTATGCTAAATATGCAGATAGATTAATGGAAACATTACTTATTAAAACAATACCTGTAATGAAAGTTAAGACAAACTTAGATCTAATACCTACCTATTCTTACACAAGATTATATAGAACAGGTAATATATTAAACAGACATAAGGATAGACCTAGTTGTGAGATATCAACAACACTTAATTTAGGTGGGGATCCATGGCCTATATTTATAGATCCAACAGGAGAAAACAATGTTATTGATGAATATCAAGGTGTTATAAAACCTGATGCACCTAAAGGTGTACAAGTTAATTTAAAACCTGGTGATATGCTTATATATTCTGGTTGTGAGTTAGAACACTGGAGAGAACCTTTCCAAGGCAAGTTATGCGGACAAGTATTCCTACACTATAATCATGCAAATGGACCCTTTGCAAAATCTAATTTGTATGATAAAAGACCTATGTTGGGTATACCCAAAACTCGTTGATTCACAGCGCACTTTAATATAATCTAGGATACATATGTTACAAAAAGTGGCTTTTTTGCCAGGATTCAATAAACAAGTTACTGCTACAGGTGGAGAAAACCAGTGGATAGATGGTGACAATGTTAGATTTAGATATGGTACACCAGAAAAAATTGGTGGCTGGGCACAACTTGGTTCAACAGAATTAACTGGAAGAAACACAGCCTTAGCTCATTTTGTAAATTCGGTTGGTATTAAATATGCTGCTTTAGGAACTAACAAAATTTTATATGTATACTCTGGTGGTATCTTTTACGACATCCACCCTATTAGAGCTACATCAACTTTAACAGGTGCATTCTCTACAACTAATGGATCAGCAACAGTTACAATAACTTTTGCAGCAGACCATGGTTTAAACATTGGTGACGTTATCTTATGTGATAATTTTACAGCTATTACAAATTCTAATTTTAACTCTACAAATTTTGATGATGTTAGATTTGAAATTAAATCTATTCCAACAGATAGAACTTGCACAGTACTTTTAGCGTCCACTGAAGGTGGATCTGGTGCAACAACTTCTGGTGGTATCAGAGTACAAGCTTATTTTAGAGTAGGACCTGCTGTTGAAGTAGCAGCTACGGGTTGGTCATTAGGTCAATGGGGCGGAACAGCTTCTGGTACATTTGTATCTTCATTAGCTTCTGGTATCAACGCATCAGTTACAAGTTTAACAATAGCTAGTGCTACATCATTTCCTTCATCAGGAACCGTGATCATTGGCACAGAATTAATTACATACAGTTCGGTAAGTGGTAACACTTTATCAGGATTAACTAGAGGAGCAAATGGTACAACGGCAGCAACACATTCTTCAGGTGCGGTTGTTACGGAAGCAGCAGCTTATTCTGGTTGGGGTGCAGCTCCATCAGGAGATATAATTACAGCGCCAGGTTTATGGGCATTAGATAATTTTGGTAATACTTTAGTTGCAACAATATTTAGTGGTGAAACTTTTACTTGGAGTTCTGAAGGTACAGACGCTACAAACACAAGAGCAACTTTAGCATCAGGTGCACCTACAGCGTCACGTGATATGTTAGTATCTACACCGGATCGACACTTAGTATTTTTTGGAACTGAAACAACTATTGGAACTAAATCTACACAAGATCAAATGTTTATAAGATTCTCTTCTCAAGAAGATATTACAGACTACGTACCTACAGCAACCAATAGTGCTGGTACACAAAGACTGGCCGATGGATCACGGATCATGGGCGCACTTAGAGGTAGAAATGCAATCTATGTATGGACTGACACAGCATTATTTTTAATGCGTTTTGTTGGTGCACCTTTTACATTTGCCTTTGAACAAGTAGGAACTAACTGTGGATTGATTGGTAAGAACGCTGCAGTAGAAGTTGATGGTACAGTTTATTGGATGTCAGAAAATGGTTTCTTTAGATATGGTGGACAATTAGAATCACTACCTTGTTTAGTAGAAGATTTTGTTTATGATGATTTAAACACAATAACTAAACAACACGTTAACGCAGGACTAAACAATTTGTTTGGTGAGATTAATTGGTTTTATGTATCCTCAGGTGCCAACACAGTTAACAGAGTTGTAACTTATAACTATTTAGATTCAACATCTGAAAGACCTGTATGGACTACAGGTACACTAAACAGAACAGCTTGGGCAGACTCTGCTGTGTTTGGTAAACCACATGCAACAGAATATGATACCTCTACAAATGGTACAGTAGGTTCAGCAACATATGTACAAGGAAACAGTGATGGTGTTTCAATATACTATGAACATGAAAAAGGATTAAACCAAGTTAAAGAAGGAGCTGAATCAGCCATTGCTGCAAACATAGAATCAGGAGATTTTGATATATCAATTACTAAAGAAGGCGGAGCAAGTACAAAAGGTGATGGTGAATTTATGATGAAAATAAGCAGAGTATTACCAGACTTTCTATCTCAAACAGGAGATGCAACAGTTACATTACAATTAAGAGATTTTCCAACTGACGTAGAAGCAAGCTCAGCATTAGGACCATTTACAGTTACAACAAGCACTAAAAAAATAGATACAAGAGCAAGAGCACGTGCTATATCATTAAAAGTATCTAACACAAGTACAAGTCAATTTTGGAAACTTGGTACATTTAGATTAGATATACAACCGGACGGAAGAAGATAATGGCTAGAATAACACAAGTACTGACATTTCCATCAAAAGAATATAATCAATTAAATGCTCAGTCTTTAAATAGAGATTTAGATGCTGTACTACAAAAACTTAACACTACGTTTCAACAAGACTTAAAAGATGAGATTGAAGCGTTTAACTTTTTTTTAAATTAATGGCAAATTCATTTGTAAACAAAAAAGTAGACCTAACAACAACTAGCGTTACTACTATATATACCGTACCTACAGCCACAACAGCTGTAATTAAATCAATTTTAGTGTCAGAAGACACTGGTAATGCGGACACAATTACTGTATCATTAACTAATACAAGTTCCGCCGTTTTTAGTTTGTTTAAGACTAAAGCTATCGGTGCTAACGCTACAGTTGAATTATTGACTGCACCTCTAGTTGTAGAGGAAAGTGAAATTATTAAAATTACAGCAGCTACAGCTAATCGTTTGCATGTAGTTTTGTCTGCCTTAGAGATTAAACCAAGACAAGTAACAGTATAGATTATGGCAATAACTAGAGCACAGCAAGCAAAACAATTATTAAATGAAATAGCACCTAAAGGTGAAAGACTAGCATACATTAATTCTAGAGAAGCTAAGCTATTAAAAAAAATGGGTGGTGCTGGTATAGATGTAAACGGCACAGGTATTAGAAGTTACATGAGTCTTGGTAACGAACAAGAAATGAACGAAAATTTAAGCGCTGCCGGTGGTGGACCTGGAGGTTCTCAAAATCAAACAGGTGGAGGCTATGATGATGTTTATCAAGAAAGTAGTAACATAAATACAAGAATAGCAAATGAAAGAAGAGCTGCACAAGCTAGATCTTCTGCTGTAGCAGCCGAGGAACAAAGAAAAAGAAAAATTCAAGACGCAATAGAAGAAGATGCTATAAGAAGAAATCCATATAGATATACTGGAACACAAAGAGCCCTTCAAAAAGGAATTTCTTTTGCGCCCTTACTAAGTAGACTTACAGGCATAACACCTGATTATCTTGAGGAACAAGATAAAATAGCATCAACAATAGAAAATATTCAATTAGGTAATCGTGGTTCAGATGTTCCTTCACAATTTTTTGGTGTAACATATGATGGTCCTAATACCCCTGATAAAGATGGTAATATTACTTTTAGTGATAACAACCCAGAAGTTAATAAGCCCTTTACAGATGCAATGATGAGTAATTATAAAAGTACTGTAGGAGGTTTTCCTGATAGAGATACAGGTAAAGGTGGAGGTGGAGATAGTTATATACCACCAGTTTATGTACCACCAATATCAGCGGACACTGCAGCTAGTACAAAAGATGATGAAGCTGATCCTTTCACTGCACAGTTTACAAGAACAGGGTTGACTGATGCTGACAAGGAACGTATTAGTCAAATTGGAGGACGTTCAATTTTTGCTGCAAATGGTGGCAGAATAGGTTATGATATAGGAGGAGAAGTTATGGAAGAACAAAATTTACAAGCAGGTGCACCTGATTTAAGATTAGAAGGAAGTCAAATTCCTCAACAAGAAGAGATGGCATCAGCACCAGATATTGATGCAGAACTATATCAATTATTTTTAGACGCATTAAGAAAAGGTGATGTACCTCAAGGTACAACTTTTGATTCATACAAACAATTAATGATGCAAGCAATGTCCGAACAACAAGGTGGACAAATGCAAGGACCACAAATGGCACAACAAGAAATGATGCAACCTGAAATGCAACAAGGTATAATGCAAAATAACACAATGGAACCTGAAAGAGAGATGGCTGCTTACGGTGGTATCATGGGTTCTGATGGTAGAAAAAGATATGGCTTTGGAAGTTTTTTTAAAAAAGCTGCAAGAGCAATAAAAAAAGTTGCAAAATCACCAATAGGTAAAGCTGCATTATTATATGCAGGTGGAGCTTATTTAGGTGGATCAAGTTTATTTGCTGGAGCAGGAAGGGCAACAACAGGTCAAGGGTTTTTTAGCACATTAGGTAAAAGAATGATGAATCCTAAATTATTAAAAAATTTATATAACCCTGCATTTTTACAATCAACTGCAAGTGGAGGTGTAACATCTGCTAACGCTGCAGAAAAAATTTTACAAATGAAAAAAGCTGCACCAAAGACAAATCTTTTATCTAAAGCTTTAGGTTATGTAAAAAAAGATCCTTTGACAGCTATATTAGCAGCATCAACAGCAGCAGGTCTTTACACAAAAAAAACAAATGAAGAGGAACAGGGATTAGATGATATACTAGGTGCAAGAGATTCTACAAGTATGAATCCTGTTGGTATAAGAAAATACATTAAAGATAACATGGGTAATATTGATCCTAATGAATATGCTTATCTTTCCAAAGCTTCTTACGCTGATGGTGGAAGAATAGGTTATCAAGATGCTGGACCAGTACGGCCTGAAATTAATACAGGTCAAATTGAAATGTTAATTAAAAAAGGTGCTGACAATGATCTTATTAAAACGTTTGTAGATGGTGCACTAGACAACGACATAAATCAAATAAGAGATCAAGTGAATAACATAATGCGAAACAATAAAGCACAAGGTGGACTTATGAACCTTGGTGGCAATGAAATGGATTTAAGAGGTGGTGGTTTTGTACCGCTTGGAGCTAAAGAAAAAGCAGATGACGTTCCTGCTAGATTATCAAAGAACGAATTTGTATTCACAGCTGATGCCGTAAGAGCAGCAGGTGGAGGAAGCGTTGATAAAGGCGCAGAAAAAATGTATAACACAATGAAAAGATTAGAAGGAGTCGTAGCATAATGGCTATAACAGAAACACGTGCATTACCCGCAAAATTTATTGAAGATCTAGGTACAGATTACGCTAAGCAGTTAACTGCTGCTACGGCTGCATCACAAGCTTTACCTACATCAACGTATGCACCACAAGTTGCAGGTCAAACAGCACTACAACAACAAGCAACTACATTAGCTGGTCAAGGTGTTGGATCGTATGCACCTTTTCTATCTTCTGCAGGTCAAGCGGGCACAGCAGCAGGTTCAGCTTTAACAGGTGCTGGAACAACTTTAGGCACAGCTGGCACAGAATTATCAGGAGCAGGTACAGCTTTAGGTACAGCAGGATCAACAATTGGAGGAGTATCTCCTTTTATATCTGCAGCAGGCACAGGATTAGGAACTGCTGGAACTACATTAGGCGGAGTACAAAATTATTTAACAGCAGCTGGAACTGCTGGAACAGGCACAGGAGCAGGTGCAGCTGGAACTGCTGGATCAATTGCTTCTTACATGTCACCATATCAACAACAAGTCATTGATGCATCATTAGATAATTATGACACACAAGTTGCAGCACAAAGATCAGCTGTAAACCAACAAGCAGGTTTAGGTACGGTGGGTAATTTAGATTCAGGAAGATTTGGTGTTCAACTAGGTGCATTCGATGCACAGTCACAAAGAGATAGAGCTTTAATGGAAGCAGGATTATTACAACAAGGTTATGGTCAAGCAGCCGGAGCAAGGCAACAAGATTTTTCTAATCAATTAGGTTTAGGACAAGCACAATCTGGATTAGCTGGACAACAAGCAGCCTTTGCTGGACAACAATTAGGTTTAGGACAAGCACAACTAGGGCTAGGACAAGCACAAGCATCACAAGCAGGACAACAAGCAGGTTTTGCTGGACAAAGAGCAGCTCTTGCAGGACAACAAGCTGGTTTAGCTTCTGGTCAATTAGGGTTAGGACAATTTCAACAAGGTCTAGGTGCAGCAACACAATCATTAGGTCAATCAGATATTTCAACTGTAGGACAAGTAGGTTCAGCGGACCAAGCACAAGCACAAGCTCAATTAGATGCTACAAGAGAAGCAAACAGAATGGCGGCTTACGAACCGTTAGAGAGACTTGGTATATATGGTCAAGGTGTTACTGGATTAATGGGAGGATACCCTGCACAATATCAATTTACACAACAACCAAACGCTAGTCCTTTAGCTACAGCACTAGGAGTAGGTTCTACACTAGGTGGTATCTACGGAAATATTAAAGGAAGGGTTCCATATAAATAATGAATAGAACACTAAGAAGACCTATGTTTAGAAGAGGTGGATCTGCAGAAGGTATTACTTCTGGTTTAGATAAACCTAAAAGAGGTTTAGTAGATGAGCCGGGTGGTTACGCTGGAGACTTAGAAAAAATTCAAGAACAAAAAAATTTAATTAATGAACTTGCACCAAGAACTCAAAGACCAGATAGAAGTTTTAATAATTTTTTAATTAACATGGGTCTAGATTTAGTATCAAGACCTAAATCAGGAAACATATTTCAACAACTAGGTTCATCAGCTAAAGAACCTTTTCAACAATTTCAAAAAGCAGGTCAACTTAGAGATGCTTATGCACAAGAAGGTGAAAGTGCAGACAGAAAAATGATTACGGATCTTGTTAAAAATTTAGATGAAGGAACTCTTTCTAGAGCAAGAAAAATTGCAAGTGATATGATTGCTGCAGGGATGACTAAAGAAGATGGAACAAAATTTACATACCAAGAAGCTTTAGCTGAAGCAACAGGATCAATACTTTATGGAGTTAAAAACGAACCTGGTGAACTTAAACTAGAAGGTGTTGGTTCAAGAGCAGATGTTTTAATGAAACAAAATGATGACCTTGGTTATGACACAGCTACAGGTATAGCTGAAGCTACACAAAAAATATTTGATGGTAAAGTAGAAGGTGTAACTAAAGAGGATATTGATACAGATCAATTATTTATTGAAACAGATCTTTTACAATCTATGCAAGAAGATCCAGAGAGTGGATCTATAACTTTACCAACCGAAGCAGAATCAGGTAGCGAACAAGATCTTGCAGAGGATTACGTTGAAGGTATGGTTTATTTTAATTATAGAAACGGGAAGTACTATAGAAAACAGGGAAAACAATTTTTACCTATTGAGCAAAAAGAAAGTTAGGATTTATCATGGCTGAAGATAGAAGCTTACTTAAAAAGATTGTTAAACCTACTGACGAAGAAGCAGAAAAACTAGATAAAGTTCAAAACCTTGGTCAGAAAGCAGCAAAAATTCTTAGAGAAGAAGGATATATTAATTTTGAGATAAGAAAATTATCAGAAAAAGCTTTACAAGATGGAGTATCTTCTGATGATATTAAAAAAAAAACATCTAAGGTTAGAGAAAAATTAATTAAAGATGGTGGTGCTAAAGTTAGAGTGCTTAATTTTTTATATCCGGGTAAAGGATCTAGAATTGACATTGATGATGAAGAAAGAGAATTTGAATTTGAAAAACAATTAGATTCCAAGAACAAAGGAAAAGGGATCACGGAACAAGTTGGTATTCCGTCTGATAAATATAGTGAGACATCATTAAATGAATCATTAGCCGGAGCTTCTCTTAGTGGTTTAATTAAAATACCTAAAGGTGCTATTAATTTTGGCACAATAGTTTATGATCTTGCACGAAAAGCTGCAGGTAAAGATGTTCCAATTGATAAAGGTTTAACAGAAAAATTTAACAAAGCATTTGAAAACACCATACTTGGTAAGATAGAAGGCATGGCTGAAGAAGATGCATTAGACACAGCTTCAGGTAGAATAACACAGGCCTTAGTTCAATTGTTTGGTGCAGCAGGAATTGCAAAAAAAACTGCTATACCGGCTGTAGAAAAAATATCACAAAAAACAAGACAGTTAGTTAATGCAATTAAAAATAAAAAGTATGTAAAAACAACTAACAATAAAACATTATCTAGAGCAAAAGATACTATAGACAAATTAAACAAAGGTGCAAATTTAGATAGGTATGTTGGTATTACCGTTGGTGGAGGTCTTGGAATAGGTGCTGCAATTATGAAAGCAGAAGACATTGGAACAATAGGAGATATTGATTCTGACTATACGGATTGGTTACCTACAGATTTAGATCGTGACAGAAAAGAAATGGCAGGGGATGATGCCTATAGACAATTAATGAATAAATTTAAATTTGGATCGGAGCTTGCAGTTCCAATTATACCTATTGTAGTTGCACCTTTTAAAGTTGCAAAAAGAATAATGAAATACAGGGGAGATATGTCACAAAGCGCAAGTAAAATTGACAGAGCAATTGATAAGGGAGCTAGACTTACTAGATCAAGAAGTGATAAACCACAACCAGTATTTGAAGCTACACAAAAACTAGAAGGAATTAAATCAAGCGCTACTTTAGTTTCAGAAAATTTTATACGAAACATAGATGATAGTTTAAGAAAATTAACTATTAATAGTGCTAAATTAAATCAAACATTAAAGCCAGAGTTATTATCTAAAACAATAGCTAATTTTACAATGGCTACAAAAGATGGAGTTAGAAAAATTAAAGGACAAAATAAAATTGTCTTTGAAGGTTTTAATAAACAAATTGCTAAAAATTTTTCTGATTCAATTAAAAAAATAGGAGGCACTACAAAAGATGTTTCTAATTTAATAGATGATGCAACAAAATTTAGAACTAAAGTTGCTGCTATGAAAAATACTTTATTTGAAGGAGGCAATATTAATGTGGGTCTTAAAAATTTTAACGATCTAATGTTTGATAGAACTTATAAATATTTACTTAATGATTATAAAATTTTTGATATGAACATGGGTTTTGTAACAAAGTTTAAACCAACAAATGAAATAAGACAAGAAGTGTCTAGAATATTTGAAAGAAATATTAGAGCTAACTTACAAAGAGGTGAAAGATATATTCCCGGTACAGCAGAAATACAAGTTGATAATATAATTAAAAATGTATCTAAAAATCCTATAACTAAAACTCCTCAGTTTGTTTATTCTGTTAAAAATGTTTTATCAGATGCACAAACACAAGTTAAAAACATAGCTGATAATATTACAGGTGCAGGAAAATTTAAAGCCGATGGTAAAGGTGGATTAATACAAAAAGAATCTGATCTTACAGCATTTAAAAAAATGTTTGGAGAATATAAAGATTACACAAACGTAGTGTCAAAAGTAATGGCTGATATGGGAAGCCTTGTTGGTAGAGATCAATTCTATAATACAATTAAAGCTGCTTCTGATAAATTAGCTAAAGAAGGTTTAACTCCTATTGTTACAAAAACATATAATCAAGCTTTAGTTAAATTTCCATACAGAACTAAATCAACAGAAATAATTACTAGTCCACAAGGTTTAAAACTTCCTATGAACTTAGCGGAAGAACTTTATACAAGTCCTTTAGATGGGATGTTTACTAAAAAAAATTGGGCTGAAGCATTTAAGTTAGGTGATGAAGTTGCAGGTAGTACTCTTACTCAGAATGCAGCTTACCGTATGCTTGTTTTAATTCCAAAAGGATTAACCAATGCTGCTAAAACAGTGTTTGGTCCTTTTACACACACTAGAAATTTAACAACTGCATCAGCTACTACTATTCATAGTGGTAACATTTTTATTCCACCTGCAAGAATACTAGAGTTTATGAGGCAATCTATTAAATCTGTGCAACCACAATTACTATACAGATTAACTAAAAATCCTAAATATAGAAATGCACCTAAAGATGACGCTTTATATAATTATCTATTAGAAAAAGGTGTTACAAACCAAAGTGTAAGAGGCAGAGAAAACTTAGGTTTGTTTCAAGACATCATGGTTAAAGAAGGTGATTTTATATCTAAAGTTTTTGCAAGTACAAGCACTGCGTTAAAAAAAATGTCAAAGTTTGCACAAGATTTATACATAGCTGAAGATGATTTATTTAGAATTTATAATTTTTTAGCTGAAGGATACAAATTAGAGACTGCATATAAAACAGCAATTAAAAATGGTGTAAAAAATTTAGATGGTACTGCTGTTAAGTTACCAACTGCTTTAGAGACAATGGAAGAAGCAGCACGGATTGTAAGACTAACTGTACCAAACTATGCTTACGTTAATGATCTAATTAAAAATTTAAGAAAATCACCTCTTGGTGCCTTCGCTTCATTTAAATCTGAAATATACAGAACTTCCGGTAACTCAGCACAGATAGGTTTAAAACAATCTAGAGATCCTGTGTTACAACAAATAGGATACAAACGTTTAGTTGGTATGGCAGCAACCTATGCAGTTTTACCTACAATGGCTTATGAAATAGGAAGAGGTCTTTATGGAATAAGTAGAGAACAAGTGTCTGCAATTAAAGAATTATTTTTAAAAGATGGTTATGCAGAAGGAGATGTTATTTTACCTGTGTATGAAAATGGTAAATATAAAATTATAAATCTTAGTAATGGTTTTTTCTATGACTCAGTTATAAGACCTATCAATTCTATGATAGCTAATGTTGATGCAAAACCTGATGAAGCATTAATACCTTCTTTAACTGAAGGATTAGTTTTAGCTTTTGGAAAAGAACTTAGACCTTTTATAGGTGAATCAATTTGGACTCAAGCAGTGTTAGATGTATTTGCTAGAGGAGGTTTAGACAAAGATGGTAGAAGAATTTATAATCCACAAGATCATGCGGGAGAAATTGCTAAAGACGTAGCGCTACATGTAGGTGGAAATATAGCACCGGGTTCTCTTCCTCAATTTAAAAGATTAATTGGTGCTGTGATGGATAAATCAATTAATGGCACAACTTTTGAAGTGTCAGATGAGTTGATGGGATTTGTTGGTATGAGAGAAGTACCTTTAGATGTTCCAAGAAAACTAAATGGAAAAATTGGACAGTTTTTATTTGAACAATCTGATGAACGAAAATTAATTTATGATGGTACTTTGTCAGGAGACCCTGTTAAAGATGAAGATAAAATTGTTAGACAGTTTATTTTTGCCAATCAAAGAAGACTTGAAAGTTATAGTCAAATGAAAAGATATTATGATGCTGCTAGAGCATTAGGTATGAGTAAATCAAAAATTGAGGATGAGTTTGAAAGAAGAGGACAAAAAACTTTATTGAAAGCAATACAAAAAAGAAAGTTTGTACCTTTTGAGATAACTGAAGGAATGAAACAGGCTTATGATTATCAATCTAAAAAATATGGTATACCAAATGTTTTAACTAACAATACAACAAGAAAAATAAACAGAATAATTAAAAGATTAAAAAAACAAAGATTAAATCAACCTTATAGAATAGATGAAGCGGATTACATATCTGCTTTACCTAACACAGAGTCACCACAACAAGTGGCTACACAGCCAGCAACTAATAACACGGCTCCTGCTCAAGTAACTACAGCAGCACCACAAATTAGCCAACAAGACGGCTTGACAGGGACAGAGAGAGCAGTATTATCCCCTCTTGAACAAGAAATTGCTAGAAAATCATGACCCCAAAAACAACAAGAGAACATATCATAAGTTTACAAGGACATCTTACTGGTCTTAAAAAAGATGTGACTAATATTAAGACAAACCATTTAAAACATATGCATGAAGACATTGAC